>Ga0307514_10004915_pt1 | contig 12153 bp, 12 predicted proteins | sample 16_EM_MG_FD_203088 | JGI IMG/M metagenome (GOLD analysis project Ga0307514, IMG submission 203088) | Populus trichocarpa ectomycorrhiza microbial communities from riparian zone in the Pacific Northwest, United States - 16_EM | ecosystem: Host-associated > Plants > Roots > Unclassified | place...
AAGAATCGAACCCGAATACAGAGAAAAAAAACAAATCTCTTTCCCCACTAGGCCACAATCTCAAGTGCAAACCTTCTTTCTCTTGATTAATGGAGTGGGTTGAGTTATTTTTTAAATTTCAACTTGGTCATCATGATAAAGGTATATTCATCCAAATACTTGTAATGAAAAAAAAAAATAATGCTATTTTATTTGGTTTAATTTTTGAGGATTTAGAGTTGTATTTCTTTTTTATATAAGGATAAGATTTATGAATTATTTTTACTATAAATCTCATGTTTTTGTGAGATTGAGAAATATAGTATACTTAACTAATTCTCTAAATTTTTTAATTAAAAAACTAGCATTGAATGCCTGGTAAAATTCAAGTAAATTAATTTTATTAGTTGCGCTTTTCATTATCCAAGACTTAGTAATTGGATAGTGGATTTAGATCTAAAAGATTTTTTTTAAGTTGTTCAATTAAAAAGTCAACTCATAAAAATATCAACTCTTATTCCTATAAAATCGCATATCTAAATAATACTAAGTGATTTAGTTTATTTTTTGTGTAAAAAATAATATTTAAATTCTAAAATAGAATAAAAAAAAGTTAAAAAAAAATTTGTCATCACTAACCTATAATTAATAATAATAATAATAATAATTCAGGTAAAACAACGACTCGTCGCCTACTCTAAAAGAAATATCTCCCAGACGACATGCTACTAAAAAACAATTCTCTTTTTGTTCTTCTTTTTTTTTTCCTTATCAACGACACAAATCACTCTCTCTCACGCACACAGAGAGAAAAAATACGTAAACCCTAATTGAATCCCAAATTTCTTCAATTAAAGCCTAAGTGGATCCCAAATTATTCAATCAACGATCGATATGGACTCATCAGCCGCAACAACGCTCAGTTCAGAGCAAACAGAAGCAAACGCCATTAACAAGCGAGCAGAAACGGGAACGGAAGCACTGACAGAGGCAGGACAGCAACAAGGGCAGTCACAATCACAGGATAAGTGGCCGGGATGGCCAGGAGACAATGTGTTTAGGTTAATAGTGCCGGTATCGAAAGTAGGGAGCATAATTGGACGGAAAGGAGAGTTGGTGAAGAAAATGTGTGATGAGACACGTGCTCGGATTCGTATTCTTGAAGGTCCTCTTGGTATTACTGATAGAATTGTAAGTTAAAGCTTGTTTTTTTAGTGTTAAAGCTTGTTTTTTTAGTGTTAAAGTTTGTGTCTTCTGTGCTTTGTTAATATCTTTGTTGAAGTTGGGGGTTTGGATGTTAAAGTTTGTGCCTTTTTGTGGGATTTTGTGTGAAAGAAGGGATTTTTAATTTTTTAATTTATTTTTGGGAACTGAGAAGAATTTGGAGTGTTTTGAGGCACAGGTTGTTGAGTTGAGAGTTTCTGTTGGTCGATTTTCAGTTTTGATTGCAGCATATTAAAATAAGAAGGATGGATCTTGGTGTTGTTTTTTGTTATTTTTTTCTGTTAAATAGGAGTATCTGTTTTATTGTTTGGTATTATAATAACAATATCATGCAATGGGAAATCTGTTATGAATTGTTAGATACATATTCCATGTTCACGAGCTTGAATGAGCTGACCCTAGCCTTAATTTTATATATATATATATATATATGTATATATATATATATATATATATGTATTTGTATATTCTAAAACACCCTGAAGGGAGGCTTGGCTAATTCTACTGTGAATGAATGTAAACAAGAATTGAAAATCTCGTAGCTTTAATGTTAGAAGGAAAACCCTAAGAGTAGATGAATTAACTTGTAGAAGGACTCGAGGTTTGGAGTATTGTAGTCAGATTTTTTTAATTTATTGTGTTGAATTTGACATGAAGTTGATCACTTCTGTTGGTGGCTTTTGAGTTTTGAAAAAAAAAGGGACAGGTTTATATTATATTAACAAAAGTTGAGGTTGGTGTTATTTTGAGTGATTTCTTCAATGTAAATGAGTGAGTGTGAAGAAACAAAATCATGAAATGGAAAAGTTGATATGAATCATTAAATATATGGCACATGTTCATGAGCTTGGATGAACACCATTTGAAAGTTCAATTTAACCCAAATAAGAACTCCTTCATGGGTTTTGTTTGCAAGCTGTAGGAAGCTGAACTTAGTCCTAATTGTGTTTACTCGTTGAATGTAAAGGCCCTAGGAGAGACTTGGGCTGATTCGACTACTGTTGGTGAATGGAAGTAAGATGGAAAAGCTCTGGTCTATTTGTAAATAGCCATATTGGATTGAACAGTTTGAATTATTTGTGTTATGATTTTCTTTGTATTGAGTCACAGTTTTACTCCTTCCTGGAACTGTTATGATTAATGTAGATGTTTCTTTTCAGGTTCTGATTTCTGGTAAAGAAGAGCCTGAAGCTCCACTATCTCCTGCAATGGATGCAGTATTGAGAGTGTTCAAGCGTGTGAGCGGTCTATCTCCTGGTGAGGGTGACAACACAGGTTCAGCCGCTGCTGCTGCTGCTGCTGGCTCTGCATTTTGTTCCATAAGGTTACTGGTTGCATCTTCACAGGCAATTAACTTAATTGGGAAGCAAGGATCCATAATCAAATCAATACAGGAAAACACTGGTGTAGTTGTGCGTGTTATGGCAGAAGGTATGCTTCAAACAATCATTTTCCTCTTTATTTAAGCAATTGGATTTGACCAAGTTGCATTTTGTTGAAAACAAAATTGAGCAGAAAGTATAGAGGCAGTGGCGTGCTGTGCTATTTCTATTTCTATTTCAATTTACAGTTTCTATTTCAAACTTTGTGTTCTTTTCCTGTATGTGGTTCCTCAATTTGTGTTACTAACTTTAAGAAAGCTTTTATAACATAACGTTTTTTATAGATGCAAATTCTAAGCAACTGAAGACCAGTTTTCACTAAAAGATTGTAACATGTTATTATTTTGGTTCTCTGGACTCGATTTTCCAAGGCCCTTTGCTCGGATGGACTGGAATTTGACGATGTTTACTTAAGGATTGCTATACTGATAACTCCTCTAGGTGTCACTATTTATCTGATTTTTTCTCCTTTTTTCAATTGGTACAAACTCTGATGCTCTTTTTTTACTCGTAGATGATATACCCACATATGCTACTTCAGATGAGAGAATTGTGGAAATACATGGTGAAGCTATGAAGGTTTTTAAAGCATTAGAAGCAGTAATAGGACATCTAAGGAAGTTTTTGGTTGATCACAGTGTCATTCCTATATTTGAGAAAACTGTAAGTCCAACAATTTAAAGTTGCTGGATTTTGACTATGAGAATCATGAAGTAACCCAAGTTCTTTTGCAGTACAATGCAACAATTTCACTGGAACGCCCTGCAGATGCCTGCGCTGATAATGCTCAGCCCTCGCTGCATTCTGCTCCTGCATTTTCAAGTGGGATTATTTCTGATTATTCCCTATCTTTGAAGCGGGATCCATCAATATATGAACATGAAACACATTTTGAACACAAAATCTCACAACCTGGATTCTCACTTTATGGAGATCCTGGACTTGTTGGGTTACGTTCAACTGGACTTGGCCGTGCTACTGCTCCTATAGTAACTCAGGTTGGTTTAATTATCTATTTGTTCTTATATTATAGTCAAGTATGATTTTGGCTGATTGGTTATAGTTCTTTGTGACGTGCATGCTCATGACAAAAAATCTTGTTTTATCTTTAGCATTTCTGGTTCCTTCACTTAAACTTTTGCAGTTAGGAAAATGACTCCCAAATTCCATGCCTCTTCTGCCATGACATCTTATAATGTGATGTTCTTATCTCCTATTTTTGTTTTGGCACCGTGCCTAAGACTGGAAAACCCTGTTATTTTCCTATGCTTTGGCAGCATGCCTAGGGCTGATTGATTATGGTTCTTCCTGACATGCATGCTCATGTCAAAAAGGCTTATCATCTAAATTAGAACGTTTCTGGTTCCTAAAGATTTGCTAAATGATTCTCAAATTCCATGCCTCTTCTTCCTAAGGCTTACCACCACTTCGAATGTTATGTTTTTTTCTCTGTCTAACTATGCTCTAGCATCATGCCTAAGGCTGAATTTAATTGCCTAGATGGGGGAAACTGTGTGGCTTAACAGTTCTGCTGTCTTCATTTTTTTCTTGGAACAATCTTTAGAGCAAGCATGCTGATCAATCAAAATATCATTTGTTATTTCATGTCTCCATGTTACTTGGGATAGATTGAGAACACTGTTACTATCTTGTTCAGGTGACACAGACAATGCAAGTACCTCTGTCATATGCTGAGGATATCATTGGTGTTGCTGGATCCAATATTGCCTATATTCGTCGTACCAGTGGGGCAATCCTTTCAATACAAGAGAGCAGAGGCTTGCCTGATGAGATCACCGTGGAAATTAAGGGTACCAGTTCTCAGGTTCAGATGGCGCAACAGCTTATACAGGTAGGTGTCTTTAATAGCAAGTTAGTTTTGCTACGTACCAACATTTTTCCTCAACCCCCCCCCCCCCACCAACCCACCACATGCACACGTATTCATTCACTCGTCTTCCTTGATTATCTGTCTGCATATACATTTGGACCTGGAATTTGCTCATCTCCACATTTTGGGTCTAATTTCCACATTTTTTCCAGCATAAAACTTTGATATTCATACACCATTGACATTCCATTCATGTTCAAATCATAGAAATTTGGTGATTTTAGCACTTAACAGGAAGTATTAAATGATTAATTTTTGTAGTCTCCCTATGACCTGCAGCTAATGTCTTGAATCTTGTTTGCAGGAGTTCATTAGTAATCACAAGGAACCAACGCCAAATATGTATGGGAAGATAGATGTAGGATTGAATGCATATTCACAAATTGCAGAAAGTGGCTACCCTTCATCCTCATTTACATCACATCTAGGAGGGTATGGATCCTCAAGTATAGGAGGGTATGGATCTCCCGGTGCAGGAGGTGCAGGAGGTTACAACAGTTATAGATATTGAATGTGTGCGCACGATACATTCGTTGGATACTTGTTTGAGCAAAATAGTAATTTGAAAACTTGAGCTCTCTATTCACTATTCAGTCATAGCTATTTCATCTTATAAAAAGAAAAAAATGAAATGGATCTATTTTCTTGTTCATGTTTATGCAAAGCTTGAATGATTCCTGAACTGGTTTCACATCGACAATTCTTGACATCAGATAAATGCGAAGCGGTTATTGTTTGGTTGGTTAATTGACAAGATCATTGAGTTGTCAGGGTATTTGGTCTAGTGAATTTGACGAAAAATCCTGATGGAAAGGTTCTTAACCTCTGAAGATCTTAACCACTGGGTTAATTCTCGTTTGAAATGAAATTTAAATCCACAAAGAACCTAAAGAATAATGATGTAATGATCATGCTTTGAAACACAATAAATTAAAGTAGGTCAAAATGTATAACAAGCATGATAGATTGATATACAGAAGCCTAAATTTTTTGTTTTCTTGTTAATACCTTGAAGAATCACAGACCGACAAAAAGATGGTTTCAAGAATGAATTGTGATATTGGGTATTATTGGGTAGACAGCGAATGACAACCAAAGGGACATGACTTGAGCAATTAGGCTATAAGTGTCTGGAAGCAGTAAAGTCCTGCTGGGGACTCGCTGACAGAGCAAAGTAATGGCGAAGATGACACCAGAAAAGCTAGCCCCCTTGGTTTAGGTTGATTTTCTTCTTTTTCTTTATCATGATACAGCAGAGGGGAAAAAAAGAAAAGAGAATGATATGCAGCTTTCATTCTGAAGTAGGATGTTACACAGATAACAATTTAGATAAAAGTGTTCATCTTATTACTATTTTGATTTTACAATCCATGTGTTAAACAATCGCATATATCTTCCAAGTCAGATTTCAGCCAGGCAAAACTCTATTGGGAAACATGTATTTGTATAACTGCAAAATAAGAGTGAGGCCGCAAACAGCTAACGAGAACAGCTAAAAACAAAAAAAAACCCTACAAAATTGGCTGTCATGACTCATGACTCCCATTAACGATCGAGCATCAACAGCCTAAGAGTTCCAATATGCATCAAAGAGAGAGTGCAATACGTCTATAGACTGCTTGAAAAGTTTGTCCCCCATTCCTAGCAACCTTTTGCCCTTCTTCAGTTGCTGTACACAAGAGTTTCACGGCTGGATCTGCTTGAAGTTCCTCCTCTGTGAGGGCTTCAAACATGGGGTGATTATCCAAACAAGTCTTCATCCACTCTCCAAGTTCTTCCACATCTGTAATCGTATAGATAATTCCACCAACCTCTAGAACATATGCATACTCATCAAGCAAATGTGGACTGATCACTCGTCTACGATGATTCTTCTCTTTGAAATGAGGATCAGGAAACAGGAAAAACATTTTTGTAAGCTGCCCCTTCTCAAAGTAATTGGGAAGGTACTTCATCGAATTGGTGCGCACTACAGAGACATTTTGATATTGACCGGGATTTGTTGTCCTCAATGCTAAAATCCTTTCCTTAACGTACTCTGCCACCTTATCCCTAAGCTCCATCCCAATCATCAAGGTCTCTGGAAAAAGTGTTGAAAGACTAACAAGAAGCCCCCCAAAACCACAACCAATATCAGCAAACTGAACCATTTTGATACAGCCAACTTCACAAGACAAGGAAAAGAATTGAGGGTAATGAAGCGAGAAGTCAACATGACTAGGAGAAATCGGAACAGGGAAATGCGAATCACTCAACGGATTGCTATGCGCTCGTGCTCGATAAAAACGCTTCCTAGGCAAGCCAGTTGACTTACTGATTGTCGGGTTTGCTTCGTTTTCTAACATTTCTGTCTATCTCCACCAACTGCATAAACAATAACAAACAGAATTCTCAACCCCAAATTAAAGAAGCTTGAATTTAATCCACTCTCAATAGGTTCATCGTCATAGTTAAGCATTTTCATTCCTTTGATGAATAAAAACCTAAAAGGAGGTGCCAATCATTAAAAAGCTCACAAATTCCCCAAAATATTAAAACTAAGAACCAAATTAAATCTCAATATCTTACGAATCATAATGTACAAACATCAATCATCATTACTCAAAAAGACATACAAGCAATATAGATGTTTCTGTTCTTTTTTCTTTTTCGTTCCTTTCATTACAGCAACAGAAACAAAGTGGTGTAAGAGAAGAAAAGAAAGAGATGATACCTGAAAGTCACAAAGCTAATGTTGTCTGATTGCTTTCAAAACCTCTTGCAAATCGAATAAACTTAACCAGAAGGATGAGGGAACAAATTCAAATTAGGGTTTCCAGTGTTTGCTTCTTGCAATGGGCTCTAATTGAAAACTAGAGGAAGGTCATTTATTGGCCCATTTATTCTTAGGTATTCTTGAATGGGCTACGATACGTGTTTCGATTTACGGCCCAATTATGTATTAGGCCTACCAAACATCTCCAAAGCCCAAACGACAAAATAATTCCTGTTTAAAATGAAGATCACCGGTTGAGGTAATTGTATTTTGAAATTAAAATTTTATTTTGTTATATATATTTGACGATAAAAGGGAAGGAAATTGAAGAATTTCAACAGCTTATGGGTATTGGGTGGTCTCTATATACTGAAGAAAAAATAAGAAATTATTAATATCAATTCAAACCATTAATATATATAAGCCACGTGGAATTAATTAATAGCAATGAGGTTATCACCAAGAATTTTTTTTGTAAAGTAAAGCAATTTGCTCAGCTCTCCCAGCTAGCTTGCTGAAAACAAGTACCTATGGCTTCATTCTTGGATAATTCAAGGGAAGGTGCTCAAGCAACCCTAGCTAGCTAGGAGTAGTACTTTAACTCCTTCAGAATTATCCTTACACTATTTCTCACTGCTCCCTGAATCTTGAGACTACAAGATCTACAAGAAACATATGCACTTGGACTCTTACAGCCTGACATGATCTGAGCATACATCTCCTTATCGGATAACTTCTTCAATATTGACATGCAACTACCTTTTTGAATATTTTGCACCCTCCTTGGAAACAAAATTATCTCTCCTTGATTAATTCTTCTCTTGGAACGTAAACACACGCATAGTTATATATTCGTTTATAAAAGTTGCTTAATCACCGTATTTCTTGCATAAACACACCGGAAAAGACGTCACGATGAGATCAATTACCAATATTCTTATATTATTTCGAAGTGTTTGACAAGTAGCATACCAAGTATGAATCTACAACCACATTAGGGTTTTTATTGTTCTAGAGAGTCTTCACGACAAGTCCATATCAACCACTCCACCATTAAATCTACGAATTTGTCTAAAAAAGATACAATTAAACATGTTTGGTAACGATGTTTGATAACGATAATGAAAATAAAAATGTAAAAATAAATATATTTTTAAAATAATATTTAAATTAATCTTTATCGAAACAGAAACGACATAGAAACATGTTATCTCTATCTCGACCGTCATTATTTTTTTTTGTTATAAAACAATAATCAAACATTATTTTACAGTCGGAAACAACCAAATGGTAATGTATAGTTAAACTAATTTCCTCCTTCTTTCCTCCTTCTTTGCTCAAACAAACACGAAATCTTTAATTATAATTCACAATAACAAAATGATTTTGAGTTTGGCATCGAGTGATATTAATTTAGGATGACTCATGTCTTCAAATGAATGTAAGACTCTCTAACGAAAAATCCAATTGTCGGCCAAATAACTAAACAAAGAGTTGGACCCTAATTGCATTCACTTTATATATACAGTGGTTAACCGTTAAATGATCCCAAAAATATTTTATTTCATAGCCCTTTCTTTTTAATAAATCAAATTAAGATGCATATAGTTTTTGCTTATATAAACTACCATTTGTGGAGACTTTCAGTAGCATTTGAAAATAGAGGGGGGGAGTTGTAATTAGAAGTGGAAAACAAGTAGCCTTGCAATCTTCAATCTATGCCTAGCTGCTAGGTTGTGATCTTGCTATCTGGTTATACGTACCGACAGAGATCTAACAAAATATACTTCATGTTTGATCTTGATTTACTATATATAATAACAAAATCAAAAGAAATTAACTCCATATGTGAACACAACTCCTTGATCATGGGAAGAAAATATCTAACCTATTGGTGATTGGCTCAACAGAATTCACTCAATCCAGCACGAAATTAGTGAAAATTTATTGATGGGAGGAGTATGCACTAGTAGTAGTATTTTCCAAGTAGGTCTACAATATAACTTCATGCTAATTAACATGTCAAGTTAATCATATCTCCCTTGAAAAATGGATTGCTAGGATAATGACTAATGCAAAACCGGCCATGCATGCATAGGAGGTGCCAATCCTTAAGCTTCTCTCGTGTCTTTCTATGGTGTAGCTAGGTTGCCTTTTATCGTTGTATTTTCACAATGCTGAACAATTTGAGGATCAATCATCAAGCATATGCACCATTCAATCATGCATTCTCCTCTTGATCTCCTAATTAGTTCATGAAAAGCTGATTGTTTGTGAGGATTAGGTGGTTCGGCAGCAAGATTGATCAAGACCTTATTGAAATTATATAGTTGAAGTACAGAGTAAGTAAACAAAAGATCGTGATAGGTGTCTGCTGCTAAGATAGATCAATTTCCATAAGACAAAGAGCTCAATAATTCAAAGTTAATCAAGCCCTCTCAATCTTTCCAAAATCATAACTAACCCACCTTTATAATCAGTGAATTACAAAAATAATATATATTATCATAACAAGTCTCCGACAAGCTACACAATAACTCGTAATTAAGGTGAATGAATTGCTTAGGGACTCAATTAGTTATTTAACCTACTTTGTTAGAAAATCTGACAAATTAATGTCATCGACATAGATATGAGGTGCAAGAGTATATTAATCTGATTAAAACTATGAATTTGTTTTTCTTGATTATGAGCTGAAGACTTTATTTAAAGAGAAATTAAGGATTTTAGTACCACTTCTAACACGTGTATGTTGATGAAAAGAACAGGAAACCAATATATTCCGTCTGAGGAAGGCCAGGCAGTAGCATCTAGATCATTAATTGACAAATAAAGCATGACTGAAAGTAAATATATATGCAGTCATGTATATTTGATTAAAATAAAGTGTAGATATATAAGATTCAAAATAGTCTGCAACTAGCAAACTTCGCAGGAATTTTCCTGCCTATGTAAGAGGTAATGTTGAGAAAGGTTTTAGTTTCTATATTTTCTAGTTTTGATTCATCGCGACTCATGCCTTGGGTACGAGCCGGATTTCATTACTATGACTGAGATACCCAAAAGAAAATTGAGCATTAATCTTTCAGCTTTCTTTCTTTTATTATGTATAAACTGGAGATGCCTAGGGTTTTTTTTTAATTATTTATTATTATTTGATGAATGAAGTGCCTGGTGTGAATTTATGGTCGTACAAGAAAGTACCAAAACGAAGACCTTCCATACAAAGAAGCATTTTCATGAAGAAAGTACAAAAGCGTAGTAGTGCTCAAGCTAGTCATTTTCTCTCTTTGGCTTCCAAGATTTCCCATCACTTCTCATATTTTCTTTCCCTCGAATTCAAGGGCATCATGTTTTTAAATCATGGGCTATAGATATGGTTTCTGCCTTGGCTAGCTATGCCAGCTAGTCGTTCTCTCTTTTACCTATCATGGGAGAAATGCAAATATTGACTGAAATATAGGAATTTGGTGTGCCTTCTTTTACCCTTCATGAAACACAATGCTACAAATCTATGGAGATGCAAACCCTAAGCTAATGGACTAAGCTGAAATGAAACCCTAGCTAACATAGACTAATAAATTAATGAAATGCACAAATTAGGAGGAGCCGGCGCCTGTGTTCTTTTTTTTTTACTCTTTCTACCTCTTACTGTTCACTACCATTGGAACCAAGACTGGGGCTTGCTGATGTGGAAGAAACCTATTGGTTATTAGGCATATGGATTCAAGTAAGGGCCCCACGACCACGTGGCTTGTTGGGATGTTGTTTTTGCCCCAGTGGAAATGGGGGTTTACGTGCATCAGTGGACAATATAGTGATTGCAACTTCGTCCTACTTGCATGTCCAAATCTTCATATTAAACTATACTATATTTGTATTTTTATAATGAAAAATTATTCAAATTAACACCGATAAATGTAGGGTAGAGGTATAGCCAACCAATCGATGCGGTTGTTGGTCTATAAAAACCCTTACATATTTGAAAAATATAGATTTAAATTATGATCTAATTATAAATTTTTGTTTTCAAATAATGAAACATATTTTTATAGATTTATTATATTTATCACTCTACATTTATTGCTATTAATTTGTTACGGCATGGTATTATTTTAGGTCATGTTGTTTTAATTAAGTTGCATAACATATTGGCAGCTAAATATAATATAATATATAGTATCTCAAACAAGGATTTCTTCTATGACTTTCCATCTTATTAAAATCATTCCTATACCACCTTGTATGTGAAGACCCATAGTAGTTGAGAGCTTCATAGACACACACCTTCATATCTTTTCTTGATTTCAGAGCTTAAATTCCCAGCTGATTTCGTGTGCATGGTAAGCAAGAAAAGGTTTAACTTTTGTATACTACAATTTGTTGTCTAGAGTCTCTCAAGTTATCCATATTTTATCAAAAACTAATGATGTTGATCATATGAGAAATATCCAAACCTAGCTAACCGAAGAATCTTGTCTTGTATCCATGCAAGTAAGCTACTAGTTAGCTATCAAAAATTTTGTTCCAAACAAGTTTTTCATTTCTTGGATCATCTTTCCTGTTACTTGGGAAGATATTTGATCCTTTGTACGTAACACATAGGAGCTTAAATGTTTTTTTTTTTTTCAAATTTTATGGTTTTAGGGTTTTGGAAATTTTGATCATTTCATCCATGTCGTTTCGATGTAGTACAGAATCCTATAAGTGATAAAGGGAAGAAACAAATTGGGAAGGAGAAGGACATGGAAGGAGATGCAAAGGAGGAGACTTTGCCACCGGGATTTCGGTTTCACCCGACAGATGAAGAGCTCATAACTTACTATCTTCAAAACAAGATTTCAGATGCAGATTTCTCATGTAGAGCCATCGGTGATGTAGATCTCAACAAGTGCGAACCATGGGATCTTCCAGGTAGTTTT
>Ga0307514_10004916_pt1 | contig 12153 bp, 12 predicted proteins | sample 16_EM_MG_FD_203088 | JGI IMG/M metagenome (GOLD analysis project Ga0307514, IMG submission 203088) | Populus trichocarpa ectomycorrhiza microbial communities from riparian zone in the Pacific Northwest, United States - 16_EM | ecosystem: Host-associated > Plants > Roots > Unclassified | place...
AAAGCGTAAACTAATAGATCAAGGCTTGTAGAATAAGGTTACGTTCTTAGAATAAAAAAAGATAAAAGATTGAGAAAGTTATAAGGGTAGAAAGAGGGAATATTTTGTATGAGAGAGGAGAAAAATGGTACATGCCAAGAAGTAGAAAAACTAACCGAAGTAGGAAATAAAGAGGTGACTAAGCTAACTTCCGCTGATGACTCTTGTATGATCTCTGCCAAGCCTTGGCCTTTTCTTGGCAATTTGTGCCAAGCACGGAATTTCCTAGCTCCCTTCTTACGCAATCTGGAATAGTTCATATTGATTTATACCTAAACAGGTTAGAGATCGCCACTCAGAAAATGTTACAATGGGTTGGTTTCATGTTGCCGGCACCATACTATTATCAGCCTCATTGAGAAACTCAAAAAAACCACTTGATGCACTACCCGATGGTGCACTACCCCATGATGGATGATAGTACTTCACCCAGAGGCGTGTATTTATATATATATGGTTATATATATTTTTCCATGTCACCCAACATATGCGGCCAGCACGTTAGGAAGCTACTTGCGCTGTAAACCAGACTCCATCCCAAGAAGCTCCTAACTAGTTAAGCTTGACGAGACAGCCGCACAAGCAGCGGCAACACTCTGTATACAGTGACAAGCCCTCATCAAGAAACATAGATTAATGACAGTAATCTCCCCCTGTAGTTCTCTAATGCTACTGCTCCTCTGATTGCCTGAATGCTGATTCTTAGATATACCAAACTTCTTAACTTCTCTTCTGTGAGTGTCAATCAGTTTGGTATTTTGCTCCGTGTTGCATAGGTAAATAACCTTTGCGGCCTCAAAAAATCACGACTCTACTCCACAGTTACAACAACCCCTTCCACTCTCATACTTGCCGCTCTCTCAGGAACCCTTCCTCCTCTTCCATTCAGCACTCTTGTCCCCAACGTAGCAGATCTAGTTATCCCCTGCGGAGCCCCAGGCGGCGCTAATGTGCTACTCTGCTCTGGTATTGATGGAAAGTCATGCAGAGCAAACTCGGGATCTGTTGCAGAGAGAATATCAACCATAGGAATTTCCTGGGTTGTTCCAGCAGCTCTAAGTGGAGGCACCGTAATATCTTCTGTTTCTGGAATACCCGCACCCATCTCTATATCCTCCACCGTACCTCTCCCGAAATTCCACCACCTGGGTCTTTTTTCTGACTGACTCGATCGTAGTCCCAGGGGAGAATCTAGGGTAGTCAAATAGGTCTGGTCGCTAGATGCACTTGTCGTTCCACTCCAGTCCCACCTTTCTGGGGTGCTCAGTGCACTCACCGAAACGCCGGCATTCACTCTTCTAGAAGTTGCCATTTGTGGTGCTCTTTCCTTATCCTCTTGAATATTGCCACGCTGTCCAGATAGCACCTAACTCCAGAAGCTGCATGGAAACCCATATCTTGTGCATTCGCCCCTGGACTCACTGGCCAGGAGGACGCTCCCGGTTCCCTCGGTGGCAGTTAATTCGGGAATTTCCGTACCTCTGTAAAGATTAGGGTCTTCGGCCATTTGGTTGAGCCCACGTCCCCAACAGAATCCCATTCCCATTCCCAACCAGAAAGCAACCACAATGATGAAAGCAAAATAGGCTACTGATAGCCCAGCTATTTGCTGGTTGGCTTGGCTTGTAGTCGGAATGATTGTGGCCATTGCCCCAGAAGTCGCCAACGTGATATTTCCTGTCTTGGATAGTCTCGGTGAGTCCACTGCTTCCTTGCCTGTATCTTCATGCCACAGTTCATGCTGTGTCATCCAAGTCATAGGCTTTTCATTCGCCGTAAACATGGCTGTAATTTCCGATGTTCTGTACACCGACACAAGCTTTTGAAAGGTCTCCACTTCAAGATCCTTCTGTTGCCGCTGGAGGTCATTTTCAGCGGTTGCCACCTCGTGCTTTATCTCAGATAACATAGATACCAACATTGATGGCCGTATTCGTCCTTGCTGAATTTTGGACTCCAATTCCTCGGCTGCAGGCCGTGGGGTTAGCACTTTTTGCATCTTGGTAAGCTCGGAGTTTGGCTCCACAGTTTCTGCCAGTCCAAGGTGATTCTCCCCTCCAAGTTTAACGAGGTGAGAACTAAATACTGTATCTTCCTCAGCTTCGTTCTTCAGTCCATCCCTTGAGCCTCCTAGCCTTGGTTTCGGATCCTGCAGCAGATCATCCGGCTGCTTTATATATCTCTTGTTCCAATTTGCCCACACAGAGGGACCACTATCAAATGGCCTGTCAGCGGATCCGTCCTCACCGAGGTAGTCGTGCCATTTTTGCGGATCAAATCTGCGTGGAGTGTTGGATGTTATGTCATTGATATCCCTTTCTTGTTCCTTTTCATGATTCTCCACCAAGAGGCTTTGTTGTATTTGCGCTGATGCTCTGATGAATACTTGTTGACTGAAGTTACCTATATGATATTTTGGCTTGAGGGGCTCCGCTTCAGCTGTAGCATGTTGGCCAGAGTTGGTTGCATACAGTGTATCAGAAGCCTTGGTATCCCTCGTAGTAAATATAGCAACCGCCGTCTCTCCCCGGCCTGGGCTGAAGAACGATAAATGTGTTGGTGCATGGTTACCATGAGTGAGCTGCTGTATCATGCCATCCAGGGGATACACCAAGCTTGGCCAGAGCGCCCGGAAATCATCATTCACCATCCACTTCTGCATCCAGTGTGGCATTATGCCGCCCCGCACATTATCATCTTCCCCACTTGGAAGATCCATTTTATCAGTCATTGTACGGAGTAACAAGAGGACAAACGAGCCTCTGCTCGGGTTTTGCTGACGTACACATACCCTTGAGTAAACCCTATTACGACAGCTAAACAATCTTCCCAATTGGCCAGACAATCCTCTGAGAATCTGTAACGCAATATCCGTTTATTATCAAGATCCTGGGTGAAGCTACTGAAGGGATCAGAGATAGTCCTTGAAGTTTCTGGAGGCCCCTCGGGACTCTGTGCTGTTACCGATGGAGTGATAGTAGGTAGCATATGCACAGCCTTCAATACCCCTGTGGAAGTTTCAATAGGCCCCTCTCTTAAATGACGTGCGTATGTTCTCATGACAGCAGCTCCTTGATGAACGGTTTGCAATTTCATGTCAAGGTTTTGACTCCATTTGCTATGGTGGTGTCGTTCTGGAGTGCTGCTGTCTCCTCCTTGCATATGGAACGGGGGCTTCTGTACGTGTATTTTCACATTATCTTTCTCTCTAGTCATCATTCTGTAAAGTTGACGATAAGGTAAACTCCTTTCAGCTCGGTGGCGAGAGAAGCTTGTCTCCTCATTCTCGGACTCTGAATGCTTCGGAGGATGCCTAACCTCCTCATGACAATCTTCCATCTCAATTTCCATAGTATGGTACTGCCCCCCCGTTTTCCTCTCAGGAATAATATTGGAACCAACAGTATGAGTGACTGGGAATATCGTCGATATAGCTGTACGTGTTTCCAATAAGTAACGACCCTTTAGGGATTTCCTCGGGAGTGCCGGCAGGTGCGGCCCTGTGGAGTGATATACTATATCCCCAGTATAGGGGGCTCTAGGCGAAGCTATGGCAAAAAGCTGGCAGAAAACGGAGAACAGCACAATAATCCAGACTGCCGCCAGGCGTACGAAGTGGGAACTCATTGCCGAGTACTGAGACTAGGTCGTAAGTAGAGACGGTCTACGCCTCTCATCAGCTCCACCCAGGCTTAAGCCACAGAGAGGGAAGTTTTGTGAAGCAAGTTACCTGCTATCCCCAAGCCGATTTCATAAAATAATGTGAATAAAAGCTGTTGCAATTTCTCGTGTACAAGGTGCTAGGCTCTAAGCCTGGCTGCCAGTAAAGACAGCCAAGGGGCTGAGGGTGGGTAAGAGCTGTTGGCTGGATGGTGTTAAGAAGTCTTGCCCCTGAGGAGAGGATGTATCGCGAGATGCAAAAGAACTAGCCTCAAGCTTGGGTGTTGAATCTTCGACTCCTATTTTAGGAATCAACATTTTTGAATACGCTTCTCTACTACCAAATCACACCTGTTCCTGTCTTGCTATCATTTGCCAGTACATGAACAAGCGGTTATACAGTACCAGGTCATTCGTGTTCATCTTTTACAACCAAAATGCCTCGTTTCCAAGAAACTGCAGAACATGTTACTTATTTCTAAACTGGTTTTAGTTGTAAAAATTCAGATACTGGGGGTTAGTATTGGATGGCACAGCGTGGGTGGATTGTTGCATGTACCTTCTACATACAAATTTGTACTGGAGCCTTGTATCCATGCCATATTATACCTATAACACATACATAGGAGTACACTATACTAAACCAGAAAAATACATAAGAAGCACTCCAATAGAAGGCACATATGGAACCTCCTCGCCCTAAGCCAAAATTTTACATGAATTACCAATGGGGATAGTTTTCACCAGATTTTGTGTGGTTCTAAATTGCATGCATCTTCATTTGCTTCGTGGTTACCCTGAGCTGGTAGCCAGAGTTTGCCTAGTTCAGATCCCAGACCGTTTTTAGGGATTGTAGCGGCCAAGGATTATGTAACCAGACTAGTCTTTGTTTCTATCCCCAAATATATCGAATCAGATATTAGTCACGAAAATTCCAAACTGGACTGTATAAACACAGTTTATACCCCGAATATGAGTGGTTAGGTAGAATGGGTCAACTACTTCTATTGCAGGGCCGGCAAAGGCAACCTACAAGCCTGGCAGAATAAGATAGATGACACTGTGGACCCTGAATACAGGATATGCGGAAGATTTGCAGAAACAGGCGGGCACGTAGCCCTGGTATGTACGCATGGGGAGCAGATACGGTGGAGGTGGAGGAGGTGTCAAGGCATAGAGCGTTCGGTTACAACCAGCAGTTTCAGGGGCTTGGCATAAGACTAAGGATGAGAAGGGCAGGTGGGCCACTAGGGATGACTAACATCCATACAAGCCCCAAGCATGCAACTAGAAGAGTCTTGGCATGAGACTAATAAATTCCAACTATATACCTACTTATATATACCACATTTTTTTTTTTTAAAGAATCATTAATCGCATTCGTCCTTCTAAAACATGGCGATGCTATATACCACATTTCAAACCCCAAACATGCAACTAGGAGAAGGCTAATAGATCGGCCTGGGCACGGGAACAGAGAAGCCTTTCATGGGCCACATCAAAATGGTTCACATTGGCACGGGGAGGGTGCGACCGTAGGGGCCGGTCTTCCCCTCCGGGTGGGAAGCAGTGTAAGGGGTATCTCGTAGTAGTAGTAGACACGTACACTGAAGAGGGGAAAAAAAAAGAAGTACCACCCGGCGTGTACCTGAAAACTAACCGACGTCCTAGCTATTGGGATGACGACCCAGCCCACTTGTGCAAGTGCTAGCTAGGATGACAGGCCACCCCTTGTGAACATACAGTCCCTGCGGGGGCAAGGGATAACTCCTTCAGGAATGGGTCTCGTGCCGGCGTGCAGAGTCTAGCCTGATACCCTATCTGCTTGGGTCACCGGAGGGTCCGAAAAGTTAAACAAGAAACAAGTGGTCCGAAAGGTCAAAGGAAATCGTCCCGGATGTCCTACCATGGGGGATGTCTTGGCTGCGAAGGGGACTCAAGTGGGTGTGCATTGTGGGAATTACCCGCAGCGCCTCAAATCACGTGAAGCCAAGATGGGAATATGAGCTAGACCGCTACGAGGCAGAAGCTTGTAAACGTCCTAATTAGGACAGTATCTTGTATCAGGAATACTATATAGGTGATGGGTTTTGCACTCGTTTTTCGTTCTTGTTTAGATAGAGTATTTCCATATTAGCAAGTCAAGTCTACTGAGTATTCTAAAGCTATTATTCTTCTCTCAATACAATAAAGTCTCGTCTCCGCTATCACGCAACCTCCACAATTCAGCCTACTCATAGCTTGTAATTCTTACAGGTTATGAGCCCGGCACTCAGTTAAAAGCTTTACGAACATACTAAGACAAGATATCCGTGGCAAGACCTGGTAACGCTTAGTTAAATCTACAAGCCTAAAAACACAAGCAAAGGGACGACGACACTCCATGGGTTGGGTAAGGGAATACAAACCCAAAAACTTCCGAAGGCACTGCAAGCTATTAGATCTCACCCCACCAACAAGCGCTACCATATCAAACACTCCTACCAAAGGCGCATCCCAAGGGACAATCTACCAAGGACCAAGCAGACATACTAGGAACATCCCTGACCTAACACTCAAAAGGGAAGACCAACTACCAGATTGGGAACCCGAGCCAGTACTCCCAGAAGTCACGGCTGCACAATACTTCCGATATCAAAAATATGAGGCCGACGTACAACACAAGGTCAACATCAGCGAATTTCTACGATACAAAGCCTACCGTAGAGCAAAGCTTGTAGAATTCATTTCAAGCCAGGTCACACCAAGAGAAGCAACCAAACCACCATCCGTCACCACAACCAGCGTCACCACAACCAGCGTCACTACAATTAGTGCCACCACAATCAGCGCCACCATCCTACAGTCAAACTCTCAATCAGCCAATGACATCCAAGGTATCCGGATATCTCACCAGGATAAAAAAGCCTATATCCTGTCATTTTATAAATGACCGACGAACCCGAATCTGCAAGCACCAGTACCACTACCACTAGTACCACTACCACCAAACCATCTGTCACTATGACAAGAGAAAGAGGAAACCCCAAGATCGAACCAAAGCTTGCGGGACAACATAACTTTGCGCAGTGGATATTATCAATAGAGCAAACGCTGGAGCAATATGATCATGAAGAGGGCTCAATCTGGGATATAGTGACTGGAGTACTTAAAAACCCAGTTGCAGGATTAACTGCTGCACAAATGGAAAAGAGTACAGACATAGGAAAAAAAGGGATAATATGGAGGTGGGATAATAGCTTCGCAATTCTAACAATGAAATGAAATTGGGAACCTGAGGTCATAGATACTATCGGTCTAACTCGAAGTGCTCACGAAGCTTATACTGAACTAAAAGCAAAATATGAAGGCAAAACAGTAACAGACCTAGGAGCTGTATTAGCCAATATAGTTCGGTTCAACTTTGACGATAGGACTACTACCATAGATGACCATGTGGCTGAATTTGACTGGAGGTGGAACTTTATGAAAGGGACTCTAGCCTCTGGAGGTTTTTCAGACAAAGTTAAAGACTTTGGAGAAGCACTGATATCCCTAGCAAAATCAGAACAGGCTAAAGCCGAGTTTCTTCTAATCTCCCTTCCCCTATTCTACAACAATTTAGTAGAAAATCTCCGTACTAAAGAAGGATATTCCTACGGGGATATATCCAGGCAGGTCAGATTATATGTACCAGCTAGACAAAAAGGAGCCAGGAAAAAAGAAGGAACTAAGGATGAGCCAGTGGTACTAAAAACTGATGGCAAAACGCTGGACAAGTCAAAGCAGTGCACATACTGCCAAACAGTCAAAGGGTGGAAGGGTATCGGGCATACTAAGGATGAGTGCCAAACCTATAAAAAAGAGAAAAAAGACAAAGACAAAGCCAAAGCCAAGAAGGCAAAGGCTGAAGAGGATAGCGAGAGTGATGAAGAAGGAGTAACAGTGTGCATGGTAAGAGTAGGAAAGGTTGGAATTAGAAGGAAGGGATGGTTCCAGTATGATACTGGGACATCGCATCATACAACTAACCAACTGAAACTCCTACGAGATATCAAACAAATCAACCTACCAGTTGAAGCACATGATGGCACTCAATCAATTTGCCATACCAAAGGAACCCTTGAGATAAGACACAATAGCAAGACCATAAAACACGAGGACTGTCTATACGACTCCACTTATAGCAATCTAATAAGTGGACAACGAATGGGAGACCACGATGTCAAAGCAAGAGGGGATACTGTGACTATCAGTATTGGGGAGAAAACCATATACCAAGCTGAATGAGATAGTCAAGGGGGCATCTGGATTAAGGAAGGGACTTTAGCAAGAGTGGGGAAAATATCTGTAGATCTACAAATAAAAGAGCTACATGAAAGGTACGGACACATCTCATTTAACACTATCCTATCCTTACCTGAATGCCCAAAACCACCACTGGACTGGAGAAAGCCATGCTGTGAAGCCTGCGAAAGAGGGAAAACAACCAAACTACCATCACCAAAACAAACTCAAACTATCTGCACGAAAAAGCCACTAGAGCGAATACATGCAGACTTGATAGGACCCATCAAGCCAGTAACACCAGGCAACCAATACCAGTACCTACTGGTAGTTGTCGATGATTTTAGCCGATATGTATTGGTAAAACCACTCAAGAAAAAAAGTGAAGCAGGAGACGCCTTGATCGAAATAATCAATCTTTTGGAAAATCATACCAATCTCCGAACAAACCAAGTCCAAGCAGATTAGGGTGGCGAATTTCGAAATACTGAATTAGCCATCGAATTAAAACAACGAGGGACAAGCCTGAAAGAAACTGTACCCTACCACAGCGAAACCAATGCTATAGGTGAACGAATGAACCGCACCATCCTAGATATGAACCGAACAGCCATTGCAGCTTCCGGTATGCCAAAAGGAGAATGGGACAAGGTATCAAAACATTCGGCATATACCAAAAACAGAGTTCCACACAAGTCCTTGGAAGGAAAAACTCCAGTAGAGGTTATATTCAGCAAAGATGCCAGGATGGAAAGGAAAAACCTACAACCTTTCGGACAAAAAGTCACCTGCTATGACTACGAGACAACAGACAAATTATCGTCACGCAGCTACGAAGGTCAAATCGTAGGATATACCGAAACCCATAGTACATACTGGATAAAAGATCAAACTGGCAAATCCCGGTTGGCAAAATCACCTAAGCCAATACAAATCGATCAAACCTCTAATAAAGACTCAAGCTCAGATGAAGAGGAAGGACCTACCAGCAAAAATCAACTAGACTCTGAATCAATACCAACACCTCAAGCAGCTCTCGATACCATCCTAGCTGAAATATCAACTCCCGAAACTCTGGAAACCCCAGCAAAAGCTCCCAAAAAGAAAAGAATCCGCAAGGATGACGATTATTGGAAGACGCATGTTGGAGAAAGAAAATCTACTAGAGAATCAAAGCCCAGGGTATTAGCTGTAGGAACAGACCTGGATCACCCAACCGATGCTCAAGCTCGCTCATCTCTACAAGCCTACGAATGGGCAAAAGCAAGAGCAGCAGAATGAGCTCAACTTGAGAAATACCAGGTATTTACCAAAGTGGAAAAGTCTGATATCCCAGAGGGCACCAAAATTGTCGATACCAAATGGGTCTATACAGTTAAGCGAAAACTCGATGGAATCATCCAAAAATACAAAGCTCGAAAAGTAGGGAGGGGTTTCTCTCAAGAAGCTGGAAAGTCCTATGATTCCGACCAAACCTTTGCCCAAATGATGCGACCAGAAACTTTCAAAATGTTTCTGGTCTTAGCCCTTTACCACAACTGGACAATCCGACAGCTAGATGTAGTGGCCGCATACCTACAGGCACCCCTACACCATGAAGTCTATGTTAGCAATGTCAATGAAAATGGAGAAACCGAATACTGGATACTCTATAAAGCGCTATACGGGCTAAAACAGGCTGGTCATGAATGGTTTAAAACCCTCCAAAGTATCCTGGAAAAGGCTGGTTTAAACCAATGTATAGGAGACGAAGGAGCCTACGTCGGACCAGAGATTATTATCGGCACACATGTTGATGATCTCCTAGCCATAGGACCAGGCAACGAAACTCTGGACAAACTGGAACAAGCCATAGAGGACCATGTGGAGCTGGACAAGAAGGAGCAGCCGGTACAGATGTTGGGAATGGAAATAAAATGGGAAAAAGATTTTGTAGTACTAACACAAACTCATCTCATAGAATCAACATACCACCAGCATTCGACACATCACTCGCATTCAACTATCCACTCCAAGCTAGGGAAAACATCGCTTCCCTCAAACTTAGAGCTGTTTGAACGTACCAAAGAACCCAACGATGAATGCCCAAAGACTGTGTACCAGGCACTAGTGGGGAGTCTACTATTCATAGCAAGAATGACTCGCCTAGAAATCGCCATCCATGTGAACCTGCTGGGCCGAACAACCGAAAATCCGTCAGCAGCGAACCTACTAGCAGCAAGGAAGGTTTTGGAGTACTTATACTCCAGCAGACAAGAAGGGATTATTTTAAAAAAACCTTCGAATCTAGCACTAGAAGTGTATGCAGATGTGTCGTACGGCGGACCAGAATCACGGTCCCAGACTGGAGTCCTGACAACACTAGGGGGACAGCCCATGGGATGGTACTCCCGGAGGCAAGATATAGTCAGCCTCAGTATCACAGAAGCAGAGTACATAGCCTGCTGCAAGGGAGCAAAGGACCTTGCCTAGGGAATGCAATTTTTGCAGGAACTCCGATGCTTGAATACCCAAACACCTCGATTGTGGACAGACTCGGAGGGTGCACAAAATCTGTCGCAAACGAACAGATTCCTACGGAAGAGTCACTATATCGAGCATCACTTTCACTATCTGCGGCAACAAGTGCAACGGGGGCTAATGAGTATACACCATATTCCAGGGAAGGACAACCCCTCGGACATGCTTACCAAGCTGTTGCCGAGCCCAGCGATCGCGATGTGGAAGAAGAGATGGATTGGCTCAAGTGGATCTGTGACCTAGACATGGAGGCATTCGAATAAGAGGTGGATCCGTGGCCGTGACCTGGAGGCATTCGAATAAGAGGTGGATCCGTGGCCGTGACCTAGAGGCACTCGTGTAAGGGAGGGTGTGGGAATTACCCGCAGCGCCTCAAATCACGTGAAGCCAAGATGGGAATATGAGCTAGACCGCTACGAGGCAGAAGCTTGTAAACGTCCTAATTAGGACAGTATCTTGTATCAGGAATACTATATAGGTGATGGGTTTTGCACTCGTTTTTCGTTCTTGTTTAGATAGAGCATTTCCATATTAGCAAGTCAAGTCTACTGAGTATTCTAAAGCTATTATTCTTCTCTCAATACAATAAAGTCTCGTCTCCGCTATCGCGCAACCTCCACAATTCAGCCTACTCATAGCTTGTAATTCTTACATGCATTGGTTAATCTCATCCTGGCGAGGAAGCAAATGGAGTCAGGCGGGTCGGAGGACTCTTCCAGTTGAACGGATGATGTCTGAAAAATCATGAAAATGAGGCACGGCACTGAGGGCCTGGGGGGTCGCGAATACAAATCCGAAGTCAGAATATTTTTATGATTTATATTCGTGAAGTTATTGAGTTGTACTGGTGTGGACTTTAAGTCCCCAGTGCGGCTTGTCAGGCTTTTAGATATATCTCATGCTAGATATTCCTGATCAGGCGGAGTCACTCACGGTCGGGCCTCAAAAGCCATACATGGAGTGTACCAATACTCGACGTACTCGAGGCAGCCGGAACGGGAATGGAAACTCCCTTAGTGGCAGTCAGCAGATCGTAGTGGTCTGTTTGGCTCGACAGGACGGTTCTAAAGCCGGTGCCGGTCCAGTGACACTGAGAAGTGTTTAGCGATGGGCTTAAGGTGCAAAGGGTACGAGATCGAATGCATGTGCTCCGAAAATATAAGGAGCAGGTAGCCACTCTCAGAATACTCACCGACCCTAGTCACGGACTGTTAAGCTTGCCTTCGAGTCCTGTTAGGGACCCTTAGGGTTCAAAATGCAACTGGGGCAAGCAAGGGCAAGGACTGCAACTCTGGTCTGGGATGGGCGAACTTGCAGTGGCTGTCTGTGGCCGGGACTATCGAAAAGACAGACAAAGGACCTGCAGAAATGGCAGGGAGATAGTTATGCAGGAGAGTAGAGGAACACTAGGCTTGGTGCTCCTATGTAGAATGCGAATGATCATGAAAAAACACCCGGAAGGGAAAATAGTGGGACTAGACGCACAGTCGGCATTCAACACCCTAAGACGAGACTACACAGCCAAGATACTGGAAGGGCAATGGTGGCGAAGGGATTGGATTAAGGACGAAGGTTTTCAATGCCACGGCGACAGGGGTATAAATTTTACAATACCACAGCGCTAGCAAAAAGTTCTACAATACCACAGCGACACAGCCACAGCAGCCC
>Ga0307514_10004917_pt1 | contig 12151 bp, 12 predicted proteins | sample 16_EM_MG_FD_203088 | JGI IMG/M metagenome (GOLD analysis project Ga0307514, IMG submission 203088) | Populus trichocarpa ectomycorrhiza microbial communities from riparian zone in the Pacific Northwest, United States - 16_EM | ecosystem: Host-associated > Plants > Roots > Unclassified | place...
ACCCCCGAGCGGCAGTCAGCAGGCTGTAGGGGTCTGTTGGGCTCGACAGGACGGTTCTAAAGCCGGTGCCGGTCCAGCGACACCGAGAGGTGTTTAGCGAGGGGCTCAAGGTGCAAAGGGTACGATACCTATCAAATGCATGTACTCCGAAAATATAAGGAGTAGGTAGCCACTCGTCAAACTACTCACCCACCTTACCGGTAGCCACGAACTGTTACGCTTGCCTTCGAGTCCTGTTGGGGGCCTTTAGGGGTCGAAATGCAACTGGGGTAAGCAAGGGCAGGGACTGCAGCTCGAGGTTTGGGTTGAGACTATTGGCATTCTACCGGATGGCCGTCTGTGGCCGGAACTATCGACAACACAGACAAAGGACCTGCAAAAGTAGCAGGGAGATAGTCATGCAGGAGAGCGGTGTAGCTACTCGGCAGGGTAGTGCATCGTAGTATTGGAGCCGATATTGAGAGAGTGGGTGGAGGAAGGTGCAGAGTTCCGATGGATGGAGGGGGTAAGGAGGGAAGGAGAGGTACAGCTACGAGAGCTAGACGGTGACAGGGTGGGAGAGTGGACGGATGGCAGCAGGATGGAAGGCAGGGCGGCAGCGGCAACACGAACGGAAGCAACATACCTGGGTACGATGTCTACGATCATGGGAAAGTTGCGATGTCGTAGCGTTAGTTCAACGGAAGATATACTCCTTGTGTTATTGTGAGTGGAGACGGGGAATAGTCGCTTCCAGCAAGGCTGTTTCATGGCCTAGCCAATTTCCACACAAATAAATCGGTCTGGGCATAGTCTCATGCCAAGACCCCGAACTCCGACTGTCTGGGCACGAGAACAACCGCTCTGTAATAAATCCTGTCAGCAAATTTTCCAATCTGTCCATTCGCTTATTGTTCTCGTGCCCAGACCGATTTATTTTTGTGTTTCGCTTATCTAAATTATCCAGTTTCTCATCCAGATTGTTGAATAATAATTAACCACGTGACCAGCTTCTGTCTGCTTGTCGCCACACCTAGTATCTTATCAGATTCTATATCTTGCCTTAGGAAAAACAGCCTCCGTGCGCAACAGTCTAGTCTGCACACCAACTCTAAGTAGAGCTCGCCAAGTAAAATTTACCTTTTGCAGGCTCGTCATGACGAGGCTGTCTATTTACAATACAATGTGATCCGTACATGATTAGCTTATTCCTCCATTCGATGACCTTGTGCTATGTTCTCAAGGTCAAGCTGATCCCTAGATGCTTGAAGACAACGTTTGCTCTCTCATCATTTCACCACCTACTTTCTCCGTCAAGTCAGACAGTCTCATACACCTCCATACACATTCCAATCAATTTCCGTTTTGAATTCCTAATACCCTTGCTATACTCCAAACCTATTGGCGATACCATGCCCCCCCAAGAACATAGGAATACAAACGTCTTTAAGGATGTGCCGCCACCAAGCTCCTTCAGCCCCTCAGAGCCTTCACATGCGCCAGTGCCACGGACAGTGGGCTAATTTTTTGGCCCAGTAATTTCTTTTTCTTTTTCTTTTCTTTTTTTCGAAATCTATACGTCTATGGAGTCTTAGGTATGAGACGGAATATCCGTATACCTACTTGCTTTTTTTGATGCAGAAGCTCGGGTAAATAATAACACCAAGGTTGGCATCACTGTGCAGGTAAGATAGGCTTGCCCTAGCCACAGTACAGGATGCCGCACCCAACCCCCTCGGCCCTGAATCCCACAAGTAATCTACTGTAGTGGCAAAACTTGGGTGCAACTAGGTACCCTGTGTCTATATCGATAGGTATTCATAATATATTCGTCAAAGCGTAACTATCTCTCCCCCTCCTCACACGCAGCTACCCCTGCCATCATGAGGCATTGCAGTACAAATCAAACCCCACATGAACAACAAACCAGTAAAATCAACGCAAAACTCGAAAAAGCACAACATGATGCATTGGTATATACTGTATGTACCACAATCAAGATACATAAGAACAAGATACCTCGAAATGCAAGAAAACGTGCCTGATCATGATAAGCTGGGAGGCGTGGAAGCAATAAAAAACTCAGGTCACTCCACAATGAATTCCAAAACCGTTATATCAAGAAACAAAGGAAGAAGGAAGAAAAAACCCATCAGGATATGGGGTAGCAGGAGGGGGAGGGGAGGCATAAGAAATGAATGGTTTGAAGACCCCTCGGGCCTCCTCCCTCTCATAACTATTTATACTCACCACTTCTTCATCATGCACCAAACAAGCAAGAGTACAGGCTACCGCACACCAAATGATACCAAAAAAAAATAGACCCCAATAACACAATACATAACAAGTCGTACTAGGCAAACTAACTTAGAAGAGCGCAGATGAGTGGACACAAGACGCCTAAGAGAATACATGAGCAAAACATAACACCAATGCAATCCAACCCGGAAGAACTCCCGAATGCTTGGCTAACATAAGCAACTACCCACGATGGTAAGAAATAGGTCTGCGCAAAAAAAATTCGTCATAAAGATATATGTATGCATAGTGTGGTAAGAGAGTGTGGGATTGTCATATATGCGTACCGTTTATCATGGTCGTTATATGAACATAGGAAAGTCGTTAAAAGTAATGGGTGCACGTTCTTTCTTGGGATCGTGAGTGGATTGACCAAGAAGGTTGGGCCGGGCTATATTATTAATCCCCATCCGTGAATCCGGGGATAGGTAATTGCACAAAACGTGCGATTCTGGATAAGGAGAGAATGAGGAAGCCACGTAATTGGGGACTGAATGTGCAAGTTGTCGAGAATGGTGTCGCCGAACTCAAATACCAAAAATCAGATATCGTCCTCCAGCGTCCCAGGTTTCCATCCAAGCAAGCAAATCTCCCTTGTCTTTTCTTCCTCTCGTCAACCCCCGCCCCTTCATATCAATGTGCATCCCCCTAACCCCTTATACGCCAACAGCAACCCACCCACCTCCATAAGCATGCTCGTCACCCCTTTGATACCCTCCCCTCAAGCTCCTGCCCCTGATATCGTCCACACCCTTCGCTCTCCTCAGCTTCTTCTCTCTCCCACTCCCACTCCTGCTACCACTCCCGCTACCTCTAGCTATGCTCTGCTCCCTCTCTCTCTTCTTCTCCCCGCGCGAGCTCTCGGAGGTGGGGTAATACACCATATCTCCCATAGTCGTCCCACGGTGCTGGTGTCTATAGACTGGTGGTGGTGCATAGTACTCGGGATGGGTATTATATACCCCACTAGCATATTCCGGAGGTAGCTTCCCCCGGCTGCGTGTTTTCCCAGAAGGCTTCACCTGGGTAGTACCGAGGGAGTGCAGTGCGGGAAATGTTTCCGTGCCAAGGTAGTATGCAGATTCTGGGGCAGGCTCATAGGTGCTATATGTAGGTGGGTATTGATATCCGTATTGATTCGGGGTGTACTGCGATTGTAGGTGGTACTGGGGGTAGGTGTATGTATATGTATATGCTCCTTGTCCATGAGACGACGATGATGCTTCCCCAGATGCACTTGTGTGTCCTCGCCTCCGGGAGGTGGAGTATGGGTCAGTGATTACATAATGTGCATGGGGCTGCTGGTTGCGGGAACTTCGACGACGAGACCTTGAGCTAGACCCAATTATGGGCTTTGAAAGCGATGAGCCCATGGTAGCTGATATTGAATGTCTCCTTCCTCCCTCTGGCTGAAGATACCGATATCGATCTTCTCCGCGCTTCCCCCCTCGAGATAGTCCCTCCGCCGCGGGGATCTCAGTCGGCTGAGGAACGAATCTGACTCGTTTCCCTTTCTTGCGGAGCCGCTGCGCGTACTGCCAGATGTATTCAGCGAATGTTCGGCGGGGGGGTTTATACGTATGGGTAGGTCTAGATGTAGAGGAGGATGGTGATAGTACCCTTGCGCGACTACGACGGTTTCCTGACGAGGTAGTTTTCGAACTTCCGTCGGTATCAGGCTCGGTTTCCCACTCACGGTGTGTGGGCGGGGTTGTAGTAGAGGTGGTATCACCTGCAACTGGGTAATATACAACCCCACTCTTCCCCTGGCGTTTGCTTTTGGTCTGAGTTCTTTGCAGTGGTGGGTTCAGGAGAATATAACGTGGTACTTGGATCGTCGGAGTTTGTGCTCTCTCGGCCGAGGGAGGCGAAGAGGGTATACCCCACTGCTTGGTTGTCCTGCGAGAGGGGTAGATGTAAGCAGATTGTCCTGATTTCAGGGAGGATATACGAGGAGGCGGCTTGGGGGGATAGTAGTAACTACCGCCGCCTTCTCCATGACTACTCTGCTGCATATTGAGAGGTCGAATGAGCTGTGGTATGAATATGGATATGCAAAATATAGCGATGTGTGTAGTAGTAGATATAGAAGGCTGGAAATTGGAAATTGGAAAAGAGGAGAAAAGGAAATGAAAAAAATCTAAACTTACGACCCGAGTGCACCCTATATAGCAGATGACTTCTTCGTTTGTCAATATTCCGAGAAATCACTAGAGTCCCCAAGCTCAGGTCAGTATGATACCTTTGAACGGACATACGAAGTCAGATGAAATGAAAGCCTCTTTCACCCCAGTTTCGGACCTACGAACCAGCTTGAAATAGAGAATATCTCAATCACGGAACCAGGTCCAGTGGCATTAGCCAACACACTATGACACAGAAGATCCAGAAATAAAATCTAGGCTATAAATGCAGCGTATCTAAAAATCTCCCATTTGCCACATAATACACTCGCGTGTGATATTATGATATTCAATGATCAGAATCATCAAATCCCCCTCTCACCTACATGCAAAAGCCAGACCTCTGACCAATCACCACAAATGAAAAACAGGGAGCGTGCATAGCCCCAGTGATTGGGTCTTGGGTACAGTATATGGTAGGATGATGATGATGAATGACAATTGCAAGTAAATCCAGTGCACGCGTACCTGCTTTAGTGTCTCCGCCCCTCTGGAACCGAGCACAGAATGATAGGACGGATAGATAGATCTAGATCTCAACGTTGCGGATATGCGCTGTGCCTATATGCTGCGACGTATGGATGTAGGTATGTTGTGCGTTATGTGCACCACACGCAAGCGGAGCGGGAACGACGTTGACGTTGGACGGCGTGGGTGCGCAAGGATACCAGGTTCTTTATAAAAATGGTATGAACCTATGACCATTCGAAGAAAGCACAAGATCTGAACGCCTCCTCACCTGGGTGTATCAGCAGATCTATTAGCGGGCGGCGAATGACGAATGACGTTGGGGATAAGATGAGAGGGGCGGTGATTGTCGAGTCGCCGTGCAATTTGTCGCACAAGCAAGGAGCGGATATTGCAAGCTAATGGAACAACCCTCTAATACCGTCTTTCACTCTTATCCCTTCTCTTGACCTCGTCGCCCAAATCCGAATGGTCGTTTTTTTCTCCAGACAGCTGCAGAAACAATTATTTTCCGACCAGTGCAGCGCAGCCAATACCTTATAATAAACAATGTCAGCACGCAGCGCCCCGCGCCCCTCGCATAACATGGGTGGCACGGAAGGGTCAGGGTATATACCAGTATCCAAGGAGATCGGGTCACCCCTCAAACCTGGATCATGGTGGCTTATTTCCCCTGGTAAATTGCTTTGGAGCTTTCCGTGCAAATATGCATGTATCCGGTACAACTGGGCATAGGTACACACCACCAGATACCCCACACCGTACTGACTGATAGACCCAGGAGCAGGAGCGGAAAAGTAGTCAAATCAGGCGCTTTAGGAGTAAGAATACGGTACCTAAGACGTAGGGTACCTAGGGCTTCTGAACCAGGCTAACTTGAACAAAACAAAGTGACTTTTTCGCCTTGGCTACCCCTCAATGATGTCTAGGTTCTCCGGGCTCGGATCCGCGATTAACTACGGGTAGTATAAGAGTCCCTCGTATGTCGTCCTCAGGCAGGAAAAAGGAAAAAGGGAACAGGAAAAATAGGGATCACTGCAACGAGTGCAAGCTAGAGGCCGTAGTAAAGCCTCGCGCCTCGTATAGGTACCTAGTACATGTACATCTGATGTGATGTTATGTGAAACACAACGTGAGTAATTATCAGCCGTGACTGTATGGCTACTGTACTGGCTGGTTGTGCTAGCTCTGCTAACGGTCAGACCGATTTATAATTGCGTGCAGAAAGAAAATTAATTGAGAAACGGACTTGATCACGATTATGATGTCCAAATGGCAAGTGGTAATTATGTATCGGGTATGTCAATATTCCCGACTGATTGTAACAAAACTACAAGAATCCACCCTGTTGTTACACTATATATGTACCTCATCCATAGTTGCTGCCTTCCGATTTGGCATTTGATGAAATGAAGCTTGGAGTACTGGGTTAATGCAGATACAGGGAACATGCGGCCATGTAATCTCAACTTAACACCAAGATCCTTACCAGGCAACATCAACAATCCCTTTCAGGTATTGTATATATACTCGGTGCAGGTAATATATATTCACTATATCTAGATATGTTTATCGTACCTTTCACAGGCCAGTGATGTTCGATATTCAGCTCGGAATTATGGCCGAATCCCCCACATTCAGCTATCTTGGTGCGGTGGTCCTATTCCTCGCAGCCCCAAGCCTGATTGAGAAGGCTCAGACAGAATCTCTAATAATTTTTCAGACTGTGCTCAAGAGTATTTACTGCACATGAGTCAGAAAGTCTATAGGTACCTAGGTATTAATTGATGCTAAGTACATACAGCAAGCTGCGCTTCAGTCCATATCGGGTGCTTGTAATACTTCATGTCACATTGAAATATGTCGAAAACACCGCCTACTGAGTTGAAAGTGATGGGAATTTGTTTGAGCAATATATGAATCCGGATCGCACTTATGGCTGAATGTGTGTGCAGCCTTGACCGTTAGTTAACGTTCCACAGCCTCACAAGTGGAGGCCTCAGACACGCTGTCTTATTGGTAACATGTAAAGTAGGTCTTGTCACAATACATATGAACATTCCTACACTACCTCCTCACTTACCCAGGCCTGCAAGAGCTATATGAAGCAGCTTTATACTTATGTATGAACCATGGATCTGAAAATACAATTAAATAGAAGATATTCTCCATCATCAATCGGCTTTTGCCCGCCTCTGCATCTTAATCCCCATGAGATTGCTTGCATTGGTTATCCTAGCTGCAGTGTGATTGGATGGTAATACCCTTGTACCCTGCGTGCGTGTGACAAGAGCAGATCCACGTGAGCATGCAGCAATATCCCTGTTCAGGCCAATGGGATTGGTGGGTGGATGTCGGATGATATGATATGACTGGATTTGTGAATGCTTGAGCGCGATCCCTGTACGCAAAATCCTGCAGAAACTCAAAGAAGTTGGACTCTTTATCAAACTGAATCCTCGGGTCATGGGGGTATTTGGGGGGAGGGATATTGGTTTGAGAACTCGATTTTGGGGATTATAAATATGGATAGTACTTGGGGGGGGAATGATGGACTTTGGTTGGTCAGAGCGGGGGTGCTGATCCATGCTTAGCTGATCTATGCCTACCTAAGTACCAATATGGGTATTATTGGTCTTAGACCTACTCCTGTGTAAGCCTTGGAAATTTACACATTTATTAAACAAGAATGTTGATGCGCTAGAGGAGGATTTAAAATAGTAAGTACATCATACGGATGGATAGTGCAGGTATGAGGGAGTAGGTACTCATACCCGCACCAAGACTGGGTATATAAGCGGGTACCTACTCAGAGGAGGCTGTGCATACTGGTGCTGAAAGATACGGCCTGGACAAAAATTAGCTGAGATCAGACTGTACCTACCTGTTTTTACAAGCTATCAAAGGTGAAGTCCTTCTCGGTACCTGCAGCAGGTAGCATGCATCCACCTTTTTGGCTCTTTGCGTCGTCTATCCTCTCACATCCCTGTCAGAGTACATTGAGCTTGATGGCGGAGCTCATGCGCAATCTCGCATTGCATCCGCATGCTGCAAATACGCCGCAGAGCCCATGTCATAATCCCGTCTGATTAAGCTTGTTTGGGAGCTGAAGCCTGGTTGAAGCGACATGTGAACAGTTTAGGTATGCTCTACACAGATGGCTGACGGGTAGGCACTGAGGTTGGGACAGGCAGGTGATAGCAAGAGCGAGGTGTGAAATTACAAGATTCTACGGTAGTGCTGCTTGCTCGGCCCGCGCCATGCATATATGGGATCTTTTCCGTATGACAGGTATTACGAATAAATAGCAAATAATGATACTGATTTCAAATCTCGGATCTACGTACCCATCGTATCATAGTACTGGTACTCTACAAGGGAAAATATTGCTAGCGTTGAAGCTGCATATACAATTGTATCTTGTTATCAAACCCTCGTTCGCCACTGGATGATCTCCACTAGGCTATCAATCTCTTTTCCTTGCACCCGTGTACCTTCCAAATGCTGACCTGGGGTGGTTGCATCCCATGTAGGTGAGAGGGATCGCCACCGCAATTCCTCATCTCCGGAGACGAGCGATCGTCATGGGCTTAATTACTCTAGCAGTATCGATAAGATAAGATAAGCCTGAATTAGAGGTTCAGACGTTGGGTTCGGAGTGGGGTGATTTCTCTATAGTGAGACTATATATGAAGCTATTGTCCAAGATAAAATTAAAGATGCAATATCGCGAAGACTAAGGTAGCCAATAACCTCGTTACAAATTTTCATGATCACTTGGTGGTATTATTAGTGTCTTGGGTCACTGGCCAAAGTAGGCAGGAGGTTATTGAATACCCCTTAAGTAACCATAAGTAACACAAATATATTACCAAAATCTAAACCACTAACGATGCCACGCATAAGCAAGAAGTCAGCAGTCTCACGAGATCTTGAAGATGCGGCACAAGTCATTACTGGCTGCATTGCTTTATCGAAATCCAATAAAAAGAAAGCCCTATGGAAGAACTTTACAATCTCGGAGGGACACTGCTTTGCATCGAACCCCATACGGGTGGTAAGCGTAGCATTTGGTCAACTTCCCCATATCGCATCAAGTTGCCAAAAGAAGAGGCATTTCTTCTCCAGTGCTTCATTGATGGACTGCTCATTATCAGCCTCGGTTACCCCCCTCCTAGACTGTTCCTGCATTGCTTTCCTTGCTTCTTCATGTTCGTAGCCTTTTCACCAATCTTCGCTGTGATATGATCCTCATTCGCGAAAACCTCGTCCTTGACATCTTTATGCCATTTCGCTTGTTTCCCTCGCAATTCCGGTGAATTCTCCCCCATGCACCCTATTAATTGCTCTTTTAACCATGGAACGAGTCGAGCTCGTTGAGATGCTATTGGAGTGATCGTGGTGGTGTGAGTTGAGGGTGGGTTTGATTTGAGCGATGAGGACTGAATAAACTCCGTTACCTTTCGTTACTGACTTCATGGCACTCTCTAACTAAGTAAGACATAAGTGATACTGAACTTCAGAACATGGCCAATGGGGGAAGTGGCCAAGACACCCGTTGTTTTTTCTTCCCTTCTCTACCTATTTTCGAGCGGGGGTATGGGGAGCTGCGGGAAAGGATATCGAACTCCGATGTTTGTATGTCTATCGTAGCGTAAAAATGAAACCAAGACACTCAGAACGCCACCAAGTGGTTACAAAAAGTTAGTAACTGGGTTATCGACTACCCTCTCCGTGGTGTATGTATCGTCACATGCCTCCTTGCCATTTTGAGATTTGGCTTACCTATGTCACTACCAATTCCGCTTAGGGTTATTATATACGTGAAGAGTACATCCTAATATAGGCACATGTTCAAGCGTGGCTGTAAGGCGCCATGAGCTTCATGTTTTCTCATGATAGGTCATTGTCAGATATATGGGGTATGTAGGAAGGATGTATAGAAAGAGGTGAATAACAGGTGCGGTGAGTAATATTGACTCAGGTCTAGCATTACGGAGTAGGTATATGTTCTACTCCGTACATGATGTAAACATTAGCAAATACTACCCAGCACGTGCCAAGCGGGTTTTTGTCTAGCCAGAATGTTTTAGGATGGAGTCATTCTAATAGATAATATTTACAGAGCAGATGATGTCAGTCAGGATGCGGTTTCCGGTTGTGACTCAGTGGCTAATAAAAGCTCGACCTACTCACAAGCTGGCAAGACCACCTATTGTAAGTGTAGCTATACCTACGGTAAAACTAAGACAGTTGAACTACTTACATTCTATATTTACTTTGCTGTTTCAGCGTAGGTTGTGGCCCTCGCTCCGGCCCGCATTACTATAGTAGTTTTTGCCCTGGCTCTCTATGGTTTCCATAGCCCCTCATTGCGTGACCTTTGGCCTGGCTTTCGTTCTAGGTTTTGCCCAGGCTATTATTGTGGCCCTCATTCTGGCTGCCCTTAAAGTTACTACGGGTTTCCTTCTCATCAAGGTCCTGGTCCTGGTTCCGGTCCGGGCACGAGCCGGCTCGCAAGCAGCATACGTAAAAAGGATAAATAGATCAGGATGCACACTACATATATGTACGTACATCTAGCGCTGAGGAATAACAAGCTCCTGAAGTTTGGCATTTTCCTCCTCTTGTGTTGTTGGCAACCATGGGTGGTGATGTCGGAAATGCCGTAGTTGTGCACTTGTAGTAGTGGATTTTCATTTTGCTGCTACCTTACAAGGAAGCTGAGTGCAATGAGTGCAATAGATGTGGTGGCGCTCTGGCTCATCTTGAATAGGTTTCCGAATTAATGGCTTTCGGCTGTGCAGGTATTGCTAGACCGACCAGACCCAGTCCCTGATACTGTATACCTAGCGATCTTGTAATTCTTGGTATCGCCCTGCAAGGGAAGCAATACACTCTCGGACTGGTTGTGTTGCCATATTAATATTCAAGCACACGTGAAGTGTGCTTGCCATCAGTTAGGGTGGGAATGCAACGTATTTTGAAGATTCTCACACTGTGGTTACCTTCGGCATTTCACGGTTGCAACTGCCTCCAGGCTCGACTCGCGGCTCGAGCCTGTGTAACCTTGGTCTCGAGCCGGCTCGTCTTGTGCCCAGGCGGAATCTGATTCAAGGATTTTAGGTTGGTGAGATGGAAGGATCCATGATGTGGTTTCTTTTGCATGCACGGAGGGGGATCAGTTGAAATATAGGATCAGATATTGCTGGCTCTTGGTAGATGTGTATGACTTTGATATGTAGAGGCGGGAAGGAAGCGGGGTGGTAGGTAGATGGGATGGGTTTCACAGTTTTCTTATCCCATGGGCCGGCCGGACATACATGAAGGCCTAAGCGACTCGGTAGCTATGTATGGGCAACTCGATGGTACATAAAGGAGTTACCATCAGTACTACCAGATTATGCACCATTGGGACTGCTCGAACTGATGCCCAATCTACTCTACCAAATCCAACCTCTCCATTTGATATCTATCATCCGCTACTTTTTCACACCTGATATGTGGAATTTCACATAAAGAATTCTGAATTCCGGCTTGAACTCTCATCTGCACTTACTTAGGAAGGTTGTTTTTAAGGAATCATTAATCGCACTCAGCCTATTTAGGCTATGGCGATACTTAGGAAGGTTTACTTCATTGTACCTGAAGATCTACATGCACGCACCTAGGTACATCGATCCAGTAAAGTGCTAGAGGTTGTGTTTTTCATGTCGAGCACGCGAGAACTGTTTTTATTGTTGCAGGTATGTTGTCTAGCATGTGCAATAGATCGCTTGGGCCGTCATGTACGTCTGGTATGTCTCAGCGGCCTATGGTGAATCAGAAGCACACTGAGGTAAAGAGAAATCCAACTCACAATTGCAATTAAGGTGTCTCAGCACCTCCCTAGCCGTGCCTACTTTTATGCGTCCTGGACAGTTTCTGAATGGAGGGTGAACTTACACCAATATCACAAGGGGCGAAGTTGATCAGTGGGCTTAGATTACTACACCTACTTCCGCAATGCTTTACTATAGAGTACCGAGAGGTGGGTTCCAGAAGGACAAGCGCATTCACTTATAATTTGAAAAGCTTTCTACCTCATAGTGCTTTGAGCAGTGTGGGCAACAGGCCGGCTAGTCGGTCCACGAGGTCGGCCTAGGACGGACTAGGCGGTTTTTCTCATGGCCCGGGACGGCCTACAATATTCGGGCGGGCCAAACGTAAAACGGGCATGGCCT
>Ga0307514_10004918_pt1 | contig 12148 bp, 9 predicted proteins | sample 16_EM_MG_FD_203088 | JGI IMG/M metagenome (GOLD analysis project Ga0307514, IMG submission 203088) | Populus trichocarpa ectomycorrhiza microbial communities from riparian zone in the Pacific Northwest, United States - 16_EM | ecosystem: Host-associated > Plants > Roots > Unclassified | place...
AGGAGATAATTGCAGGAAACGCATATGCATATGAATTAATTGCAAAATAGGTTCAGGATAACAATCACCCAGAGTCAGATGCGACATATGTTCTATCTACAATGCTGAAAGCCTACTCAAGTAGTCTCATGCTGAAATGCCCCCGGTGCTGAAAAGCTGAAAACAACATATTTTTTGTCGCTCAACATGCTCATGCTCAATCTAATAACCATCATGCCAATCTCCACTTCTCAACCCTTGACTGCATCACTTTCCCCATCCTCATTAACCTTCACAATCTCCTTCTCACACTCCTTATCCTTCTCCTTCCCCTTCTCCTTATCTCTCTTCCCAAAAAAACCCTCCCTCCTCCCTCCGGAGGGGCTGCCAGCCTCCACACTCGCCCTCTTCCCCATCCTCTCCTCCTTCTCCCCCTCCCTCTCTTTATCCTCCTTCGGCTTCCTACTAAAGAACCCCGTCCCATCCTTTTTTAACCACGGACTACTCGTAGGCGTGGGCTCTATCGCCGTCACTGGCGGCTCCTTCTCTCGCTCCCTGTCCGCCTCATCCCCCGTATCCGACGCGGGCCCCTTCTTCCTCGAGAAGAAAGAGTCCCTCTTCCACGTCTTGTCTTTCTCGGAAGTAGTGATTGGTGGGAGCACGAGGAACATGCTATTCTCAGGCGTCTGCTCCCCGGAATCGTCCCCTCCGGGCTCAGTAGTTGGCGGTTGGTCCTTCTGCTTCCCGCGGCTAAACAGCCCGCCTTCCTTTTTCCATGAAATGTTAAATTTACTCGTGCTCCCCTTCCGGCTGAGGCTCAGTCTCGAAAATAGTGACTCCTTTGTTGGGATTATCTCTAGCACACTCCCGTTCGCCGAGTCGGCGGTTGCGAAGGATGAGACGTCTGTTTGGGAGGTGTCGTCATGGAGGGACAATGAGTCCCCACCAGCTCGGAACGAGGGTTTGATAAGCGAGGACTCGAATGTTGGGGCTGCGGGGTTGAGGCGGGGTTGGGAGGCGGGGGAGAGCGAGGATTGGAAGGAGGTTGTAGAGGCGTTGTTATTGTTATTATTATTATGGAATAGGGAAGAGGGCTTGCGGCTGGAGGACCAGTCAGACCAGTTTGTAGAGAGTATGCTCAGTCGTTTTGCGGGGGTAGCTGGCTCAGCAGGCCATCCGAACGCAGCTGAGACTCCAGAGGAAGGCCGGGGAAGAACGCCGTCGAAGGAGGTCATTGAGAGGGGGCGGGGGGAGGCGGACTCGGAGCGGTCGAGCAGTCTCCCCTGGCCGGAGTATTCGTGATGGAGGCGGGAGAGCTTGGGGGCCTCAGGGCCATTGGGCTGTGCACCCTTTCTGCCGTTGAGGAAGTGCATAGAAGCCAGATTCCAGCTCCCGTGTGAGCCGCTCCGCCGCCTAGTGCCGATAGGGTCTAGGCTAGGGAGTGCGGCGAAGTTTTGAGGGAAGGATCTGGATTCAGCAGGTTTGAGTGAGCCAAGTAAGGGGGGTTCCAAGGGGAGAGTCTTTCCTCTTTGCCTGTTGAATGAAAAGAGGTTCACGATCCGCCTTGTGCCAGAAATGGCTTCGGTGGGGGGTTGCCCTCTTCCACGTAACCCACCCATAGGAGACGCAGCTGCTCGGTCACTATCAGCGCCTAAGCCGTCACCAGCTGTTGGGAAGAGCGGAATATGGTGGAAGCTACTGCGTGGGGAAGAAACATGAGATGTAGATCGAGAACCAGAGGACATTGGTGACTGAGGGAGGAAGCGCAAACTCTCAATTAACGAGTTGCGGTGGGACCTCGGGCTTGGGGGGTCAGCCACACAGGAGAACAAGTCCGATGGGAGGAGGGAGTCGGCTGTGGGGCTCATCGTTGTAGGCCCATGAAGCCTATCATCGTTGAATGAATCGCCCACACTACCAAAGTACGGCATCGAAGCATTATTGGCCACATAGGAAGGACTAAGTGACGATGCCTGGAGGACTTGGTTCGGGAACCCTTGAGCTTCAGATGAAAACCGGGGGTCTTGCATTTGGAAAGGCAGTTCGGAGTTGGAGAGGGTATGTGTGCGAGATCTGCGGTTGCGGTTTCGTCGCTGCTTTGGCTTCTTGATGGATTGGGTGTCTGCCACTGGTGCACTGTCTCGCCGTATTTTCCAGAATGCCAGAGCCTCCCCGGATCGGTTGAGGTCGTCCTGGGCGAGGTTGAAGGCATTGAAGACGCTCACATAGCGCATCTCCAGGTTCTTTTGCCGTTCTAGCCATTCTCTTTCCAGCGCTTCGTCTTGAGCAGTGAGGAGGGAAGCATGTCCGAGGGCTACCTTTAGCTGCTCTTTCTCTGCCTCCATAGCTTTGATAGAAGAAATTATGGTACGGATTTCCTCCTCGAGCTCGGATATTTTGGCCTGAGCCTCGACAATTTCCACGTTCAACTCCTTTTCTGTACTTTCAGCGCGTCCCTTTGATTCCTCTGCCTCCTTGGACAGCAACTCTGCTCGCTCAAGTGCAGCCAATCGCTCCTCCTCCCACCTTTGCGACTCCTGCTGCATCTTCCGAATCTCGTCCTCCTTTGCCTTCAATGCCCTCTCTGTCTTGGTTTTCTGTGCCTCAGCTACTCGTTTCGCCTCCTCTAAACTCCTAGTCTCTGTCCGTAGCTGGTGCCGGCCTGCATCCTCGTACCTCTTCTTTTCCTTCAACAAGTCTAGCTCCTCCACTAGAACCACCTCTGATGCTCTATGCTCTTCCTCTGCATGTAGCATCTGCGCCTCTAGGTCATCGATTTCCGCACGCACGACCTCTAGCTCTGCGGTAAGAGACTCAACTGTATGCTGTTCATCCGACACAGGCGGGGACCCAGCCTGCTGCTGCTCCGGGATCAACGAAGCCTGCTTCCTCTCCCTCCCAGCCCGCTTCCCATGAGGATTATGATGGTGGCCATGATGCTGCTGCTGTTGCGGCGCCGAATGTGCCTCCAACACTGGTGCATGCGGTTGAATCGAGGGTGAATCATCCGCATGTTCGCCCTTTACCTTCAGGCCCCCTCCAGCTCCCTCCGGCCCATCATGGGACTTGCGCCGAGTCCTCAACCTAATCAACTGCCCCGGCGCCTGGAAATTATGCTGATTTGCGGCAATTACTCGGACATTGTAGAGGTGGTCGGGATTGAGACCCGTGACGGTCACGCTTGTTTCCCCCCGACGCTCGCTCTCGCCCACGTTAATCCCGTTGATGTGGATGATGTGTTTTGCTACGGAGCCGGGCTTTTCGGGTAGAGACCAGTGCAGGGTGACGGAGTCAGAGGCGATCCCGTGGAGTGAGACACGGGGAGGGGCAGGGAGGTCGAGGCCGAGAAGCTTTACGAGGGTGGGGATTGGGATTTTGAGGAGCACAGAGACACGGTACACCATCCTGTCGAGGTCTGTTAGTAAACCACTGGCAATGCGGGGTGACGGAAATGGGGGCAGCATGCTAACCAGGCGAGAGACAGAATGGTGGCTACGACAGTGAGCACCATGGTGGGGCTCTCCTGTAGCGGCTGGCACTCAATGGGGTGTTTTGAGGCTTTTTTTGGTGGGGGGGAAGGTGCAACTGTTGTACACACCAATTTCGCTTGTGCTAGCAGAGGTGGTTACTAAGCAGAACATACAGTATGATACTAAAGTAGGCCTGGATTAGGGTCTTGGCATGAGACTACCAGGTCACTCGAGTTATTCACTAGTGCTATCACGATACGATATGTATGGGGGCGCACAGTTCATAAGCTACAGAGTGAACGTCGGAGATAGAAACGTAGCTACCATCCTGACGTTAGAGTTGAATTCAATCCAACCGCCTATAATAATGAAGGTCTATTTCTGAAATCGATTCAAGGGTAATAGTCCTTCATTATTATTACTGGCATTTCATACTACCTACTACAAACCCTACAATCAGCAAATATTACAAATTCCTGCAGGGTTAATTCAGCCCCTTGATACTGCAATCAACAAGTCTTTTAAGCAGGATTTACGAGACTATACAGAAGCTTATGTTGACAACAAGGAACATGAAAATCCAGGTCTTGTCTGGTCAGCTGGAGACCAGCGGGTCATATGAGGGTAACGTCTATGTATTTGATGAGGGTAAGTAACATACTTGTATTGTATTGCATTGTATTGTACATATGTCGAGTAGTATGCCTATACACCTTTTTTTAAAAAGTCTATATCGGAGCGGAGTCTTAGAATGCGGTGCGGTGTTTCGGCAGAGCTGCCATCGTCAGGCCCCTGGAGCTACCCGGGGACGACACCACTTCCCTACACTCGGTAACTACCTTCATTTATTAGTCTTAAGTACCTCCCTATGTGCGCAAGCCAACACGCTTGTGATTTCGCACGCGAGGCTGCCCAGACCCCGCGACGGGCTTCTTTTTTTCAGAGCGCAAGGAGTTTCCAGTGTTGTCCAAGTGAAAGGAAGGGTGCCAGCCCGGGCCAGACTAGAGAGGGAGAGAGGGGAGAAGAGAGGGGAAAGGCTCCTTCTTATAACTTTTCGGCGAGGTGCCAGGGTTAGGTGATGGAGTGTGTTTATCCTAACCCAGCGGAGCGGCGCAGAGACCCTGTACATGTGAGATGTGATACTTTGTAGAAAGCACTATATAGATTCAGATAAATTAAATTGCGTCCAACAAATGCCCGGTTGGCTCAGTCGGTAGAGCGTGTGACTCTTATCTAGTACGTAAGGTGCTATGGGAATCTCAAGGTCGCGAGTTCGACCCTCGCATCGGGCTGTAAATGTTTTTATTCTTTGGGTTTGCTGATTGGTGTGCGGCGTCTAAGTGCATATAATGCCTGGACAATTACCCTGAACTCACCTTTCCCAGCCCCTTTAAAATTTTTTTTATGAAGTTCATATGTCCATAATGGCTTAGGCTATAAGACGGGGATACCACCCTTCCCCGCGAAGCCCGTGCTTTTGAGCCCATGGTCATCAAAAAAGACGGGAATACCAGATGAGATTTAGTGCAATAGATCATATGAGCTTATGCACTCCTCGCCATGGCCTGATGATGATGAGCGTATGTAAAACTCCAGCCCATTTCACGTGGCCATCCCCATTCTGCATTCCCGCCCAAGTACCAACTCTACCCACCTCATGACCCCTCAATGGATGAAGACTATCACTGGTATTATGGATAAACGCCCGCCTTCCCGTATACGCCGATTCATATAAACAACGCAAATGCAACACAACAACTTGAAAGCAAGGAAAAAGGGATGAATAAGGAATATCCAACAGGTATACTTCTGATGAGAAAGAGAGTGAAATGTAAGGATATGTACAAGAATCCTCAAACCAGAAATAACAGAGGAAAGAAAAGAAGAAAAGTGGGGAGTCCAACCACGATTCACTAGTCAGGTATGCTAATCTCATCCAATTCAATTGAGGAAATATTGGTGTTCAAGTAGCCGCATCAGACAATAGACAACCTTTCCAACTCTCGCACTCCCTAACGCGAGAAATCTTCAGTATCATCTTCGTCATTTACTCTCCTTGCTCCACCGCGCTTCTTTATCGCTGGTGTCTTACGCCTTTTTGATACCCTCGCCGAAGCCGGTTGGTCAGGCACATCCAACAGGACCCTCTTCTTAGATACCTTTGAAGTGTACCCCGGAGTGCCAGAAGCCTCTCCTGCGCTGTGCCCGGATGTATCAAACAAGGCTCTTTTGTTGGATGACCTTGAGCTACGCCTCGGAGTATCAAGTGTATCTTCCTGCCCTTTTCCAGGTGTATCCAGCCCGAGCCTCCTGCGGGAAACTCTTGGGGTGCGCCTCGGTGTGGTAGGGGTGTCCTTCTCCCCAAGCTTCACGGGTTGTGACTGCGGTATTGGTGCGAGATCTTGATTCCCCCGTTTCGGCGTACTAAGTTCGGGGGTATCCTGGACAAGGGGAGACTCGAAGTGTGCCCGCTTGGGGGTTTTCTTACCATTCACATTAGTTACAAGAACAAGTAGAAATACATTGGAGGAGCGCAAACCTTCTTTGAAATAGCCTTTGTTGGCGGCTCCTGGGCGGCAGGCGACTCAGCCTGAAATATGTCCGACAGGAAGCGATTGATTTTAGTGTGGATCGGTGAAGGCGAAGCTGGGGCAAGGGCTTTCCTAGGTGATCTCCGAGGGTTCAGGGTCCGCTTGGATGGTGTACTTCTGAGCCTTAATGGTGAGGGGGATATATTCTCATCGAGAATGAGAGTTTTGGTAGCCCTAGGTGTCCTTCTCGGACGGTGGGGCGGGGACTTTGGTGGCGGCGTTGGTGCTGGGGTAGAGTCTAGGGTGGCCATGTTGATAGATGCCTCCAAAGCTTCGCCGAGATACTCTTGATCGGGTAGCTCATCGTCCATTTCTATTTGTGCTTCTTCGTCCCCTGGTACTTCATCCTCAAGTTGATGCACATCATCCAGTTCCTCAATTGGCTCTGCTCCCTCACTTTCATCGTGCTCCATGGGTTCCCTGTCCTCTTCTCCCTGGTAGTCCTTGAACAGCTTACCATCTGCCACATTGTACTCATCCATGTCCTTCAACATATCCTTCATGAACTCCAGATTTTGCTCTTCATTTTCCTCAGCTCCTTCTGCATCGTCATCAACCTCACCTACAATCATGGAAGCTTCGCGTTGAAGTTGTTCTTCATCCAGGGCAACATCACCCGAATTTCCTGCACCCGCACCTCCCACTCTTGCTTCAGCATATTGATCGGCGGTTGAGTACACTTGCTTCCTTTGAGCCTGAACCTTGACTTCTATATCCTCCTCCTCCTCCTCCTCCTCCTCCTCCTCCTCCTCCTCCTCCAGAATCTGCTCCAAGCCTCTCACTGCCCTGTCCTGCGTCGGTGCAACCGCAGCACTCGGGAGCTTCCCCCTGATACTTTCATTCCACATCTTCACCATTTCGATCGCCTTTCTCCACTCCTCCTCGACAACCTCTATCCTAGCTTGTAGTCTTGCAATCTCCTTCTCTTTCTCTTCGATTGTCTTGTCCCGTTCCTGCAACTCCTCAACAGCGACATAGTTGGGCTGGTTTATCATTTCCCTTAGACTCTCCAGTGAACGCTGTAACTCTTCAGATAACACTTCGAAAGATTGCGGACAGACAGATAAATATGCATCACCCGACTCCTCCTCTGCTGGGAAATGGCAATCATCCCTTATCCCTTGTATTGTGTTAAGGGTTGATAGTGTTTGCCGTGTTATGCTAACTAGATTGTCATTCTCATTCGCAAGTGTTTGTGAGAGTTCTGTGAGGGCATCTGCTGTATCTTGTGCTATGCAGTCAGGGCCGCAAGCATTCTGAGGGCCCGTGTCTGCAGCTGCTGGAGGTATTGTGCCGATAATGGTAATTGTGCTGACATTCTTGGGATTTCGCCGTGGGTTGAGAAGCTGTTCCTTGATCTTACCAAGTTGCACGTCTCGCTTCCGAATATCGATGGCAAATTGATTTCGTACTTGCTGAAGAACCATTTTTAGCCGGGTCGTCTCATCACGGAGTGATTTGGCAGTGGCTTCGGAGGTTCGCAGAGTGGAATTGAAAGCCTTTTGCTGCCCCTCCAGTGTGGCATTTTTCCTTTCGAGATCCTCGCATTTCGTATTTAGTTTTTCCTATGGCAATCATCAGATATCCTTCCCACCTTTGTGTCTTCTAGTTTCGACACAATTCTTTGCTTTAAGAGCAGTTTGGTGGGTAACATACGTTGGCTTGTTGCAATTTCGTGTTATCATTGCGCAGCGTTCGTATCGTGTTGGCTAGACTCTCCAGTTGCTCCTCTTCTTTCTACAGCGAGAAAATTATCAGCACCCTTACTTTCGCTCCCATAGCACTGTCCAGTTGCAGATCTTGCATACCTCTCTTCTCGTGACCAAGTCGTGCACAAGATTGATGATTCGTGTAGTTGAACCATCGTCAGAGGAAGGGTTGTGAAAATTGACAGTAGCCCCCCCTTTCAGCAGCCCAGCTTTCGCCAGTAAGTTATTCAGATACGTCGATGCGGAGGAGAGGTCCATGATGAAGCAGATTTGGCAGGCCCAGAAGCGTTATCGTGATAGCCGACAGCTATTCCAGAATGAGGCGGGTGCTGGGGCAACTTCCCTTTGGCACAGTTGGTGTTCGTGTTGTGTGCACTGGTTACCAACTCGAGTAAGCGGTCATGTGACCAAATCATCCTTGGCGTAGGTAGCTGATTCTGTGGACCTCGACTCCACCAAGCAGCTGCCAAAACTAAGGGGTTACCACAGTCATGATCAGTTGACACCTGGTGTGGCGATAGGTAGATAGAGCATTTGAGGCCATTTTTAAAGCATTGGCAGGACGGGACTTTTTGCAAGTACATGAGACAGAAACCCGAGTGGTGGTAGATGCCTGGTAAGTAATGCAAGTGTATGTAGTTTGTCTAGCTTCCGGAGTATCTGGAATATCATCCTCCAAACCCATAAGGTCAGTATATAGCTGAAGTATACCATACTTGGCTAATAGTTGGGCGCGCTCCGGCTGTGGCTTTTGTAAATACTTGATCTCGTGCCCAGACTCTTTATCTACCTACACTAAAATAAATACGCTGCGGGGAAAAGGAGTAGTAAATACTGTAGTTATCGGTTTTGGAATACCTATACTAACTACTCTACCCTATACCCTAAGTAGATGTAGAAGAGGTAGGTATTTTTGGTTGGCACAAGCCCCTCGTAGGTTCTATCTTACATCAGATTGGTAGTGTATCCCACGTTAGATTTATCTCACACCAGCTATCTCATGCCAGATTTATTTACCAAATTGAGTAATTAAATAAATTGCCTATGGGGGGTATAGGACGACTTCTCATACATGTAAAATACCCTCAATCCTGCCAGCCCCAATGTTGAGGGCGCAGTACTCAGTCTGCGAAACACAGGATACATATACATTCAAGGGAACTCTTATATTGGGTCTACATATTTGGATATCATCAATTGAATCAACTGGATGATTATGAAGCGACGGTATGTATGTATACCATATGTACCAAATACTTGTCTATTCTTTCACAGCGCCCTACATCCTGGCCCTCGGCTATTGTGACTGACTAGGTACCTACATATGCTCGTCGGGGGCCGACGGCACAGCCGTTGCAAATACCCCCTGTCGGAGCGTTGTTAGAGTAAACGTTGTATGATATAGTGTACCATTGTACGGGTATGCATGCATGGAAACATAAATTCCAATGTGGGAGCTGGGTTTCACATTTGAGGCACGCACGAGACCAGCCTTTGACTTGCAAATCCATCTTCTATATTCAGCGTCAATACACTATGCAAGCCCCGTCCTGCCTTGAGGCTTTGTCAAAGTGAGCAGCGCCAAGAATGACACCGCAAGAGTCTCAGTTGCTCAAGTGTGCAATAATATAGAGGTATAAACCACGACCGCAGCACCGTCTCGTGGGACAGATTCTTACATCCAGGGTGTACAAGTGTTGATAACTTTGGTCTGGAGTTACGGGTCGAGACAGTCGAGAGTTTCAAGCATACTTCGAATTCGGTTCCTGAGCATCATGTCTATACGGATTGAGATCGACAAGCAAGGCTCCGTTTTTACCTGTTTGGACTTAATAACAGGCAAGGGACTGTGGTCAATAAGTCCTCGTTGATTTTAGGGACTAATCCATGGCAATTGTATAGGTAGAGTCGTTTTCAATGTCGAGAAAAACACAACAGAGACAGTGACTTCCATTTATGTTAAGCTGGAGGGAGTATCAAGGACGAGGCTCTTGATACCTAAAGAGTACGAGTCGCCTCATGAACTGCGGAATAAGAAGGCACATATTGAGATACACAAGGTCAGCAAGAGGCATTATCGTCATTCCGGTATCACCGATATTAATTCCAATACGGGAATCCCATGTAGCTATTGTACCAAGTGGAGGCCGTCTTCCCCCCTGAGCAGGTTCGAAAATCACAAGAAGCCACCGGCGAGACTGACTTTACCCTCCCCGCGGGAACGCACATTTATCCTTTCAGCTTCCGCATTCCCATTAACAACTCCTGTCGCCCCTTGGACTCGGTGTTCTCCAAGATCTCTATCAAGGGAGGGAATGTGGGATATGCCAAAGAGGCAGAGTACCACACAAAAAACACCCTCCCCCCGTCTCTCCACGGTTTACCCGAGGGATCTCAAGGCGAGGGTGGTAGCATTAGATATTATATTAAAGCAACCGTCAATCGACCTCAATTCTACCGGACGAATGTGAGGAAGGAAGCCTTTTTTGCGTTTCTACCAATTGACCCCCCGAGAGCAGTCCCCCAAGGGGAGATCTACTCTCGGAGGGAACACTTGTTACCCTTTCCGCTACTGACGCCGTTACCAAAGAAGAAGGAGTTCTGGTGGAAGAGTAAGAAACCTGAAACACAAACCATACAGCACCCAAACGAGGAGCCAAGGTTTACGATCGAAGCACGACTTCCTTCCCCGTCAGTGTTGGTCCCGAGGGAGCCGTTGGGTTTGAGAATTATTATGGTGAAACTTGCACCGTTTAAAACGCCAGTGGTGTTGAGGCAGATCCAGCTCAGGCTTTTTATGACGACATATATTACTGCGCATGGGCATAGTAAAAAATTTACCATGGCTATGCCATTGTTTAATACAAGTACAGATTATAGGTTGGGAATGCCAATTCCATATACATTTGGCCCAATGGATGCTTCCCCTGGGGTGCGGTTAGAAGCAGATCCGAGAATATGGGAGAATTGGATGTTACCAGAGAATATCAGCCCGAGTTTTAGGACATGTAATATCGCTAGGAGTTACCAATTGGAGGTTACATTGGGAGTTAGCTTAGGGGGGAATGCGGCCGTAGATGTAGGTAGACCCCGGAGACAGAAATGGCATTATGTCAACTTATAGGCTGAAACTGGGTTTAGCAGATCCCCCTCTTCATTCCCATAGAAGTCTACACCGGCTTCTCCCCCAGCCCCGCAGCACTCAAACACTGCCCAGCCAACCTCCCGGGCACTTTACAGGCCCGCTCCTCAAACCCCTACCACACCAATGGATACGAACCCCCCCCGCCCATACCCGCCCACACCAATCCCTTCGCTAGCACTAACAGCACCACCTCTCCAACCCCCTCTCCAGCAATACCTACATTCCCTCTGCCCCAGCCTCAATCTCAACCCTACTCCCCCAGCTCCCCCACCCATGAACGGGGGAGCTCTTTCACGGGGTCACGATCGGGGGGGATTTGGCAGCCTGTTCAACCCCAACAGGCAGTACATATGGCCATGGCAGATGCGCCACCAACATATGAAGATGCGGTGCTCGGGGAAATTAGCAGTGTGAATATTATGGTTGCGGATGGGCCAAGAAGGGAGTATCCGTTGCAACCGGGGTATTTTGGGGGAGATGGGAAGAGGTTGTTTGCGTCTTGAGGGGCTAGGGTGGGGGGGGGTGCATTGGTTTTCTTGTTTATGCTAGATACTGTTACCAAATCTCGTCCTTTCTGGGCAGTGGAGCGGGGAAAGGGGAACGAAGGGCATTGCCTGAGAGGGGTGATGGTCTGCAAGCTGCAACTATATTTATACGGCGTCTTGATATTTTGGGGAATAATAATAATCTAATCTACCGTACTATGTTGGCTACATTAAGATGGAGTACCTACCGTATCTAGGTAATGCCAAGCATTTTTACCAACTCTAACTCTGTGGAGTATTTTTCATACTCTCTCCTCGTCCCTTTAATACACTCAACTGATGGGGAATCGCATTCCACCAGTGATAGCAGATACTTGTGCCTATTCTGGAGTCCTAGGATAGGATTTATAATCCCTGGGCAAAAAATGGCCAAGAAGTGGCCTTCGTGCAAGAGATGTTGGAGGTTGGGTTTGGCAGATAATAACACAGCAGAAAGTTTATGGCCACAGTGGTCAGTAGAGCTAAAGTCATTTCGTTGAGTTACCCTGTGCATATATCACGTGTTATTTCTTCAAAGTGGCTGGTGTATAGCGTTACCCTCAACTGATTTGACACAACAACTTCGAAACAATCCCAATCAAGCCCATCAATCAATCCATATGATATCCCCAGCACAGCACAGCACCTTTACTTGCCCTTCACCTAAAGCGCAAAGAGCAAATATCGTAAAGTATAGCTGAGCAGTACCAGGTTAGCTAAGTAGCTAGCA
>Ga0307514_10004919_pt1 | contig 12147 bp, 12 predicted proteins | sample 16_EM_MG_FD_203088 | JGI IMG/M metagenome (GOLD analysis project Ga0307514, IMG submission 203088) | Populus trichocarpa ectomycorrhiza microbial communities from riparian zone in the Pacific Northwest, United States - 16_EM | ecosystem: Host-associated > Plants > Roots > Unclassified | place...
CTTTCCGGCACGAGCGCGATCCGGGGGTTGGAACCGGTCGTCAACCTGGCCCGCCTCCAGATCCGCGCCGGCCGCGCAGATGAGGGCCGTCAGCGAATCCTCAACCTGTACAAGGCTGTCGAGGCGGGCACAGCCGCCCGGTTCGAGGGCGTCAACGTACCTGCGGACCTCACTGCGACCGGCGAAGACCGCCAGGAGGTGCGCGCGTGGCTGTGGCGCGTACTCCTCGCCGATGGCACGCGCACCCTCACCACCGAGGGGCGATGGACTGAGGCTCTGGCGCACATCGAAGCCCACCATGGCATCGGGAAGCGGATGCTCGACGGTCGGCAGGTCGCCGTACTCACCGCCCTCGTCGCGGGTGACACGGCGTGGGCCGCTGTCCTCCTTGCTGACACGATGCCCGGCGATGCGTGGGAGCAAGCCGTCACGGCATGCCTGACCGTTCTATGCCGCCGCGACGCCGGGCAGCCGATCGGCGGCCACCTGGCGGACCTGGTGACGGCCTACTCCGGACGGAAGACCGAACCCGGGATGACCGTCTTCGACACCCGGCTCGGACTTACAGTCCTCGACGCGATCGGTTCCGCCGAGGCGCTTGCCGCGCACCGCATCGTCGAGGACCTCCACCGCAGGACGACGGACGCCGAAGACGGCTACGTGGCCCGCGAGAACTTGGCTCATCCTCTGTTCACGGAGATCGCTACGGACCGGCAAGTACAGGACTGTCGCGCGCTGGTGCGCGCTTGCGCCCTCGGCACAGGGATCCTCCCGGACGAGCTGCGAGGAGAACTGACGGCGGCCCTGCGCGCCAGCGACACCGTGATCCGGGAAAGCCTCGCACGTTCCTCCGATCCCGGAGGAACGCAACCCCTGCGGTTCTGACGGTGTCTATCGGCGCTGTCGGTGCTGCTGTTCGGTAGGCGTCGTAGTCGCCGATGGCAGCTGACCGTTATGGGTCTGCTGGACGGAGACCGAGGCTGTGATGGTCGAGCGTCGGCGGGCGGCTTCGGCGCGGCGATTGGGTGCCGGGTTTCGGCCGGTGTGCTGGATGCGGGTGATGAGTACGCGGGCGGGTTGGCGGGCGGTGGTCAGCTCGCGCTGGGCAGCGGCTTCCTTGAGGAGCTGATGGGGTTGGTGGCCGTGGGCTTCGGCGTCGGCGAGGACGGTGGCGAGCGCGGGCCAGGCCGGGTCGGCGAGGATGTGCTCGGCGTGGTCGGGGACTGCTGCTCGTACGTCGCTTGCCAGAACGCGACGCGCTTCCTCCTTGGGTGGGCGGGTTGTGAGTTCGGTGAGCGTCGGGGCGAGGGCGTGGTCGGCGGCCGTCTGGAGGTGCTGGACGGCCTGTCGGGCGGCGTCGGACTGGTGGGCGTGGTTCTTCGCTTCGTGCCAGCGTCCGGCGACGATGGCGGCCCAGACAAGTGCTGCGACCAGGGCGGCCAAGGCGCTGCCGTCGGGTCTGGTGGCGGTGTGCACGATGTCGCGTGCCGCACTGCGCAGGGCGTGGGCGGCTCGGTCTTCGGCCCGGATCTGGGAGCGTTGGGCTCGGGTGAACGCCTTGGAGGCGGCTTGGAGTTCGGCGCGTAGATGGCGGGGGCCTTCTGGGCGGTGGCTTCGATCAGTTCGCCGAGGGCGGTGATGTGGGCTTGGGCGTGTGTGTCGTCGGCAAGGTCGGTGTGGAGGGTGTCGAGGGCGTCGGCGGCTTGGTGCCACGGGGTGCTCGGGTGGTTGCGGCGGGCGGTGGGGTGTTCTTCGGGCCGGCTCGATTCGAGGCGGGCCTTGATTTTGGGCAGGGAGAGGTCGGGGGCGATCTTGCTTCCGGGGTGGTAGATCTGTTCGCCGGCCTCGTTGACGTCGCCGGGGCGGCCGGCTGCATAGCCGAGGAGGTCCCCTGACGGGCCGCGCCGGACCTGGACCTCGATGCTGTCGGCTTCGAGGTAGGCGATGAATTCCTCGGCGTTGGTCACGTGGGGGATGGCGGCGCGGATGCGGTCCTGGAGCCACTCAGGGCTGGGCTGTTCCCAGCCGAGGCGTTTGGCCTTGTGCATCTCGGCCTGGGTGGGGCGGCGGGCGCCGGTGCGGTCGCCCTTCTTCAGGCGGCGCAGTCCGTAGTCCTTCTCGATCTCGCGGCAGGCGTCGCCGACGCGGAGGCCGCTGTCGTGGAGCTTGGGGCGGCGTCCGTCTTCGCGGACGGTGGTGGCGAGGATGTGGATGTGGTCGTCGGCGTGGCGTACGGCGATCCAGCGGCAGCCCAGGTCGTCACCGGCGGGGGCGAGGCCGGCAGCGTGGACGATGCGCTGGGCGATCTCGCCCCACTCGGCGTCGGAGAGGTGGCGGTCCTCGGGGGCGGCGCGGACGGGGCAGTGCCAGACGTGGTCGGTGACCGGCTTGCCGAACTCGCTGTTGCGCAAGGAGACCGGCTCGTCGAGGTGGCGACCGAGTTCGGTGAGGGTGGCGTTCTCTTCGCGGCCGGGGTCGGGCATGCCGAGCATCGCGAAGCCGGCCACGATGTGCGGGTCGAAGTGCTCGTCGTGGGTTCCGCGGCCGTAGAGGTAGGCGAGCAGGCCACGGGTGTTGGTCCCGGCGGGCTTGATGGCGGCGATCACGCTGGTCAGACCTCCTCCGGGGGCCGGCTGGCGAAGGGCCTCGGCGATCAGCTCCAGCAGGTGGTGGAGTTCGTCGAGGCGCTGACGTATGTCGGGTGGGGTGTGGTCGCTGTTGAGGGCGCGGGCGATCTGGTTGACGTTGACGCCGATCCGGTTGAGCTGGCGCAGCACCTGGGCGCGGAACATGTGGGTGCGGCGACGGTCCTCGGACAGGGGCAGGTTGGCGGTGAACCGGCCGGTGACGAAGGCGAGGACGATGTCGGCGGCGAAGCCGGAGTCGCCCTTGTACCCGTGCTCGGCAGCGGTCTCCTGGAGGCGGGCTCGCTGGTCGCCGGTGAAGCGCAGTGGACCGACACGATCGTTGCGCTTGGTGCCGGTGAAGCGGCGGATCGTGGGTTGCACGCTCTGCACGGCAGGCTCGTCGGTGGCGATGGCTGCGCTGTCTTCGGAGCGCAGGACGGCTTGCTGAACGGAGTGAAGCGTGTCCGGGTCGGAGCCGCCCTCGGCCCCGACCTCCTGCTCCGGCGCCCCCTGGCGCCGGGCCGTCTCCGCCACCCCCGGGGCGGAGACCCCCGAAGACCGGCCCTGAGTCGGACTCGGGGTACTACTGGCTCCGCCAGGAGCAGCCCGTCCGAACGCCTGCCGCAGACGCCTAATCAACGTAAGGGACTTCACAGGCGGCGGCTCGTCGGGAGTGTGGTCGGGGCGATACGGGGCGTGCGTCACGGGCGGTTCTCCAGAAGGGGGCGAGGCAGGGGCGCCGGCAGGCAGGGGCAGGCTGAGTGCTGGTGGTCAGCGCGCCGTCCACGGATGTGGATGAGCGGCCAAGGAGCGAGGCGGTGGCCAGCCAACTGGCCGGGGTGACCGGAAGGGGTTCCGGTCACCCCGGCAGGGATTCCGGTCAGCCGCTGTTGGGACCGGTCTCGGCGGCGGCTTCTATGTCGGGCCGGAGGATCTCCATGACCTCGGTCTGCCGCTCACTGCCGATCGTCAAGTTCCTGTCCTTAACGGCCTTCCGGAGAGGAGAAGGGAGCGGCTGAGTGTGCCGTGCTCAGCGAGGGCGATCCGGCCGATCTCCACGAGCTCCGCGAGCGTGGCCTTTGGCGGACGGCCACCGCGTGGCTTGCTCTCCGAAATCATGGGCGGCGGTTCCGGTGGCTTGACGGATCCGGCGACCGGAAGTTCAGTGAGCTGGACCGCCTCGGCCGGTAGCTCGGCGTGCTTGGTGGGTGGCGTGACCGGACGTATCGACGCCTGGACGGGCGCGGGATCCGAGTGGTTGGTGGGTTGGTCGACGAGCTGGTGGATCTGCCGCATCAGGACGCCGAAGGCCAGCAGGGCGGCGGTCGGGGGAACCGCGGCGACTACGTAGTCGAGCACAGGCACGGTGTCTGCGTTGCCCGTGCCGCTGACCCCAGCCACGTTGAGTGCGATGGAGCCGACCGACCCGGTGGTGGTGAGGACGATGGCCCATCCGTCGGTGACGCGGCGCAGGCCCGCGCGGAGCATGAGGAGTTCGCCCGCGACGATGAAGGCGTCCAGGGTCGCGGGCCAGGCCCACTGGCGGACCGGGGAGCTCTTCAGGCCGTGCTGTCCGGCGACCTCGGCGAGGTGTGCGTAGGAGAGCCAGAACCCGCCGGCGGTGAGCGCCACGATGACGGTTCCCGCCGCGACAAGCGCGTACCGCTCTGCGGTCTGTTTGGTCGTCATCGGCGGTTCCTCGCCAGGGCGATGGTCCCGGCGGGTGGGCGTGGAGAGGGTGGTCAAGCGGGGTTCTCCTGGGGTGGTGGCGTGGTCCGTCTTTGCCGTCTTGGCCGTTGCAAGCGCAGGTCAGGGCCGGTACGGCAGAGGGGTCGGTGTTCCGTCCCGGCGGCGCCGACGCGTCTTGGGGCATGCACGGGTGGTGAGGGCTGCGGTTTGGTGGCTGTGGACGGATCGATTCCGTCGTGCCGTCCCGGCCGCAGGCGCTGTGACCTGCGGCGATACGACAGGGACGTCCAGGACGGCACGAGACGGATGCGGGCGGCGTCCCTGCGGTCAGCGCGGCGGTCATGATCGTGTTGCCGTCTTGGCCCCGGTTGCCGTCTTGTGCGCATGCCGTTTGACCTGCGGGATTACGGCAGGGACGGCAAGGACGGCAACCGGGGGCGGGGTGGAGTCTCAGACCTCGCTGCTGGCGGGGCCGGTGTCGGCCGGGTGGACGGTCGGGCAGTAGCGGCGCCACGCGTCGAGGAACTTGTTGCGCGTGTAGCCCTTGCGTTGGGTGCCGTCGGCGAGGCGGACGTTGCCGGGCCTGACGTCGAAGTCACGCAGCAGTGAGCCGAGCTCACGCGGGCCCAGCCCCTTGCGCCCCCACTCTGCCCAGGGGCCTTCCAGGTCCTGGCGCAGGTGGTGCAGGAGTTCGTCCGTGGAGAGGCTGTCGACCTCGCGCTGGGCGACGAAGACCCGCCGGATGTCGGCCAGGATCCGCGCTGAGCTGGCGTGGTCCTCCTCGGCTGCCGCTTCGGCCGTGACCATCTGCGCGCACGCGGTGCGGGCGAGGCGGGGCCAGCGTCCGGCGGCAAGGTCGGCGATGATCACCAGGGGCTCCCAGGTGTCGGCGGCGCGGTCCTCCACCGGCATCGTCGGTTCCCGGTCGGCGGCCTCCCGGCGCGGTCGGCCCGACTGGGCCCGTCGGACCGCAGGGCGAGCCTGGGCCGGTCGGGCCCGCTGGCCCGGCCGGTCCTGCGGGCCCCGCTGGGCAGGATGGCCAGGACGGTGTCGACGGGCGCGACGGAACGGACGGGCAGTCCTGCCCGGACGGATACAGCTGGCAGACGCCGTCCTACGACCAGTACGCGAAGGTGTGCCGCGAGGATGGGGCGCCGGATCCTGGGGATGGAGGAACGGTTCCGCAGGCGGCGGGAGCGTTGGATCCGCGGCGAACGCAATACGTGTGAGTCGCGGGGGCCGTTTCGTCATGCCCGGGGTCAGGCCGCTGCGACGATCTCGGCCCGCACCGCGGCCGCCCACTCCAGGAGCAGCTGCTCGTACACGGCTCGTTCCTCGTCCGTGAGCCGTCGGCCGGCATCGCGGACGAGGGCGCGGATGTCGTCGTTCACCGCGTCAGCGGAGCGCACGGCGGCAGCGCCGGAGGGGTCGGGGGGCATGCTCCCAGGATATCGAGCGAGACGCCCTGTCACTCATACCGGTCGCGGCAATCTCCGGGCTCTCACACGAAAATGGTCTCGCCCCATACCCTGTCAGTGACGAGCTGTACAGAGTGGAGGGGCGAGACCGTGCCTACTGATGCTACCCCGGACCCCTATGCCGACCCACTGCGCTTCGGCCAGCGGGTGCAGATCCTCCGTGAGCGCCGCGGCATGACCCGCAGCCAGCTCGCCGACTTCATCGACGTCTCACCGCACACCCTGAAGAAGATCGAGAACGGGCAGCAGCAGGCGCCCGGACTCGAGATGGTGATGCGGATCGCCGAGGCCCTGCGGGTACGTGACCTCTCCGACCTGACGGGGCAGCCCGACATGCACGTGGACCTCTTCATCGGCCCTGGCCATCCCCGCCTCGGCGCGGTAAAGGCCGCCATCGACAACTTCGCTCTCGCCTCGAGCATCGAGCCGCCGCCGCTGGCTCACATCGAGGCCCGCTTGCACGCGGCGTGGAAGGCCCGGCATGCGGCGGAGAACCACCGTGAGGTCATCGGGAAGTTGCTGCCCGACCTGATCCGGGATGCGCAGGCCCTCGTTCGGTCCGCCGACTCCAGCAACGAGCGCCGCCGCGCGCAGGCCCTGCTCGCTGAGACGTACTCGCTGTCACAGTTCTTCATCGCCTACCAGCCCGACAGCGCGCTGCTCTGGCGGGTGGCCGAGCGGGGCATGGTCGCAGCCCAAGACTCCGGCGACCCGCACGCGATCGGCGTCGCGGCCTGGCTCCTCGCGCAGGCCCACCGTGATGCCGGCCGCCGTCACTTCGACGCGGCCGACGCCGTCAACCTCGAAGCCGTCCGCTTCCTCGAACCCCTTCTCCCGGACGCAGACGACGACGTCCTCGCCATCGCGGGCGCCCTTCAATTCGAGCTCGGCTACACCGCCGCCCGCCGCCGCGAGACCGGCATCGCATGGCGGCACTGGGACAAGGCCAACACCATGGCGGAGCGGCTGCCCGCCGACTACTACCACCCCATCACCAGCTTCTCGCAAGCCATCATGGGCGCCCACGCCGTGACGGTGGCTGTCGAGCTACACCAAGGCGGCGAGTCCGTACGGCAGGCAGCCCGCGCTGACCAGACGGTCATCAAGTCAAAGCCCCGCCGCGCCCGCCACCGGATCGAGGAAGCCCGCGGTTACCAGCTCGACGGGCAACCCGACGTCGCGATCGCCACGCTTGAGAAGGCACACCAAGCGGCGCCGGACACGATCGCCTACAACGGCTACGCGCGCCGCATCATCCTCGAGGAAGCCGAGTCGAAACAGGCAGCCCGGCGCCGGCGCGCGTCAGAGCTGGCAGTAGAGATCGGCATTCTGGCGGCGTAGAGAGGGGACCGGAATCCGGTCCTCGGTCGGGCGCGGGCGCCTCTACGGTCACATGTGTGAGACGGATCACCGTGACCGTGGAGGCGTGAGTAATGGGATTGGACCAGCAGGCGAGCACCGCAATCGCACCGGAAGTGCTCGCCTTACTGCCGCTCCCCGCCCACGAACGCATGTCCCAGCAGCAGAGACGCGGCACGGCCTGCGTGTGGGACGGCATCATCCTCGCACCGGACACTGTTGTTGACCTCGGCCCGCGGCCTCTGCGGCCCGGCGGCGACTACGTCTGGTACCCCAGGGCCTGCCGCCGCTGCGTCGGCGACCGCGCTCTCCGTGCCCTCCACGACCACGCCCCCTACTGCGAGCTGTGCGTGGAGAACGCCGCCGACTGCGAGGTCGGGCGTGTCCTCGTCCGCCTCGTCCGGGAAGGCAGCCGCGCATGACCGACATGCCTGTGCCGCCGCCGTTCATGTGGGCATGCCAGTGCTGCGCCGACCTGCTCATCGACCTCGCCACCGCGTCCGAGCTCACCCTTGAACACGATCTCTACGACGGCGCCGCCCGCGTCCAGCTGATGCTCTCCGGCCACCTCGCGAACGAGCACACCGCCGAGATCCCCGAGCCGCATGAGGACTGCCCGAGCTGCACCTACTACGAGAAGTGGGCCGACCAGCAGGGCATGCACGACCTGTGGCGGGAGCATCGGGCCCGGGACCTTTTCCTGCCGGCCGCTATCGCCCGCCGAATGTGACCCCTGCTGCGCGCTGGAGGTGCGCGTGTGGCAGGTGCGGCCGTCTCGTACGCCCCGTTACGGACGGCCGCGGGCTCGCCGCTGGTGACTCCCCTGACACCGGCGGCGAGCCGCTCAGCCCCTCTACGCTGCACGGTCGTTGAGGCACCAGCAGCGTCCAGCGATCGGAGATTCCATGGCACGCATCGAATTCGAAGCGAAGGTTCTCGACATCGACCCCGCGAAATTCGCCCTGCTCATCACAGACGCCGGCGGCGCCTGCACCGCTGGGACCCGCCTTGTGCGGCGGTACGTGTACGACACCATCCCCGCCGTCCCTGGCCGATGGGTGCGGCTACGCGACACCGGAACCGACGTCACCCTGTGCGTGAAGCAGATCAACTCGGACGCCGTCGACGGGACCCACGAGACCGAGGTGACCGTCGACGATTTCGAGGAAGTTGCTGCGCTACTGCAGCTCACCGGCCTCACACCGCGCAGCTACCAGGAGAACCGGCGCACCTCGTACACCCTCGGCGCCGCCCGCCTCGAAGTGGATGAGTGGCCACGCATCCCGCCCTACCTGGAACTTGAGGCCGACGACGAAGCCGGGGTGCGGACTGCTGCCGCCGCGCTGGGCATCGACCACGACCAGCTCACATCGATCAACACGGTGAAGGTCTACGCCCGGTACGGCATCGACCTCACCAGCCTCGCCGACCTGCGCTTCGAGTAGGCCGGCGCCTGCTACTCCGGCCGCGGCACCGCGCCCCGACCGGCCCGAAGAGGGGGCACCATGCACGACTTGACCACCGTGCCTGTAGAAGTGAAACCAGACCGAACTCTGCGGGTGAAAATCATCGACGCGTGCGGCCTGGCCTGCACCTTCTGCCACAACGAGGGGACACCCGTCGCCGGGCGCGGCGACACCGGACGCGTCTCCATCTACCTCCGCACCAACGGCGCCAGTTTCCTGCCCGACCGGATCAACGCCGACGCGGACTTCGCCCTGGCCCTCGCCGCCGTCCGCGGCAGCCTCCCAACGACCGAGGTCCATTTCACCGGCGGCGAGCCGACCTTGCACCCCGACCTGCCAGGCCTGATCACCATCGCCCGGCGACTCGGGCTCACGGTCGGGCTCACCTCGAACGGCGAGAACGGCGCGGGCATCTTGCCTGCCGCGGCAGCAGCCGGTCTCGACCGCATCAATCTCAGCGTGTTCGGTACCACCCCGGCCGAGCTCGCCGCCGTACAAGCTCCACGTCTCGCCTCGCCGAAACTCGCCGAGCGGAAACTGGCCGCCCTCGACGCAACGATCGAGGCCGCGACCACGCACGGCATCAAGGTCTCCGCCAACATCGTGGTCCCCGACCGTGGCCACGTGGAGCGTGTGCTCCGCATCATCGAGCGACACGGCCGCTCCGTCGTGGTCCGGATGCTCGTGTCGCTCGAGGACGGAGGCGCCTCGCTGGCTGCCATGCAGGAGGTCGTCGACCACCTGGGCGCGAGGCCGGTCCGCCGCATCATCACGGCAGGGGCGTCCGATCAGCGGGTGCGGTACCGCTTGCCGGACGGGCGCACCCTGTACGCGAAGAGCCTCCTTCCGGTGCGTCTTCCCGAGACGTGCACTGGCTGCCGGTTCAACGAGGACGGCTGCCAGGAGGGGTATTACGGGGTCCGCCTGTACCGCGCCAAGGACGGCCCGTTCATGGTCGGCGTGTGCATCCAGCGCATGGACCTGTGCATGAGCCTCGGTGAGTTCGTGATGAGCCAGCGCTGCCGGGAGGTGGCGAATTTTCGCGACGACGAGACGGCCCGACTGACCCGGTTGCACGCCACGCCGGCCGCGGGCTCGTCGTCGGCGAACTTCCCAGACGCTGGCGGCGGCCTATCGAAAGAGCTCGGCGAGTTCGACGCCCATTGCGTCGGCGATGCGGATGAGGGTGTCGAGGAGGGGTGAGGAGTGGCCTTGCTCGATCCGGCTGTACGTGGCGAGGTCGATCCCCGACCGGCCGCAGACGTCGGATTGGGTGAAGTTGAGGCGCTCGCGTAAGTGGCGGATCTGGTCCCCCACCTGGCGACGGCGGGCGAGGACCCGGGCGTCGGGTGGGGTGGGACGTGGCACACGTCAATGCCACCGACTCCAAGATCAAAAATGGATAGGGTCCAACCTAAATTGCGTGATCACGCGGGGAGTGGGCACACGTCCTGCGCCACCCCCTCACGTGACGGCCTGCCCCTGCGAAAAGCGGTCGGGCGGGCCAGGCGGCAGTGAGCGTACGCGCGTCCGCTCCTGCCGCCCCGATCGTTCCGATTCAGACAGAGCGCCCCGCCCTGCCCCCAATTGAGGGCAGGGCCCACTACGTTGGATACGCACGAGGCCCCCGCCGGTATATACGGCGGGGGCCTCGGCCTGTGGGTCCAACCTCCCCGAAGGACGCCACAGGACAACGCGAGCGCGCGTCTGGCGCACGTGGGGGAGACGCACCAGCCCTCGCATGCACACTGTAAACGGATATATGCATGATGCCACTACCCCCTGGGAGTGAAGGATCGTGGGGATGTGGACTCTTAGGCCGTGTATCGAAAGTGGATTTGCTCGCCTTACTTCGGAGGTAATCGTCTCGGCGTGCCGATGCTGGCAGGGTTGGTGATCCGTCCGCGTCGGAGGACGCGGATCAGGACGGAGAGGTCAGTCATGTCCATAGCCACACCGGCCAACACGCGCACTGTGGTTGAGGAGTTGTTGCGCAGGATTGGCGAGGGTAATCCCGAGCGCATCGCCGAGATGTATGCCGAGCAGGGTGATTGGAAGCTCGCCTGGCCGGAGGCCGAGCACGGCCGTACTGCCACGCCGTGGATCCGCCACCGGTCCACCCGGGCCGACGCGGCCGCCCACTATCGCGAGCTTGCCGAGTACCACGTGCCGGATCATGTGGCGACTGAGGTTGAGCGCATCCTTGTCGACGGAAGCGACGCGGTCGTGCTGGGCGAGATCCGTCAGACCGCCCGGCCCACCGGACGTGCCTACAAGGCGCGGTTCGCTCTGCATCTCACCGTCGCAGACGGCCTTGTCACCCGGCACCATGTCTACGAGGACAGCCTGGCCGTCGCCCAGGCTTTCGAAGCGAAGGATCAGTGAAAGACCATCGGCCATTCGCGAAGACGCTGCTCACAGCCACTCGTTGATGGTCGCGACGAGGACGGTCGCCTCGTAGCGGACTGCCAGCTTGTCGAAGCGCGTGGCGACGGCCCGGTGCCTCTTGAGGCGGTTGATCCCGCACTCGACCGCGTGACGCTGACGGTAGTCGGCCGGGTCGAAATAGGGCGGCCGACCGCCACGAGAACCAAGCCTCCGGCGGTTGCGCGCCTGGTCGGCCTTGTCAGGGATGGTGCAGCGGATCCCGCGCCGCCGCAGGTAGGCGCGGTTTCTGCGAGAGGCGTACGCCTTGTCGGCCCGCACCCGATCGGGTCGGACGCGTGGTCGGCCCTGCCCGATGCGGGGCACGCGGACCTTCTCCAGCACCGGCTCGAATTGCGGCGAGTCCCCACGCTGCCCGGCCGTCACCACGATCGACATGGGCTTCTGGCCCTGTTCGACGGCCAGGTGCAGCTTGGTGGTGAAGCCGCCACGTGATCTTCCCAGCCCGTGATCATGGGGCTCGGCGAAAATGCCGCCCGGTGGTTCCTTCTGCAGGTCGCCCTGCTTGCGGGCCCCGGCCGCATGCTGATGGGCGCGGCAGACGGTGGAGTCGACGCTCAGGTCCCACACGATCGCCCCCTTCGCGTCGGCCAGGGACTGGAGCCGGGTGAGGATCCGCTGCCAGGTGCCGTTCCGCTGCCATCGGCGGAACAGGTCGTAGATCCGGCTCCACGGTCCGTACTCAACAGGGACGTCCCGCCATGGAACTCCGGTCCGGACCCGGAACCGTATGCCGTCGATCAATTGCCGCCGAGGCCAGACCGGCGGCCGACCCGCCTTGACGCCCCTCGGCAACAACGGCTCCAGTGTTGCCCACTGCTCGTCCGTGAGATCTCCCCGCCCCATGAACCGTGATCATCACAACTCAAAATCCACTTTCGATACACGGCCTAGTGGACTCTGATCATGAAACAGGCCTCCCGTTCGAACAGAACGGGAGGCCTGTGACTCTCTGACCTGCTGCGCAGGTTGTGCCCCCGGCAGGATTCGAACCTGCGACACCCGCTTTAGGAGAGCGGTGCTCTATCCCCTGAGCTACGAAGGCCGGGGCTTGTGGAAAACCTTGTTGAGAATCCAGACTGT
>Ga0307514_10004920_pt1 | contig 12145 bp, 8 predicted proteins | sample 16_EM_MG_FD_203088 | JGI IMG/M metagenome (GOLD analysis project Ga0307514, IMG submission 203088) | Populus trichocarpa ectomycorrhiza microbial communities from riparian zone in the Pacific Northwest, United States - 16_EM | ecosystem: Host-associated > Plants > Roots > Unclassified | place...
CTCGGGTTCGCGGTCGCCGGTGGGGCGCGCGCCGATCACGCCGTCGAGCATGCCTTGTGTCCATGCATAGAAGCCGATGTTGGCCAACACCAGTACCAGCACGAACAGCCTCAGCATGACGGCGGGCCCTCCTCCGCCGAGGTGGCGCTGCCCTTGAGCCGCACGCTCACTTCACCGCTGCTCACTTCGCGCAAGCCGTCATCGGTCTGGACCAGCAGCGTGCCGGTGGCCGAGACACCGCGCGCCACGCCGCCGGGCAGGTTGGTTTGCGTGGTGGTGATGGCGCGGCCACGCAGCAGGTCGCGTGCTGCGAAGCGCTCGGCAAACGGCGCGAAGCCGTGGGCATCGAATTCAAGCAGGGCCTTCACCAGCGGCTCGGCCACGCGGGCCAGCACGGCCGGCGCGGTGGTTGCAGTGCTCAGCTCCTGCAGGCAGGCGTAGCCGGTGCTGAGGTCTTCGGCCGGCTGCACGGGCAGCACGTTCAGGCCCACGCCGACCACCGCCAGCCGGGTCGAGCCGGCCAATACCGTCTCGATCAGGATGCCGCCGAGCTTGCGGCGCGCGGGCACGTCGGTGTCGACGTCTCCGGGCGGCGTGTCCATCAGCCACAGATCATTGGGCCATTTCAGGCCGATGTAGGGCGCGCCCGGCGCAGGGTTCGGGTCGAGCGCGTCGGCCAGCGCCACCCCCACAGCCAGCGACAGGCCCGACCAATCGGACGGGTTCATCGGCAACGAGAGCGAGAAGGTCAGCGATGCGCCGGCGGTCGACTGCCACACCCGGCCCAGCCGCCCTCGGCCGCTGGTCTGCTGCTCGGCCACCAGCAGGCAGGGCTGCACGTCGGCGGCGCGGCGGCCGAAGGCAGAACTCTCGATGCTGTGCCGCACCTGCACCAGCTCGTCAGTGGCCGGCTCCACACGAACCCGCGCCCGCTCGAGCAGCGCCGTGTTGGTGGAGGCGCTGCGCGCCACCACCTCGACGCTCAGGCCGGGCAGCAGCGGTTCCAGCTGCTCCCACAGCGACTCGGCACCCCACTGCAGCGGTTCGTTGGTCACAGGCTATCTCGTCTTCGGTGCGAGCATGGTGCCGCGGCAGTTCTTGGCCCCGCAGCGGCACTCGTACTCTTTCTTCAGCTTGGCGGTGTAGGGCGCGTCGATGCTCAGGCCGTAGTCGTAGAACAGTTCTTCGCCCGGCTTCAGCGTGCGCAAAGCCTTGATGAAAACACGGCCATTCGTTTCGTCGGCCTCGCAATTGGGCTTGCAGGCATGGTTGATCCAGCGGGCTGCGTTGCCGCCATACTTCGCGTCGATGGCATCGCCCGTCTCGAGCTCGAAGTAGAAGGTATGGTTCGGGTCCGTGGGGTCGTGCGGGTGTCGGCGCAGCGCCTCGGGCCAGGAGATGATTTCGCCCTTGTATTCGATGATGGTCTCGCCCTTCGCGATGGGGGCCACGGCGAACACGCCCTTGCCGTGGACGCCGCTGCGGCGCACCTGGATGCGTCGCCCGCTGGGCTTGGCCTCAGGTGCCGGTGCCGCGGTGGAGGTGGTGGAATGGCGGGTCTTGGCGTTGGTCTTGGCGCCTTGGGCTTGCGTCATCGGTTTGTTTGGGTACATTGAATTCATGGGTGCGCGTGTGTGTGCGTGTGCCCGCACATGTGTGCGTACGCGTATACGCGCGAGAAGATCGGATTGTAGATAGAGCGCGCGCCGATCGTTTGGCGCCGGAACACAGAAAGAGCCATGAGCAAAGCTTTGATCATTGCGGAGAAGCCCTCCGTCGCCCAAGACATCGTGCGCGCACTCACGCCCACGGCGGGCAAGTTCGAGAAGCACGACGAATACTTCGAAGGCGAACACCACCTCGTCACGTCGGCCGTGGGTCACCTGCTGGAGATCAAGGCGCCGGAGGAGTTCGACGTCAAGCGCGGCAAGTGGAGCTTCGCCAACCTGCCGGTGATCCCGCCGCACTTCGACCTGAACCCGATCGACAAGAGCAAGAGCCGGCTTGCCGCCATCGTGAAGCTCGTCAAGCGCAAGGACGTGACCGAACTCATCAACGCCTGCGACGCGGGCCGCGAAGGCGAGTTGATCTTCCGGCTGATCCAGCAGCACAGCAAGAGCAAGCACCCGGTCAAGCGGCTGTGGCTGCAGAGCATGACGCCGGCCGCCATTCGCGACGGCTTCGATCACCTGCGCAGCGACAAGCAGATGCTGCCGCTGGCCGACGCGGCGCGCAGCCGCTCCGAGGCCGACTGGCTGGTCGGCATCAACGGCACACGGGCCATGACGGCCTTCAACTCGCGCGACGGCGGCTTCTTCCTCACCACCGTGGGCCGCGTGCAGACGCCCACGCTCAGCATCGTGGTCGAGCGCGAAGAGAAGATCCGCAAGCACGTCTCGCGCGACTACTGGGAGATCAAGGCCAGCTTCGCCGCCCAGGCCGGCGAGTACGAAGGCAAGTGGTTCGACCCGAAGTGGAAGAAGAACCCCGACGACGCAGAGCAGCGCGCCGACCGCCTGTGGAACGAGAAAGACGCGAAGGCCATTGCCGACGCGGCCCGCGGCCAGCCGGCCACGGTGACCGAAGAGTCCAAGCCCAGCACGCAGAGCGCGCCCGGCCTCTACGACCTGACCACCTTGCAGCGCGAGGCCAACTCGCGCTTCGGCTTCAGCGCCAAGACCACGCTCTCGATCGCACAGGCGCTGTACGAGAAACACAAGGTGCTGACCTACCCGCGTACCGACAGCAAGGCGCTGCCCGAAGACTACGTGGCCGTCGTGAAGAACACGATGGAGATGATCGCGAGCGAAGACATGCCGGGCCCTTTGCGCGCGCTGGCGCCGCACGCGAAGAAGGCGATCAAGGAAGGCTACGTCAAGCCCAACAAGCGCATCTTCGACAACGCCAAGGTGTCCGACCACTTCGCGATCATCCCGACGCTCATCGCACCCAAGAGCCTGACCGAGATCGAGGCCAAGCTCTACGACATGGTGGTCAAGCGCTTCCTCGCGGTGTTCTTCCCGCCCGCAGAGTTCCAGGTCACCACGCGCATTTCGGTCGCCGCTGGCCACAGTTTCCAGACCAACGGCAAGGTGATGGTCAAGCCGGGCTGGCTCGCGGTGTATGGCCGCGAAGCGCAGGAAGACGACGCCAACCTGGTGGCCGTCGCCAAGGACGAGAAGGTGCGCACCGAGAGCGTCGACGTCAACGCGCTGAAGACCAAGCCGCCCGCGCGCTACACCGAAGCCACGCTGCTGAGCGCGATGGAAGGCGCCGGCAAGCTGGTCGAAGACGAAGACATGCGCGAGGCCATGCAGGAAAAGGGCCTCGGCACGCCGGCCACGCGCGCGGCCATCATCGAAGGGCTGATCATGGAGAAGTACATCTTCCGTGACGGCCGCGAGCTGGTGCCCACGGCCAAGGCCTTCCAGCTGACCACGCTGCTGCGCGGGCTGGGCGTCGAAGACCTGACCAAACCCGAGCTCACCGGCAACTGGGAGTACCAGTTGTCCGAGATGGAGAAGGGCCTGCTGAGCCGCGAGGCCTTCATGGCCGAGATCGCCGCCATGACGCAACGCATCGTCGCCAAGGCCAAGGAATACGACCGCGACACCATCCCCGGCGACTACGCCACGCTCAAGACACCCTGCCCCAACTGCGGCGGCGTGGTGAAGGAAAACTACCGCCGCTTCACTTGCACAGGTCCGAAGGGCGAGGGCGGCGAATGCGGTTTCTCGATCGGCAAGATCCCCGGCGGCCGCAGCTTCGAGCTGAACGAGGTGGAAGAGTTTCTCGCCAACAAGAAGATCGGCCCGCTCGAAGGCTTCCGCTCCAAGGCGGGGTGGCCTTTCACCGCCGAGCTCAAGCTGGTGTTCGACGACGAGATCAAGAACTGGAAGCTCGAGTTCGACTTCGGCGAAGACGCGAAGAAGGAAGGCGAGTCCGGCGAACCGATCGACTTCTCCGCGCAGGAAAGCCTGGGGCCCTGCCCGAAGGACCAGGGCCGCGTGTTCGAGCACGGCAGCAGCTATGTGTGCGAGCACGCCGTCGGTGCCAATGTCACCTGCGACTTCAAGAGCGGCAAGATCATCCTGCAGCAGCCGGTGGCGCGCGAGCAGATGACCAAGCTGCTGGCCACCGGCAAGACCGACCTGCTGGAAAACTTCGTCTCCAACAAGACGCGGCGCAAGTTCAAGGCCTTCCTCGCTTTCGACAAGAAGGAGGGCAAGGTGAGCTTCGAGTTCCAGCCGCGTGCGGCCAAGGCACCGGCTTCCAAGACCGCCGCGGCCAAGACACCGGCGGCGAAAAAGGCCGCGGCCAAGAAAGCGGCCTGACGCGCTTCACGCTGCCGCACGGCCGTTCAGCGGGCTGCGGCACAATTCCCCTGAGCCGGGCGTCAGCACCGGCCAACCACACCACAGGGGAAACTCAGAATGAAGAGACAGATGATCTGCGCAGCCGCGCTGCTGGGGCTGGCTTCCGGCGCTTTCGCGCAGGGCGTGAAGGTGCGTGGCGTTCTCGGCATGGGCCTGACCTTCGGCGGCGACACGCTGGCCAACCTTCACTACGAATCCAATAGTTATGGCTCCGATGACGTCAAGGTCCACGCCGGTGGCTTGATTGCATTCAACGGCGGTGTCGAGGTGCAGTTCACTGACCTGGTCTCGAGCCAGGTGTTGATCGGCTACCACGTCGACCGCGCGAACGCGTCGAACGGCAGCGTCCGCTTCGAGCGCTATCCGCTGGAGGTGCTGGGCCACTTCCGCGTCAACAACTGGTTCCGTCTGGGCGGCGGGCTGCGCTACACCGACAGCGCCAAGCTGCGCGCTAGTGGCGCCGGCACCGGCTATGCAAACAACGAGGACTTCAAGCCCAGCTACGGCTCGGTCGTCGAAGGTGAGTTCTTCCCGCTGCAGAGCTGGGGCATCAAGCTGCGCTACGTGGCTGAGAAGTTCAAGTCGAAGACCTATCCCGGTGATCCGACGCGGGACGGCAACCACGGTGGCGTGTACTTCAACTACTACTTCTGAGCTTCCTGCGGTGCAGGGCAGGCCACCGCGCTGAATCCGAATAGATGTTCTCGCTGATCCTGCTCAAGCTCGTTGCCATCTTGCTGACGGTGACGACCGGCTACGTGGCAGGGCGCATGCGCCTGCTGGGCAACAACGACCCGGCACGCGTGCTCGGCCACGTGGCGTTCTACATCTTCGTGCCGGCGCTGCTGTTCCGCACCACCTCGCGGCTCGACTTTGCCGCCATGCCCTGGGGCACGCTGGCGGCGTTCTTCGTGCCGGTGATGGCACTGATGATCGGCGTCTACCTGTGGCAGCGCCGGCAGCGTGATCTGCCCACGGCCGGGCCCAGCGCCCGTGCCCTCACGGCCACCTTCGGCAACACGGTGCAGCTCGGCATTCCGATGGTGGTGGCGATGTTCGGCGAGGCCGGCCTCGCCATCCACGTGACCATCGTCAGCCTGCATGCGCTGGTGCTGCTGACCGTGCTCACGGCCGTGGTCGAGGTCGACCTCGCCCGCGAGCGCGCGCGGCAAGGCCTCTCCGACGCCCACATCGGCCGCATGCTGGCCGACACCGCGCGCAAGACCGTCATCCACCCCGTCGTGTTGCCCATCCTCATCGGCATGGTGTGGAATGCGCTTTCGGTGCCGATGCCGGCGGTGCTCGATGAGGTGCTGGTGATGCTCGGCCAGGCCGTGGTGCCCCTGTGCCTGGTGCTGATCGGCGTTTCGCTCGCGCAGTACGGCCTGAAAGGCGCCGCGCAAGGTGCGGTGATGCTGACGCTGCTCAAGCTGCTGCTGTTGCCTGCCGTGGTGCTGGTGGTCGGCCATTGGGGCTTCGGCCTCAGCGGGTTGCCGTTGTCGGTGGTGGTGATGGCCGCTGCGCTGCCGACCGGCAACAACGCATTGATCTTCGCGCAGCGCTATGAAGCGCAAGAGGCCGAGGCCACCGCGGCCATCGCGCTGTCGACCTTTGCATTCGCGCTCACTGCGCCGGCCTGGTTGTGGGCCGTGTCGCACCTGCACTGAGCTGCTCGATGCCTGCGATCGAAACGCGCCATGGCCTGACCGCGAGCGACGGTCACTCGCTCGACGTGTTTGCCTGGGACACGCCGACACCCGCTCGTGCGGTGGTGCAGATCGCGCATGGCATGGGCGAGCATGCGCGCCGCTATCGCCCGCTGGCCGAGGCGCTGGTGCGGGCCGGCTGTGCGGTGGTGGCCAACGAGCACCGCGGCCACGGCGAAGAGGCGGCGCGCCGTGGTGCCAAGGGCGATCTCGGCCCGAGCGGTTTCAACGGGCTGGTGGACGACATGGTCGCCGTGAGCGACTTCGCCTATGCCCGCCACCCGGGCGCGCCGCTGATCCTGCTCGGCCACAGCATGGGCTCGTTCGCGGTGACGGTCTACCTGCTCGACCACGCGCATCGCGTGTGCGCCGCGGCCCTGTCGGGCACCATGGCGCTGGACTTGGCCGAAGCCGGCAGCAGCTCCGCCTGGAAGCTGTCGAAGGACGCGAGCGCGCCGGCGGTGGTGCGGCGCACGCCGTACGACTGGCTGAGCCGCGACGAGGCGCAGGTCGACGCGTACATCGCCGATCCGCTGTGCGGCTTTCGCTTGCAGGTCGGGTCGCGGCAGGCGATGTATGCGGCTTACGCGCGCACCACGTCGGTCGAGGCGCTGCGGCGAATTCCTTCGGCCTTGCCGATCTATCTGTTCGTGGGGGGCGAGGATGCGCTGCATCGCAAGCTGGCGTATTTCCACCCGCTGGTGGAGCGGCTCTGTGCTGGTGGGCTGGCCGATGTGTCGGTGCGGATTTACGAAGGTGCGCGGCACGAGGTGCTGAACGAGATCAACCGCGAAGAGGTTGTCGCGGATCTTCTGGGCTGGGTGGAGCGGGTGCTGGGCGGGCCCGCGCGGTCGGGCTGAGAGACTTTCGAGTTCTCCTACCGTTCGGGCTGAGCCTGTCGAAGCCAGCGCAGTGCACGGCGCACCCTTCGACAGGCTCAGGGCGAACGGAGTCAAAATTCTTAGTCTCTCAACCCATCTCCCGACTCGCCAACGACGCTGCCGCCGCGCGCGTCTCCACCCCGAGCTTCTCGAACACATGCTCCAGGTGCTTGTTGACCGTGCGCGGGCTCATGCCGAGGATGTCGCCGACATCACGGTTGGTCTTGCCCTTGGCCACCCATGACAGCACCTCTGCCTCACGTGGCGTGAGCGAGGCTGTGCTCAGCCGGGTGGCCGCTGCGCTGGGTTCGGCGCGGCGCTGCAGCAGCAGCATTTGCTCGCCCAGGCCGACCGGGCCGAGGTTGCGCAGCACCAGCGCCTGGCCATTGGCACCGACGGTGGTGTGCTGGGCTGACTCACCCGCGGACAGCCACGCCAGCCAGTCGGCCGGCAAGCCCTCGGCGCAGCTCGGGAAGAGTTCGCGCAACCAGGCCGCGGCCTGCGGCGAGCGCCAGGCGACACGTGCCTGCGCGTCGATCACCAGCACGCCATGCCCGCCCACGTCGATGGCCTCGCGCGCCAGCCGCACCGCCCGCGCGTTGCGCACGTGCGTGGCCAGGCGCACCAGCACCTCTTGCGCGCGCACGGGCTTGACGACGTAGTCGACGCCGCCGCTCTCGAAACCTTCGACGATGTGCGCCGTCTCCGACAGCCCGGTCATGAAGATGATGGGCACGTGCGCGAGTGCTGGGTCCTGCTTGATGCGGCGGCACACCTCGAAACCCGACAGGCCGGGCATCAGCGCATCGAGCAAGATCGCATCGGGTGTCACGAGGTCGAGCCGCGCGAGTGCGGACTCGCCATCGCGCGCTACCAGCACGGTGTAGCCGTCGTCTTCCAGCGCCTGGCACAGGTGGCCGAGCGATTGCGGCGCGTCGTCGACGACCAGCACCACGGTGGCCGGGCGGGCTTCCTTCACATCGCCTCCGTGGGTGTCGGGTTGCGCAGTCCTTGCACCAGTTGTTCGAGCAGGCCTTCGAGGTCGAAGCGGTCGAGCAGCGCCCTCAGCCGCGCCACCTGCACCTCGCAGCGCGGGTGGCTCAGGGCGGCCGCGTCGAGCGCCTGGCGCAGGCCCTGCAGGTGGCCGATGCGCGTGAGGCGGATCAGCTCGCCGGTGATCTCGGCCGGCAGGTTGGGCGTGGGTGGGCGGTTCAAATCATGGCCGCCCGCGGCAGACCAACTGGGCAGCGCGAGTTCGGCCAGCCACTCGATCTGCAGCTCGCGTTGCAGCGCCGCGAGCAGCTCCGATTCGATCACCGGCTTGTCGACGAAGCCCTGGCAACCGGCCTCGGCCAGCTTGCCCGGCTGGTTCTCGAAGGCGTTGGCCGAGACCATGATGATCGGCACGTCTCGAAAGCCCGCGGCGCGGATCTCCTTCGCGGTCTGCCAGCCGTCCATGTCGTCCATCGACACGTCGAGCAGCACGGCGTCGGGGCACGCCTCCAGCGCGCTCTCCAGGCATTCGCGGCCGCTTGCCGCCTCGCGAATCTGGAAGCCCAGCGGCACCAGCATGCCGACCAGCATCTGCCGCTGCGTGGGCTGGTCATCAACCACGAGCAGCGTGCGGCGCGCACCCAGGTAACCGGTAATCGGGCGGTGCGTGATGCGCGCCTGGCTGGGAGCGGCCACCTCGCGCAGATAGAGCCGCGCGGTGAAGGTGCTGCCTTGGCCCGGCACGCTCTTCACCGTGAGCTCGCCACCCATCAGCTGCGTGAGCAGGTGCGTGATGGTCAGGCCGAGGCCGGTGCCGGCGTCTCCCGTGCGGCGACCGGCGCTGCCACGCTCGAAGGGCAGGAAGATGCGCTCCTGGTCCTGCTCGGCAATGCCGATGCCGGTGTCGATGACCTCGATGCGTGCCACCTCGCGGCGGTGGTCGAGGCGCAGCGTCACGCTGCCGCTGTCGGTGAAGCGCACGGCATTGCTGAGCAGGTTGATGACGATCTGGCGCAGGCGCTTGGCATCGGCGTTCACGTAGTCGGGCACACGACCGCTGGTCTTGAGCCGGAACACCAGCCCCTTGGCCTCGGCCTGCGGCGCGACCATGCGCACCAGGTCGTCGAGGAACTCGTGCACCGGCAGCGGCGCCGGGTCGAGCCGCAGGCGGCCGGCCTCGATGCGCGCCAGGTCGAGCAGGCCGTCGATCAGGCCGTGAAGGTGTTCGCCGCTGCGGTGGATGGTGGCGACCGAGGCGCGGCGCGTGCCCTGCACCTGCTCGTCCTTCATCAAAATCTGCGCATAGCCGAGGATGCTGTTGAGGGGGGTGCGCAGCTCGTGCGTCATGCCGGCCACGTAGCGCGTCTTGGCCTGGTTGGCCGCTTCGGCCACGTCTTTCGCGGCCTGCAGCGCGGCGTCGGTGCGCTGGTGGGCCTCGATCTCGCGCGTCAGCAGCTGGTTCTGGCGGTTCGATTCGTCTTGCGCCATGTGGCGGCTCTCGCTGCCCAGCACCACCCACCACGCGCCCACCGCAGCGACGAGCGAGAGCAGCGAGAACACCTTCAGGAACGGCGCCTGCAGGGTGAGCTGATCGGCCGCGCGAAGCACGCCCTGCTGGTCGTACACCACGCCGAGGATCACGCCCAGCAGGCCGATCAGCGAGCACGCCACCACGAGGTAGTGCGCCACGCGAAAGTTCACGCGCGACGACAGGCTGGCCGGCAGCACGGTGACCAGCGCGGCGCTTACTTGCTCGGCTGCGCGCGAGTTGGTCTTGCAGCGGTCGTGGCAGCGCGATTCGAGCGTGCAGCACAGCGAGCAGATGGGTGCGTCGTAGGCCGGGCAGTGCGCCATGTCTTCGGACTCGAAGGCGTTGTCGCACACCGAGCACATCACGCTCTGCCCCGGCGCCCAACGCTCCGGGCTGCGCCGCGCGAGGTAGTAGCGCCCGCCAGTGGCCCAGGCGAGCAGCGGCGACAACACCATCGCGGTGATCAGCGCGATGAAGGGCGCGAAGGCCTCGGCGACCGGGCCGAGTGCGCCGGCGTAGGCCACGATGGCCAGCACCGCCGCAGTGAGCATCGCGCCCAGGCCGACCGGGTTGATGTCGTACAAATGCGCGCGCTTGAACTCGATGTGCTTCGGGCTCAGGCCCAGCGGCTTGTTGATGACGAGGTCGGCCACCAGCGCACCGACCCACGCAATGGCGACGTTGCTGTAGAGCCCCAGCACGCGCTCCAGCGCCTCGAACACGCCGAGCGTCATCAGCAGCACGGCGATCAGCACGTTGAACACCAGCCACACCACGCGGCCGGGGTGGCTGTGCGTGAGCCGCGCGAAGAAATTGCTCCACGCGAGCGAACCGGCATACGCGTTGGTGAGGTTGATCTTGACCTGCGACACCACGACGAAGAGCGTGGTGATCGCAAGAATCCACGCCGGGTTATCGAACACGTAGCCGTAGGCGGCCAGGTACATCTGCGTCGGCTCCATCGCCTTGTCGGTGGGGATCTGGTGCTGCAGCGCGAGGAAGGCGAGGAACGCGCCGCCCAGCATCTTCACCATGCCCGGCACCACCCAACCTGGGCCAGCCACCAGCACCGCCGTCCACCAGCGGCGCTTATTGGCCGCCGTCTTCTCGGGCAGGAAGCGCAGGTAGTCGACCTGCTCGCCGATCTGCACGACGAGCGAGAACGCCACCGTGGCCGCGGTGCCGAACATCAGCCAGCTGAAGCCATTGCTGCCCGAGGTGCGGCCCACCAGGCCGGTGAAATCGCTGAACACCTGCGGGTTCTTCACCAGCACGAAGAGGTAAGGCATGACCAGCAGCACGATCCACAGCGGCTGCGTCCACAGCTGCAGGCGCGAGATCAGCGTGATGCCGTACATCACCAGCGGCACGATGCCCAGCGACGACAGCAGGTAGCACAGCGGCAGCGGCCAGCCGAAGTACATCTGCAACGCGAGCGCGAGGATGGCCGCCTCCAGCGCGAAGAAGATGAAGGTGAAGCTCGCGTAGATCAGCGAGGTGAGCGTGGAGCCGAGGTAGCCGAAACCCGCGCCACGGGTGAGCAGGTCCATGTCGACGCCGTACTTGGCGGCGTAGTAGCTGATCGGCAGGCCGGTGAGAAAGGTGATGAGCCCCACCACCAGGATGGCCCAGATCGCATTCGAGAAGCCGTAGCTCAGCGCGATGGAGCCGCCGATGGCTTCGAGCGCGAGGAACGAGGTGGCGCCGAACGCCGTGTTGGCGACGCGGAACTCGCTCCACTTGCGGAAGGTGCGCGGCGTGTAGCGCAGCGCATAGTCTTCCAGGGTCTCGTTCGCGACCCAGGTGTTGTAGTCGCGACGGATGCGAAAGATTTTTTGTGTGGCCACAGACACGGCACCCTCCGGGCATCAAGCCTGTGGGTGCTTGCAAGAAATGTGCTCCGCGATGCAAGGACCGTTCGGGCTGAGCTTGTCGAAGCCTGGTGGCATGCGAGCCGGCCCTTCGACAGGCTCAGGGCGAACGGAAATCGCTCAGAGCGAAGGGCTGCAGCGAGTGTGAGCGCACCCGCGCCCAACCCGGCTACGTTGATTGACGTATTCGATCTGCGCATGCCATCTCCTACCTTAGAGCCCATGGTGAATGCGCAAGCGCTGCGGCACGTGTTTGGTGCCGGCCGGTTCACCACACCGCCCACAACCTGCTCGGAGAAGCTCCATGTCGCACGACCCGCACGATCCTTCGTCCCCTGACCAACAACGCCGCCGCCTGCTACAAGGCGCGGCCGCCCTGCCGCTGATGGGCCTGAGCGGCCTGGCGCTGGCGCAAGCCTTCCCCACCGCCAAGGTGAACACCACCAAGCTCGCCGTCACCGACACCGAAGTGACGGTGGGCCAGCTGCACTCGGCCACCGGCACGATGGCGATCTCGGAGACCGGTTCCATCCAGGCCGAACAGCTCGCGATCGACCAGATCAACGCGGCGGGCGGTGTGCTCGGCCGCAAGATCAAGGTCATCAAGGAAGACGGCGCGTCCGACTGGCCGACCTTCGCCGAGAAGAGCAAGAAGCTGTTGGTCAACGACCGCGTGGCCTGCGTCTTCGGCTGCTGGACCAGCGCCTCGCGCAAGGCCGTGCTGCCGATCTTCGAGAAAGAGAACGGCATGCTCTATTACCCAACCTTCTACGAAGGCCTGGAGCAG
>Ga0307514_10004921_pt1 | contig 12144 bp, 13 predicted proteins | sample 16_EM_MG_FD_203088 | JGI IMG/M metagenome (GOLD analysis project Ga0307514, IMG submission 203088) | Populus trichocarpa ectomycorrhiza microbial communities from riparian zone in the Pacific Northwest, United States - 16_EM | ecosystem: Host-associated > Plants > Roots > Unclassified | place...
AGAGGTCTTGCAGCTGGTTCGCCTGCTCGGGCGCATTGGCCGCGGTCTTGATCGTGATCTTCAGGTCCTTGTGTTCCTTCTCCAGATCCTTCTTCGCCTGGTTGGCCCAGTAGTTGATGCCGCCCATGAAGCTGTGCGTGGCCGCCGGAATCGAAACGCCGAGGTTCACTTTCTCGGCAGCGAATGCGGGCAGGCTCGCGAGCGCTGCGGCCGCCACGGCCGTGAGTGCGATGCGACGTGTGAAGCTTGTCATGCTGGATGTCTCCTTGTGGTTGATGGAACGGGAACGAGCTAGCGGCGGCCTCGCTGGAGGAACGCGACGATGATGATCACGAAGCCCTGCACCGCGGCGTTGAGGTACACGCTGATGATGCTGGTGAGGTTCAGGATGTTGCTGATGACCGAGAGCAGGATCGCGCCGATCACCGTGCCCGTGATGCTGCCCGCGCCGCCCTTGAGCGCGGTGCCGCCGACGATCACCGCGGCAATCGCCTCGAGCTCCCACAGGAGGCCCGTGGTCGGCGAAGCGGATCCGAGGCGCGGCACGTAGAGCAGGGTGGCAATGCCCACGCACACGCCGAGCAGCACGTAGGTGAGGATCTTCACGCGGTCCACATCCACCGCCGCATAGCGCGCGACCTGCTCGTTGGAGCCGATGGCCTGCACGTAGCGCCCGTAGGCCGTGCGGTTCAATATGACGCCGCCGATGATCGCGACGATCACGAACACCCACACCGGCACCGGGATGCCCGCGAGGCTCGCGTAGTACACCGGCGCATAGAGGTCCGACAGCTCGTTGTCGAGCGTGAGCGCGCCGCCGTCGGCAAAGTACGTGAGGTAGGCGCGGAAGATGCCGAGCGTGCCCAGCGTGACGATGAAGGGTTCGATGCGCCCCTTGGTGATCAAGAGGCCGTGTGCGAGCCCGAACAGCGCGCCCAGCACCACCGCGAGCACTGCGCCCATCACCACCGCCATCAGCGGCGAGCCCGAGGCGGGCCCGGCCCAGTTGATGAACATGATCACGCTGCCCGCGATGAGCGCCGCCATCGAGCCCACCGACAGGTCGATGCCGCCCGAGATGATCACGAAGCACATGCCCACCGCGATGATGCCGATGAAGGCCGTGCGCGTGAGTACGTTCATGGCGTTGTCGACAGTTGCGAAGTCGCTGTTCAGCAACGTGCCCGCAATGCACAGCAGCACCAGGCCGATGACCGGCCCCAGGCCGTGCAGGTGCTCGGTCCAGCGCGGCTTGCCCTCGCTGCGGTGTTGCGCGGCTTCAGGCTGCGACGTGGGAGTCTGCTGTTCCGGTGGCATGAGCGATGAGCTCCTCTTCAGTCAAGTGGTCGGCGTTGAGCGTGGCGACGAGGCGGCCCGCGCGCATCACCGCCACGCGGTGGCATAGGCCGATGAGTTCCATCAGCTCCGACGAGACGACGATCACCGCGAGCCCCTCGCGGGCGAGTCGCTGGATCAAAAAATAGATGTCGCGCTTGGCGCCGATGTCGACGCCGCGCGTGGGCTCGTCGAGCACCACCACCTTGGGCTTGGGCTGCAGCACCTTGGCGAGCGCGAGCTTCTGCTGGTTGCCGCCCGAGAGCGACGACGCGCGCACGTCGAGCGAGCCGGTGCGGATGCCGTAGTCCTTCACCGCCTCGGCCAGCGCGCCGCGCTCGGCGTCTGCCTGGAGCCAGGGCTGCGCATAGCGTTCGAGCGCCATCAGCGTGAGGTTCTCGCGCAGGCCGAAGTTCACGTGCAGGCCTTTGCCCTTGCGGTCCTCGCTGAGGTAGGTGAGGCCGTGCTTCGCGGCATCGCGCGGGCTGCGCCAACCCTTGTGGTTGGGCACCGGCTTGCCGAGCATCTCGACCTGGCCGCTTGCCGGCCTGAGGCCCAGCAGCCCTTCGAACAGCTCGGTGCGGCCCGCACCGACCAGGCCCGCGAAGCCGAGGATCTCTCCGGGGCGCACCTCGAAGCTCGCATCCTGCGCCCAGCCGGGCACGCTGAAATTGCGCACGCGCATGGCGGGCGCATCGGCGGCCACCACCACGTCGCGCGGCGGATACAGGTCGGCAAGCTCGCGGCCCACCATGAGGTTGGCCATCTGCTGGCGCGTGATCTCGGGCGTGGGCGCGCGCGCCACGAAACGGCCGTCGCGCATCACGATCACCTCGTCGGTCACCTGTTCCACTTCGTCGAGCTTGTGCGAGATGTAGACGATGGTCGCGCCATCGGCGCGCAGCTGCGCGATGAGTTTGAAGAGGCGCTCGGTCTCGCCGGGGGTCAGCGTGGCCGTCGGCTCGTCCATGATCAGCAGGCGCGCGCGGCGTGCGATGGCCTTGGCGATCTCGACGAGCTGCTTCTCCGCGACGATGAGCCTGCGCACCTTGGTGCGCGGATCGATGTTCAGGCCGACGGCGGCCAGAGCGGCGGCGGCGGCGCGTTCCATCGCGGCGTCGTCGAGCAGCCAGCCTTTCTTCTTCTCATGGCCGAGGAAAATGTTCTGCGCCACGCTCAGGTCTTCGGCGAGGTTGAACTCCTGGTGGATCAGCACGATGCCCAGCGCCTCGGCGTCGCGCGAGCTCGTGAACTGCTGCGGCTGGCCGTTGATGCGCAGCGTGCCGCCGGTGAGCGGCTCGTAGCCCGCGAGGATCTTCATCAGCGTCGACTTGCCCGCGCCGTTCTCGCCAAGCAGGCCGTACACGCGGCCAGGCGCCAGCGAAAAGCTCACGCCGTGCAGCACCTGCACCGGGCCGAAGGCCTTCACCACGCCGTCGAACTCGACCGCCACGCTTCCCTTGCCTTGTGCTTCTGCCGTCATGGCGCCACTCCGCGGACCTTCAGTGTTTCGTGCATCGCGAGCACGCCGGCACCGATCAGGCCGCCCTGCACGCCCAGCGGCGTGTACTGGATTTCCAGATGCCGCGTCGAGAGCGCGAGCGAGCGCTGGTACACGCTCTGCCGCACGGCCGCCAGGAACAGCGGCCCGATGCGCGTGATACCGCCGCCGATGAACACATGCGACGGATTGAAGAAGTTCACCACCGACGCCAGCATCTGGCCGATGAGGTTGCCCGCGCGCTGGATGATGCCGTTGGCCGCCGTATCGCCGGCGCGGCTCACCTGGCCCACGTCGACGGCATCGATGCGCCCGTGCACGCGCAGGCACTCGGCGAGCATGGCGCTTTCGCCGGCTTCGGCCGCCTGCACCGCCATGCGCGTGATGGCCGGCCCCGCGGCCATGGCCTCGACGCAGCCGACGTTGCCGCAATGGCAGCGCGGTCCGTCCTGGTCGACGCAGATGTGGCCCACGTCGCCGGCCGAGCCGGCTGCGCCGCGATAGACCTCGCCATGGCAGACGATGCCGCAGCCGATGCCGGTGCCGATCTTGATCACGAGAAAGTTGTTGAGCGAACGCTTCAGCCGCCAGAGCTCGCCGAGCGCCATCAGGTTCACGTCGTTGTCGACGAAGACGGGCGCCGCATAGTCCTCGCGCAGGTAGTCGCGGATCGAGAAACTGTCCCAGGCCGGCATCAGCGGGGGATTCACGAGCTGGCCGATCTCGAAATTCACCGGGCCGGGCACGCCGATGCCGATGCCCAGCACGTCCTTCGCGCCGTGGCCGCAGCGCGCGAGCAGTTCGCGCATCAGCACACGCACCCGCGCCAGCACCACGGCAGGGCCTTCGCGCACGTCGGCCGGTTCGTCGTGCTGCGCGAGCGGCGTGAGGTCGGGGCGCAGCACCGCGACATCGAGGCTGGTGGCGCCGATGTCGATGCCCACGAGCACACCAAGCCCGGCGTGCAACTGCAGGTTTTCGGCGCGCCGGCCGCCCGAGGAGCGCTGCAGGCCTGCTTCGGCCAGCAGGCCCTGGTCGACCAGGCCGGCGATCAGCGCGTTGGCCTTGCTCTTGGAGAAGCCGAGCTGTTCGGCCATGGCATGGCGCGAGCCGCCGGCCGACCAGAAGGTGGTCTCCAGCAACCGCATCTCGTCCGCAGTGATGCCACTCCAGGGTGCCACGCGCTTTGTCTCCAATATTCTTTTTGCCCGTCGCCACAGCGGCAGCTGTTCGGGCGAATGCGAATACTAGGTGGGTGGCTTCAGCCGGACAAGGCCGAACTTCGACCATGTTCAGATCAAAGCTGCCTTAAATGTGGAGCGCCAGGCGCAAAAAAGCCGCCCGGAGGCGGCTTGAGCAAGGGGCACTGGAGCGCCCGCTTTACTTTTTCTGGCGGTACTTGCGCAGCGCAGCCAGCTGCGCGGCCATCACGGCCAGTTCCGACTGCGCCATCGCGATGTCGATGTCGGTCCTGGCGTTCTTGAGCGCTTCCTCGGCGGCGGCCTTGGCCTTGTTGGCCTTCTCGTCGTCGAGATCCTTGCCGCGGATCGCGGTGTCGGACAGCACGGTGACGGCGTTGGGCTGCACTTCGAGAATGCCGCCGGCCACGAAGACGAACTCTTCGCCGCCGTCGGCCGTTTCGATGCGCACGGCGCCCGGGCGGATGCGCGTGATCAGCGGCGTGTGGCGCGGATAGATGCCGAGCTCACCGGCTTCACCGGGCAGCGCGACGAACCTGGCTTCGCCCGAGAAGATCGACTCTTCCGCGCTGACCACGTCGACGTGAATGGTGTTTGCCATCTGAGTTCCTATCTATGCCGCTTTACGCGACCTTCTTGGCTTTTTCGAACGCTTCGTCGATGCCACCGACCATGTAGAACGCTTGTTCCGGCAGGTGGTCGGCTTCGCCGTTCACGATCATCTTGAAACCACGGATGGTTTCGGCCAGCGACACGTACTTGCCGGGCGAACCGGTGAACACTTCGGCCACGTGGAACGGCTGCGACAGGAAGCGCTGGATCTTGCGGGCGCGGGCCACGGCGAGCTTGTCGTCGGGGGCCAGTTCGTCCATGCCCAGAATCGCGATGATGTCGCGCAGTTCCTTGTAGCGCTGCAGCGTGCCTTGCACGGCGCGGGCCACGTTGTAGTGCTCTTCGCCGACCACCAGCGGGTCGAGCTGGCGCGAGGTCGAATCGAGCGGGTCCACGGCGGGGTAGATACCGAGCGAAGCGATGTCGCGCGACAGCACCACGGTGGAGTCCAGGTGAGCGAAGGTGGTGGCGGGCGACGGGTCGGTCAAGTCGTCGGCTGGCACGTACACGGCCTGGATCGAGGTGATCGAGCCGACCTTGGTCGACGTGATCCGCTCCTGCAGGCGGCCCATTTCCTCGGCCAGCGTCGGCTGGTAGCCCACGGCGGAAGGCATGCGGCCCAGGAGGGCCGACACTTCGGTACCGGCCAGCGTGTAGCGGTAGATGTTGTCCACGAAGAACAGCACGTCGCGACCTTCGTCGCGGAACGACTCGGCAATGGTCAGGCCGGTCAGCGCCACGCGCAGGCGGTTGCCCGGGGGTTCGTTCATCTGGCCGTAGACCATGGCCACCTTCGACTCCTCGAGCTTCTCGAGATTCACGACGCCGGAGTCGGCCATCTCGTGATAGAAGTCGTTGCCTTCGCGGGTACGTTCACCCACACCGGCAAACACCGACAGGCCCGAGTGAGCCTTGGCGATGTTGTTGATGAGTTCCATCATGTTCACGGTCTTGCCCACGCCGGCGCCGCCGAACAGGCCCACCTTGCCGCCCTTGGCGAACGGGCAGACAAGGTCGATCACCTTGATGCCGGTTTCCAGCAGGTCTTGCGAAGGCGACAGTTCGTCGTACGCGGGGGCCTTGCGGTGGATAGAGGCGGTGAGGTCCTGGCTCACCTCGCCGCGCTCGTCGATCGGACGGCCGAGCACGTCCATGATGCGGCCCAGCGTGGCCTTGCCGACGGGCACCGTGATGGGTGCGCCGGTGTTGGTGACGATCAGGCCGCGGCGCAGGCCGTCGGACGAGCCGAGTGCAATGGTGCGCACCACACCGTCGCCCAGCTGCTGCTGGACTTCGAGGGTCAGCCCGCCGCCTTCGAATTTCAAGGCGTCATACACCTTGGGCATCTGGTCACGCGGGAACTCCACGTCGACCACGGCGCCGATACATTGGACAATTTTTCCTTCAGCCATGGCGTTTCCTTCTGGATCTCAATAATGTTGCGACAGGTTCTTGCAGAAGCGTCCTTGTGCCATCGCGGGCCGCTTTTGCAAGAATGCCGGACGGGCCGGCACCCTTGATTTCTTCAGATACGTCCGATCAGCACTTCAGCGCCGCCGCCTGTGCGGCGAAGGCATCGCTGGCAGCCTTGCAGGCCTGGCCCAGCGCGGCCTTGTCGGTGCCCATCGAAGCCCATGCAGCCTTGGTCTGCTCCACGCTCGCCTTCGTCGCATCGGCAGCAGCGCCGCTTTGCGAAGACACGCAAGCCTGGGCCTTGGCCAGGTAGTCGTTGCACTCCTGCGGCAGGTCCGCGGCCGACGCCGTTGGAGCGGCAGCTGCGGGTGCGGCCGGAGCTGCGGGCGCGGGAGCCGGCGCAGCGGCGGGTGCCGGCGGTGCAGCAGGCGCCTCTTCCTTCTTGGAGCAGGCAGTCAGGGCGGCGGCCATGGCCACCAGAACGAGAAGTTTCTTCATTTGTGCAGAGTCCCCAAAAAAAGGCCTTCGGTTATCGGTTCGCAATGCGAAGCGCGAATGGCAATGTGGCCTGGTCCATTGCCGCAATCAAACACCGGCCGCCGCAGCGGCGCCGGACACGATTTCCGAAAGCTCTTTGGTGATGCCTGCCTGGCGGGTCTTGTTGTAGACCAGCTTCAGTTCGTCGATCACGTTGCCTGCGTTGTCGGTTGCGGCCTTCATGGCCACCATGCGCGCCGAATGCTCGGAGGCCATGTTCTCGGCCACCGCCTGGTAGACCAGCGACTCCACATAGCGCACCAGCAGCTCGTCGATCACGCTCTGCGCATCGGGCTCGTAGATGTAGTCCCACGAATGGTGGCCGGCCTCGACCTGCAGCGAGTCCGCGGCCAGCGGCAGCAGCTGCTCGACGAGCGGCTCCTGCTTGATCGTGTTGATGAACTTGGTGTAGCACAGGTACACGGCCGACAGCTTGCCCTCCGCATAGGCGTCGAGCAGCGTCTTGACCGGCCCGATGAGCTTGTCGAGATGCGGCGTGTCGCCCAGGTGGGTAACGTGGGCCACCACGCGCGCACCGATGCGGTTCATGAAGCCCAGGCCCTTGTTGCCGATGGCCACCGACTCGATCGCAACGCCCGCGGCCTGCGCTTCCCGCAGCTTGGCCGTCACGGCGCGCAGCAGGTTGGTGTTCAAGCCGCCGCACAGGCCCTTGTCGCTCGTGACGATGATGAAGCCGACGGCCTTGGCCTCGTTCTTCTTCATGAACGCGTGCGTGTACTCGGGATTCGCCTTGCCCAGGTTGGCCGCGATGTTGCGAATTTTCTCGCTGTAGGGGCGGGCGGCACGCATGCGCTCTTGCGCCTTGCGCATCTTGGAAACCGAGACCATTTCCATGGCCTTGGTGATCTTCTTGGTGTTTTCCACCGATTTGATCTTGCCGCGGATTTCCTTACCAGCTGCCATGAGTGCTCCTTGTCCGGCCGATCAGGCGAACGACTTCTTGAACGCCGTGATGGCGGCGGTCAGCTCGGCCTCGGCGTCCTTGTCGAGCGCCTTGGCCTTTTCGATCTTGTCGAGCAGCGCAGCATGGCTGGACTTCAGGAACTGGTGCAGGCCGTGTTCGAACGGCAGCACCTTCTTGATGTCGAGGTCGTCCATGAAGCCCTTGTTCACCGCGAACAGCGTGGCGCCCATCAGCGAGATCGGCAGCGGGCTGTACTGGGCCTGCTTCAGCAGTTCGGTCACGCGGGCACCGCGGTCGAGCTGCTTGCGGGTGGCTTCGTCCAGGTCGGAGGCGAACTGCGCGAACGCAGCCAGTTCACGGTACTGGGCCAGGTCGGTACGGATACCGCCCGACAGGCCCTTGATGATCTTGGTCTGCGCCGACGAACCCACGCGCGACACCGAGATACCGGCGTTGATGGCGGGACGGATACCGGCGTTGAACAGGCTGGTTTCCAGGAAGATCTGGCCGTCGGTGATCGAGATCACGTTGGTCGGAACGAAGGCGGACACGTCGCCGGCCTGCGTTTCAATGATCGGCAGTGCCGTGAGCGAACCGGTCTTGCCCTTGACCGCACCCTTGGTGAAGGCTTCGACGTAGTCGGCGTTCACGCGGGCTGCGCGCTCGAGCAGGCGGCTGTGGAGATAGAACACGTCGCCGGGGTAGGCTTCGCGGCCTGGTGGGCGGCGCAGCAGCAGCGAGACCTGGCGGTAGGCCACGGCCTGCTTGGAGAGGTCGTCATAGACGATGAGCGCGTCTTCGCCGCGGTCGCGGAAGTATTCGCCCATGGTGCAGCCCGAGTAGGCCGACACGTACTGCATGGCCGCCGACTCGGAGGCCGATGCGGCCACCACGATGGTGTAGTCCATTGCGCCAGCTTGTTCCAGTGCGCGCACCACGTTCTTGATCGACGAAGCCTTCTGGCCGATCGCAACGTAGACGCAGGTCATGTTCTGACCCTTCTGGTTGATGATCGCGTCGATCGCCACGGCCGTCTTGCCGGTCTGGCGGTCGCCGATGATCAGTTCGCGCTGGCCGCGGCCGATCGGCACCATCGAGTCGATCGACTTGAGGCCGGTCTGCATTGGCTGGTCGACCGACTTGCGGGCGATCACGCCCGGCGCGACCTTTTCGATCACGTCGGTCATCTTGGCGTTGATCGGGCCCTTGCCGTCGATCGGCTGGCCAAGGGCATTCACCACGCGGCCGATGAGTTCGGGGCCGACGGGCACTTCCAGGATGCGGCCCGTGCACTTGACGGTGTCGCCTTCGGAGATGTGCTCGTATTCGCCCAGGATCACGGCGCCGACCGAGTCGCGCTCGAGGTTCAGCGCCAGGCCGAACGACGGCGTGCCGTCAGCCGTGGGCGGGAACTCGAGCATTTCGCCCTGCATTGCATCGGACAGGCCGTGCACGCGCACGATGCCGTCGGTCACCGAAACCACGGTGCCCTCGTTGCGGATGTTGGCGCTGACCCCAAGGCCCTCGATGCGGCTCTTGATCAGTTCGGAAATTTCTGCGGGATTGAGTTGCATGACTCTTTCCTTCTTTCTTTGAGGCTACAAGTAGAGGGCTGAAGACCGTCAGGCCGCCAGCGCAACTTTCATTTGTTCAAGGCGCGCTTTGACGGAGGTGTCGAGCACCTCGTCGCCGACCACCACGCGAATGCCGCCGATCAGTTCCGGCTCTTGCTGGACCGTGACCTGGAGCTTGCGGCCGAAACGCTTTTCGAGCGCGACCGCCACATTGGCCAGAACCGCGGCATCGATCGGGAAGGCGCTGTAGACCACGGCGTCGGACGAACCGCTCTTCGCGTTGGCCAGTGCCCGGAACTGCTTCGCAATTTCCGGCAGCACCGAAAAGCGCCCGTTGTCGAGGAGCGCACCCAGGAAGTTCTGGGCATGGGCAGCCAGCGGCGCACCGAAGGCGCCGGCGACCACACCGAGAACCTGTTCGGCCGTGGCCTTGGGGTTGTCGGCGAACTGCTGGAGCTCCGGATTGGCCGCGATGGCGGCAACCTTTTCGAGCCAGACGCTGGTTCCGGCGACGTCGGACGACGAGGCCTTGAAAAGCGCCTCGGCGTAGGGGCGTGCAATGGTGGCGAGTTCTGCCATGGCTTCTATCAAAGTTCGGTCTGCAGGCGGGCGAGCAAATCGGCGTGGACGCCCGCATTCACTTCCTTGCGCAGAATCTGCTCTGCGCCCTTGACGGCCAGTGCGGCAACCTGTTCGCGCAATGCTTCGCGCGCCTTCAGTGCCTGCTGGTCGGCTTCGACACGTGCAGCCGCAACGATCTTGTTGCCTTCTTCGGTCGCGCGGGCCTTGGCCTCTTCAACGATGGCCTGGGCGCGACGTTCGGCGTCGGCAAGACGTTGTGCGGACTCGTTGCGTGCCTGGCCCAGTTCGGCTTCCACGCGCTTGTTGGCGGCGGACAGTTCGGACTTGGCCTTGTCGGCGGCAGCGAGGCCTTCGGCGATCTTCGCAGCGCGGTCGTCCAGCGCCTTCGCGATCGGCGGCCACACGAACTTCATCGTGAACCCGACCAGGATCAGGAACACGATCATCTGAACGATCAGGGTACCGGTAATGCTCACTTTTCACCCTCTCTTTGGGATTGAATGCGAAGCCATTCCACAGCAGGGAACGACGACACGGGTCCGACGAGAAAGACTTACTTCGGCAGGTTGGCGATCTGAGCCAGGAACGGGTTGGCCGTTGCGAACCACAGCGCGATACCGGTGCCGATAATGAAAGCGGCGTCGATCAGGCCGGCCAGCAGGAACATCTTGGTTTGAAGTTCACCCATGAGTTCGGGCTGACGTGCGGCCGACTCGAGGTACTTGCTGCCCATGATGCCGATGCCGATACATGCGCCCACAGCGCCCAGACCGATGATCAGGCCGGCGGCCAGTGCAACAAAGCTAATAACTTCCATGATGACTCCTAGAGGACTTTGGTTGAAGAGAAAACAAAAAACAAAAACGAAAACGGATGATCAGTGGTGATCGTGGGCCTGGCCGATGTAGACCAGCGCCAGCATCATGAACACGAAGGCCTGCAGCGTGATGATCAGGATGTGGAAGATGGCCCAGGCCGTGCCCGCGACGATGTGGCCCAGCGCCAGCAGCACGCCGGTGGTCGACAGCGTCCAGGCGCCGCCCATCAGCGCGATCAGCAGGAAGATCAGTTCGCCGGCATACATGTTGCCGAACAGCCGCATGCCGTGCGAGACGGTCTTGGCGACGAACTCGATCATCTGCATCGCGAAGTTGAACGGATACAGCGCCCAGTGGTTGCCGAACGGCGCGGTGAAGAGTTCGTGCACCCAGCCGCCGAAGCCCTTGATCTTGATGTTGTAGAACAGGCAGACCAGCAGCACAGCCACCGACATGCCCATGGTCACCGAGAGGTCGGCCGTAGGCACGACGCGCAGGTAGGCATGGTGCGGGTCTTCGCCGGCGATGTGGAAAATCTTGGCCCAGATCGCCGGGAACAAATCGACCGGGAACAGGTCCATTGCATTGAGCAGGAAGATCCAGACGAAGATCGTGAGCGCCAGCGGAGCAACGAACTTGCGGCTGGTGGCGTTGTGGACGATGCCCTTGGCCTGCTGGTCGACCATTTCCACCAGCAGTTCGACGGCCGCTTGAAAACGACCGGGAACGCCCGAAGTAGCCTTGCGGGCAGCCAGCCAGAGCAGCCAGCAACCCAGGATGCCCAGTGCTATCGAGAAAAAGAGCGAGTCGAAATTGAAAACCGAAAAGTCCGCAACACCCCCAGGCTTGGAGCTTTGCAGGTGCGTCAAGTGGTGAATGATGTATTCACCCGCGGTCTGACCATGTTCCGCAGCGTTTTCAGCAGCCATTCAGTTACTCGTCTCTATGTTGCCGGCGCCGGGGCGAGAACATCACCGCCAACCAGGCCGCCTTCATTGTCACCACCAGGCCGATCAGCATTGCTGGCCAGCTCAGCGCCGTTATCAGCCTTGGCGCTGCGAACAACATCGCAATCGACAAGGCCATCTTGACCATTTCCCACAGGAAGAACCCAACCACCGCAGTGCCCGGATTCAGGGAAGAAAACCGGCCGGTCAGCCCCCGCGCGAACACCGCAGCAGGAATGACCACCGCAATCGCGCCGTAGCCGGCGGACCACCCCAGATTTTGCCTCCCCGTCAGTCCCCAGGCGGCCAAAGCCACCAGCAGACCGACAACCAACTGCCCCGCGATGACCCACCAGGGGGAAATCGAGGGATGCCTTGCACGCAGTTCACGCGCCTCATCGGCGGTCAACGGCTTGTACTCTGCGTCGAGGTCTTCAGCGACCCACTCATCTTTTCGGGCGATTTTTTTCATTTCGAATGAAGCCCGGATGACGACCCAGAATTTCTACAAAGCCATTGATTATAAGTAAAAACCCAGCCCATCCGGCCACCTGATCTGTCGCGCCTGCAAATCGAGTCTTCGTTGGCTGACGAGAGCCCGACCTGCCGCGCACAACCATAATTCAGCATGCACCCTCTTACCGCCGCACTCCCCTCCACGCTCTGCTACCTCGACGGCGAGTACACCGCGCTCAAGGACG
>Ga0307514_10004922_pt1 | contig 12138 bp, 10 predicted proteins | sample 16_EM_MG_FD_203088 | JGI IMG/M metagenome (GOLD analysis project Ga0307514, IMG submission 203088) | Populus trichocarpa ectomycorrhiza microbial communities from riparian zone in the Pacific Northwest, United States - 16_EM | ecosystem: Host-associated > Plants > Roots > Unclassified | place...
ATATGCAACGGTGTTGGGTTCTGATCCTTCTTGGACCATTCGATTCCATAAATCCAGTGCTTCACACAATCTCCCCCCCATGAAATATCCTTTCATCAAGGAAGTAAAAGTGTGAACATTAGGACTACAACCTCTCAAAAACATCTTTGCCAGAACAGCAAGAGCCATTTCAACATTCCCCATCTCTGAAAGTGTATTAATAACCGTAGAGTAAGTAATGACGTCAGGATCAATTCCCTCAACAGCCATTTCATTAAATAACTCAAACACCTCTTCCATCTTATGTTCTCTACAAAACCCATTAATCAAAGCATTATAAACAGGCACAAATGATTTAATCCTCATCGATAGCTCCCTAGCCTCCTCCACTTTACCAAGCCTACACATAGAAGATACCACAGTCGTATAGCTAACCGCATCAGGAATACACCCTTTATACGACATTTCTGCAAGTAATTTCCTGGCTGCATCCACCCTATTATTCTTACACAATGCCTTCAAAAGCATATTATAAGTATAAACATTCAGTTCAATCCCATCTCTCTTCATATTATTATATATCCCATTAATCATTTGAAACTTATTTTCACTAAGCAACGCATCTAAAACATGATTATAAATCTTCACACTCGGTTTGCAACCAAATTCACCAATCCTATAAAAAGTTTTCAGCGCTTGTTCAGCTAACCCAGCTCGACGATACGCATTAATGACAATAACAAACAAATCTTCATTACAACTAATTCCCTCTAACTTCATTAGCTGCAAAAGGTATTGAATACCATCTATATCGCGCTCGTAACCAAGTCTTTTGATCATGGTTGTGTATGTTAATGGGCTGTGTTTGAAGGAATTTGAATTGGCTATTGACTTGAAGAAATGTAAAGCTAATAGAATATTGGGTTCGTTCTTTAACTTGTTTAAAACATCAGATTCTTTGAGAAAGTTTTGATCTTTTTGTTCATTTTGAAGTGGGTTTATTGTGTTTAGTACAAAAGGGACTAAAGGTTTTTGCTTTTTTAACAATAAAGAACATCCTTCTTTCAAATACATAGTAGAAACTTAACTCAAAAGGAAGTTAACAAATCAAGAAGAAAGGACAGATTATTGATTCAAAACAATAAAAGCTTAAAAACCCATTGAATATTTGGAGGAAAAAAGCATACCTCAATGCGACAAGGGAGGATTGTTCAGACTTTGAGCCGAAGGAGCAAGCGAGGAGCATTTGCTGTTTATGTGATTCTTCCTGTTGTTAAAGCGGTGTCGTTTAGAGTAACCAAAAAATTAAAAAGGGACTGGAAATTAAACCTTATTAGTATTGGGAAATATTTGAAAGTATAGACGATTCGAAGGACGAGATTGAATATTAACAAAGTGATATAAACTGGGCTTTGTAGAATTTAATGAAACAACAGATCGAAGACAAGAAGAAAGTTTACTGAAGTAACAGTGCATAGAAAGGTTCGAATTCTCCTTTCTCTGTCTCTCACCCCGTCCCTCTCGCCCTCTTCTCATGATTTGAATTTTGTTTTAGATAGATTTTAATTCACAGATCTGTCGATTATGATAAACTCTTTATTTATGCTTGCTTAGATTTAAATTTGTCAGCGAATTCTTCGGTTTCGATTTCTAACAAATTTTAATGTTGTTACTTTGGTTTTATAGGCAACCAAGTTCGTTTTTATTTTTCTTTGTTATCTCCAAATTTTGTTTTTTTTAAATTAAACTCGGAAGGATCTCTTGATTAGTTAAGGACCCTTTTCTTTGTTGATGAAGAGTTGAGAATGTGTAATTAATTTTAATACAAAACTCATGCTAAGTTCCTCTCTTTTGGGTTACTCTTCTGTTTGTAGATTTATCAGATTATCTAAAGGTAGAAGCGATGGCTGGACATAATGAGTCTGAGAAGAAATCAAGTGATGCCGTGAATGATTTGCAAACATTTAGAGCTGAAAATTTGCAAAGTAACATGAAAGTTATATATTACAGGTTTGTTTCATTAACCTAAAAGAGTCATGGAGCCATTATAGTGAATTTTATGCTAAAGCTTTGTGTTTGAATATGCAAATGTTAGTGCCTCTGAAAGTTTTAACTCAAGTTAGGTTTGTAATTATTCGTAGGAATTTTGGCTGTGTGATTTTCAGTTGATGGATTGTGTGTGACTTATAGCAAAACCAGCATGTTCTAATTCGAAAGAACTAAGTAGAAAGTTGAGTTGATGACTTGATTTCCTAAAGAAAAATGCTTAATGTTACCAAATTCGCCGAGTACAGGACATAATGGCATAACAATATATGACAGAGAATGTATTTCAGAATTGATATGGGCAAGGTTGAACTTGTTATTTGGTTTCCAAACACCCGGGTAAGATTTAGAAGTAGTTGAAAGTTGAAACCTTTATGTGAAGAATTATTGAGCAGTATGCAATTTTGTTACAAGGTATAAACTGTAGTTTGGGGTCTATTGTGTGTTTATAACAGCACCTGAGCTTTATATTTTTCCATGCAGCCGAACATTTCTGTCTATCATTGGTGGGGTAATTGCTGGAATCTTGGGACTCACTGGCTTGACTGGATTTGTCTTTTATTTTCTTATGATGACAATCACTTCAGTTGCACTCATTGCTAAGGCAAAGTTTTCCATTCATACATACTTTGACTCCTGGAACAGGGTTTTACTTGATGGCTTTTTGGGTGGGCTTATGGTATGTTTCTCTGATATTTATCAATACATATTCTTTCTTGTCCTTTCTGATTTCTCTGTACGCAAGATTCCACTCTTTCATAGCATTCCTTTTCTGTACACTTTGAGAAGTAAAATTATTCTGTTTTTCTTTGTTTACCCTCATTCATATATGAGATGAGTGGTAGACTGACAGTGTTTTTATGCTTTATGCAGTCGTTCGTGCTGTTCTGGACGTATCCTTTGGCATTAATTAAGATATTTCAGAGCTCACATACTTTAAAAACTATAATTGCAATAATCAATTGTGTTAGTCATTTTATATTCGATCAAGGATTACATGATTTTCCTCAACATAAGCATTATCAGGGGCCTTGCATTTCCCCTGGACTAATTGATTAAGGACCTGTTTTGCCTTGTTGTTTTGTGATGTGATGCGCTGTGCTTTGGCTTCCATGCTGTGTTGTTTTTAATTGTTGGGCTATGGTGAAAAACAAAGCATATTTAAAGTGTTTGGACGGTCATATTGTACTTTTTGATTTAAAGCTCCATTGAAAACTCATGCACAAATTTTATATCATGAACAGTGCATAACAAGTTAAAGTGTTGAAAATATTGCAATAAACATGAAGGTAAATATGCATTATTGGTAATTTTGTGAAGTTATTCTTATCTTCTCTCTAAAATAAATAAATAGCATTCTATCTTAAAAAAGCATGCCGCCGCCGCCCCCACTTTTGAAGTGGATTAAAGTTAACCAGTGGAAGATGAAATTCCTTACTGAACGTGTAGTTGGTGCTTAGGGGGTTAGATGGGCTCTGAACCCTTTGTAGGTTGCCTGTGGTTATGATTTATGCCTGTTAAAGCATCCTGCATTTTCCATGCGACTTTGAGCATTTGTTTTTTTCTTTCTTTTTTATTAAAAAGCTGGTCAAATTCTACTTCTGTGTGTTGATTTCAGTGGCAGAACTTGGATGCTTCTAGGCACTGATACTGGAAAGCATCCGGCTTCAAAGAATCGTATATAAATAGATTTGCTTTATCTACTCTTTATTATGATGCATTCTTTGACATAAATAGATTTGCTTATGACATTGTGCATATATTCTGATGAGGACAAGGTAGCTGCTGTCTTGAATGGAAAGGAAGCTCCATTGCTGCTGCTTGCAACTCTAATTTACAACACCTTTCGAGAATGGCTGTGATGCGTTGTCTCCATAACAAACACTTACAAGGATTATTTGTTCAGAGTTGTCTTTGTTTCTATTGTGTTTTGGTTCAAGAAACCCTTAGTTTAGACCATACTTGGGAAACCTTTGCTCATTCAATTTTGTATAACAGCTGCTTTATCGCTGCTGAGAAAGTTCGTTGAGAATTGTTCGTTAGTTTTTGTGTATGGGAAATGGCTTTTTATTGGAGTTCAAATTCTACAAATTGTAGCGTTGAAAATAACTATAAAGTCATTAGTGGAAGTGGCTATGATATTAGCTTTTAAGTATTACCAAACACTTTGAAATTCTGTTTTTAAATGAAAAGCCATGAAAGCTTAAGAAAAGCCGAAGGCTGGTGATTCAAACGGGCACTTAGTGTCCTCAGATCAAGGTAGACTTTAATCTTATGGGATCCACCTGTGAAAACTGCAGAGTGAGATCTTGCAAAATACGAAAGAATTCTACGGAAAGTCCAATAATCTCAAATGGCAGTTTTTCACTTGGCAGATGCTCCGTGCTGAGGAGAGCTTTTGTAAAGAGATGAACAAAATTGGGAAGACGTAGATCTTAGCTAGTCAATTGACATTATATATTGTTTCAAGCAACCTTAATGTTTGCGCTTGGCATCAAGACCCATTAACCTTAGGCTATGTCTGTCGGGAAAGATTAGGAAGGAAGAATGATTTAGGGGAAAGATAAAAAGAGTTAATTCATCCAAACTAAAGGCATTGAAAATTATTTATAAAAAAAAAAAAAGGAAAAATAAGAGCTAATTTACTTAAATTGAAAGAATTGGAAATTATATATATAAGAAAGGATTTGAGAGATCCTTAACCAGACAAAGGATACACCCTATCCTTGCTCAATTCCTCCTCTCTTATACATGCTTCCATCAATCCTTCCTGACAGAGTGTTGAACTTTCTACTAAATAGCTCAAATGTCATAATCCCACATTAATGTGGTGACATGTCCGTTATCCAACTACATTGGTAAGCGTTAAGCTAATAAAAGTTGAGTGCAATATGCTTTTTAACACTAATAGATACAAGGTCAAACTCATGCAAAGGGGAATTGCTTTGATCAGTGAGTTTTACATTGCCATTGTAATTACTATACTATTGCTGTAAAAAAAAATGGATGAAAACATGACAAAGAACACCTCTGTTGGAGGTCATCTCTTTCACGATCTTTTCCTATACAATGGATGCAACAAGACCTAAGACCATGGGTATTGATCCTTGCGTCGCAACTTCCAGTGACAAATCAAAATGAATCCATTTCACCGTTCATGTTCTTTAATAGAGGCAGAAAAAATCTAGCAGTGGAACAATATTCTTCTCATATGTTCATGGAAACAAGATACACATTCTTGCAGCGTCCTCTCAAACCTGTAAATTTAGAGTATCAGCAAATTGTGCATTCAGATGACAAACAGCACATAAATTATCATTGTTCTATAGTTACGAAAAATATTCAAGTGGTACTCCACCGGAGGCACAAACACAGCAGTCAAGGATGTACATTGCCATCATTTTTTTTCCAAGTTAAAGTGTAAAACCAGAAAGTTATTTCACTGTAAGGTTGAAGGTATGTGCATGCTCCACTATAATTGATGCCATTTGTGCCCAGCATTTCACATTATCTTTCCCATTATCTTATGCTAAAAGTGTTTTTCAGTGCTGGAAAGCACAACAATCACATTTACTTGTGTCTAAGCAACTCAATACTCATTTAGAAATTTAAAAGAGCTATTCTTACCAGCATCTGCGGGACTTTTAAGAATACAAAAGACAGCGAATATAAAACACTTGAAACTGCCGCTGCTGTAATTATGTTGTTTGTCAGGCGCTTATTGTCTTTGCTGGGCACAAATGCCGTTTTCAATGTATTTGTCAGATCAAAGAGTCTGTAAGAAACCTACAAATAAACAAAGCAGTGCTTGAGCGCTTGAATTGTACCAAATAACTGAGATTTCATACCAGTAGATTGATGCTTACTCCAATATATATGGATGTGGTAAGCATAAAGTTCAACATTGGGTAGTCTGGAATTAGAGAAAGTAACAATTTTGGTTGGCCATCTGGAATGCCTGATCTGCAAGTTTATCAAAAAACCAAAATTAGGAAACCAGTGTGACATGCACAAAAACATAATAATGTATGTGACACAGCATACCTTAACCAGATATGGATTTGAGAAATGTACGTCTCCAGGGTGATTTTCCCTAGCCATCTAGTAAACACAGTAATAAATTCACCAAAAAATCTCACAACAATTGATCCAAACTCACAGAAAAAGGAATTCCTCAGATTTTCTCCTATTGGTGCCTCCGGCAAATGGTTTAACTTCAATTTAAGGAGGAGAAAATCAGCTAGTGCAGGAATTAACTTATAGGTCACTTACGCAAAAAGGGTCAAACTGTAGCAGCGGAATTGCTGGGTGACATTTCTCAAACAAATGTACACACTGATCAACCAGGAAACAAAAAAAAAAGTAATAAGCAACAATTTCTGAATAGTCAATTTGCAAACACATTTAAAGGGGCAATGCATACGTTATGGGAATCCATGAGGTATAAGGATGGTATTTGTTGTAAGAAATCTTGTCCAGCTTGTATATGTACTCGTACCATGTATATCCCACCTAGAAATTTCACAAAATGTGTCAGAGGCATCATCATCAACAGTAACAACAATCAAAAAGGTTATAATACCGCCAGAGATATTGTTGCAACAGCTGTTTTGATTGCTATTCTGCGCTTCGCTTCTGTCTCCTCTAGTTTCTCCATCCATCCTTCCACCTAGAATAACAAAAACAAATAATGTAGGAACAGACTCAAAGAACTCGTATTTCTATTTCTACCTCAACATTCAAGAACCACAAATTCATACAAAAATTCCATGAATGATATGGTTTCTTCAGAACTCACCTTCGGATGATAGTAGGCATATATCATTCCAATTATCCAGATATAGCGATCAAGTCCAGAACGAAAATGCCACTCGTGCAAGCGAGGCAAATCTGGTTTTGCTGGATCCGTATAACCTGCAGTACTTTGAGGGATTAGGAGCATGAAAACCCCAATGCTTTAACAAGAGAAATGAACATTTGGCAAGATACCAACCAACAAGGAAAGTAAATGGGCTCCAAATCACTTCAAATACTCCAGGAATTTCCCACATGAGAATAACTACAAAGAAGCAGGCAATAATTTTTGCAGCCATGACTGATCCAATCTCATTGTACTTGTTGAAAATACCAAGGGCCGCATAAACCATAAGAGTGAAAAGAGTGTGCATGGGGCAAATATAGTATAGCATGTAACTATTGTTCAGTACAACGCAGCAGAATAGCACCAGGAAATTAAGCCGCCACATCATCTGCTCAAAAAATTGAAAACTTAGAACTGGAAGCAACTAGATATGCAAAGAACTAGGGGAAACTATGTTTAAAATTTTAGGGGAAAAAGATACCTGCGCAAACCTTGCAAGACTGAAATCTTTGCGAACATAATAATATGAGAAGTTGCCAAATCCAGTCATCCACACATATGCAGCAATAAACATGCGGATTGCATTGTATATTTCTGTCGCAGCAAAGTAATGGTACATTAAAAATAATACCTGTAAGGCAGCAGAAACATGTGTAAGGCTATACATTATAGTATGCAAGCCAGAAAGGGAACATATCAAAAACCCAGCCAACATATAAGAGAAGCATCTCAGAACTTCAACATACAGTGGCTGAGGGTGGACAAATTATTTGGGGGCAGCCAAGTTATAGAGTGAGTGAGGACTTAAATAGAATACATGTAATTTTGAGGGGGCCAAGATAAGATTTTATTAAAAATAAACTAAAGTTTTAAGGACTATTGCCAAATTAAAAAAAAAAAAATGGGGAGGGGGGGGCATATTTACCCTCCGTGCAGCCCCTGTCAACATATATTAGTGTTAGAAAACAAATGGCATGCCAAAGAAGGAAAGATGATCTGTAAATGGTTGACGTATGCTTCAACAAATGATTTCACCAATGGTCAGCAATTTATGTCGGACATAGGCAGTCAAAGCCACACAACCAATACTTATAGAGTATTGGTTGCCAAATCTTCTATGCATTAAGGAAACTCAGTGAACAATTTGAAAAATTATATTCATTTTGTCTGGAAGAGTGACAAACCTGCATCCAGCCTTTCCACTCCTCGGTTTGATGCCTGTTCAAATATAGTATAGGTTTCCCAGAGAACGGTGACTTATCATGATGTATCGTGAAAGAAGTTACTGCCGAAACTATGATGAGAAGGAAGTAGAGAAACAAGAAAAGATCTCGATTGTAACTCTGTAGAGACAGATAACAGTGAAGTTAAAACATAGTCACTAACAGTAAAATAAAAAAAAACAAGCCTTTACTAGTTTCAATCGTGATAAGCATAAAACCCATCCACATGCTGAACCAGTTATTCAATGTTTTTTTGGTTGCAACTGCAGATTTTTGCAAATGAATGCAAAGTGCAGCTATTGTCTACCACATGCTTCACTGGAAACTTAGAAAACCCAAAAGTAAAGATTACATAACACAAAGTAACAAGACAAAGTAAGAAGTGGCACCTTCTTAGATGAGCCAAGCATATCAGTACGGTCGCATATGTAAAAGTAGGCCATAAAGAAACCAAATTCCAATCTGCAAAGAAGAAAGGAGTCACATTTAAATTTGCTACATGTATTTTCTTTTTTGATCTAAATCCAATGAAACAATTAACTTACATAGCTCTAAGCGTCAACCGATTATCAATCAAGAATTGCTCTTCCATCATAAGAAACCTACATATAGAAACAGCAAATGCAATGTAAGCAGGAAAAATAATAAAACTTGACAATAATCGAGAACTTTCAAGAAGTGTACCTGAAAATAGGAAATGAGGAAGTTGGAGTCCGAGCTTTGGGAGAAGCGGGCTGAAGACCTCCTCCTCCCTCGAGTAAAACAGCTCTATCATCATCTTCCTTAACCGCTTCGTTCCCCAATTCAACCAGTCCAATATCAGAATGCCTACTAGCAAACCAACAATCCCCAAGTAATAAATTAAATCGTAACGGTTTTTTTTTATCTATCTTAAAATGTCATCTAGTGAATAATAACGGTTAACTTACGCTTTGGCCAAGGTGTTGTTTTTTTTGTACTCCAAATATTCGGCGTAAATCCAAGCAGCAAATACAGGTACGATTCCAAGCAAAAAGGAAAACTACACCCATTCAACAAACAACCTACCTCATCATTCCTTGTAAATTATACGATCAAAATCCAGTACAGAAACTGCTAAATCAAATAACAATTCACTGCTAACTGAGCATCGCGCCAAGATCCAAAGCGAAATGAGCTAAAAAAAAACCACGCACCTGGCCGCGAGTAACAGGAAATAAGATCTGCATTTTCTGTGTTAAGTAAGTTGGCAGCAAAATCAATGGTGCATGTCAATGTAGATGGCAGATCGGATATAAAGAGCTAAACGGAACCCTAGACTCACTCCAGAATCTAGCTCCGTCGCTTCTGTGTGTGTGTGTGTGTGTGTGTTATATGACTGCTGTAGATGTGCGTTAGAGTGTAAATAAAAGGACTTTCTCTCCTATTATACCAGGAGACGGAGCAGAGCGAAAACTATAAACGAGAGCGGTTGGTTGAGAGATGTGTGTTTTTACGAAAGTGCCACCGTCCATGTTGGATACTATCCTGCTCGGTTATTTTAAATTTTTAAATAACTTGGGGCACTTCGGTGGCCGTACGATGCATGGTGATGATCCAACCATCATTTTTATTGTGTGATTAGTCGTAATTAATAATAATAAATTGTTGATTAGATATGCAGGCTTACAGATAATGACGCGTCAACTTCATGGTCTTTTGGTCCACCATTTCCTTCTTTCTTTTCACTTGTTACAATCATCAACGCATTTACTTTCTTTTCTTGGTTGCTGTTTTATTTTAGGTAACTTGAATAGATTGCAATCTTAAGAGCTTATGGTTCGATTTTGCAAGGATAAAATAAGCTTGTGATTGTACAGACCAAATTAATTACATATTTTTCAATTTGTGTTCTTTGTGGATTTTAGCTGTGGTTGTTTTTAAAAAAAATTAAATTTTTTTATATTTTTAAATTGTTTTGATAGGTAAATATTAAAAGTATTTTTAAAAAATATATATATATATTATTTTAATATATTTTTAAATTAAAAAAAAACAAAAAAAAAAACACTAACATTAAGAAATATCAAACTGTGAACAATATCGCATGAAGCTTTTTGGTGCAATCTTATAGTTGAAAACTTTTAACAATTTGCTTGTTAAAAAAAATTAAAACTGACCGTGATCGGTCTGCAATGTAGTTTCTAGAAAAAATAATGATGATGATTAACAGCCTACATGCTGTCCACGTCCAAAATATTAGTGGGCATTGGATGTTAAAAGCTGGATTGCGTATGCATTACTGCTACTCTATACTCCAGTTTTGTTTAGCAAGATTACATGGAGTAATGCACCATTTCCGGCAACACTTCCATCGTTGTTGTGGCATTCAAAAGCAAATGCTTAGAGCCTGGGAATCTCTTTCAAACATTCCCTTATCAAATCTCAACAGAGGCCTGTTTTTTGGATTTAAGAATCTGCTCAATCAACAGCGTCTCTTGCCATCACCAATCGTTGCATTTGCATCCCCATAAACATCGCTCAACAAACAATCATGATCTGTGTATGATATTCCAAGAACAGATTCGAAATCATCGATTGAAACCATTCAATTTAGATAACAGAAAAAAGACACTAAATCCTAGATTAGATCAAAAGGAGTCAAACACTGGTGATAACCCACTCCGCGCCTTGAGTGTCAACGCCGGCGAGGGTGGCTTTTTGGAGGGTTTCCCGTGGCGGTATGTATGTTTTGTGGGTATGTAACGGTGTGTTTTATTGAGTGGGATTGTACTGTTCATGGTTTGATGGCCAAAATAGGTTTGCAAGTGGCGGTTATGGGCAGCTCTGGTTGTGGTGGAAGCAAAGGGATTTGAATCTGGTGACTGGAATGAAAGCGGTTTTTGGCGGTGGATTCTCACACTACAAGAGAGACAAGGATGGCTTCCGTGTTTTCGACTTTTGGTAGGTGAGAAAAAAACATTGATAAAGGTTAGTTTTGTCATTTAAGTTAACGAAACTTGAAGAGGCTGTGCCGGTATAGCATTTTCCTTGGCTATAAAAAAAAAATAATGGACATGGATGGACTCATTGGTTAGGGTGGGCTAGCATATGGCGGAGCTCAGGCTGCGTACAGTATGAATGTGCTGCCGGCAGATTATATGTAAAGCGTGTAGATGTCACCGACACTAATCCATGTGGTGATGGGAACTCCACGTGGACCATCTGCTATTGTCCATCCCACGCAAATGTCATTCCTTTACAGTGATTTTGAAGTGGGGCCTTTAAAATTTATCTTTGATTTTTTTCCTGTTGAGTTTTAGATAAATTGATTTTATTTGTATTATGCATTTACAAGACTGAAAGTCTTAAATACCTCGCAATCAAATTAAATCTCGGTCATAAATACAATGAAAGTGCATACTGTAAAAAAACATTCGAGTTAAAATGTTTATATTGTTTTATCTGTTTTTTACCTTTTGCCATGATGATCAACTTTCAGCTTTAATTTTTAATTAGTATTCACTTTTTTTTGTTACTTTATCATTTAATATATTTTTTCATTTAGTTATATTAAATGCATGCATTATCATTGCACAAGAGAGAAAAATTAGTCAGTCAAAACATGAAAAAAGTTGATATTTATTATGGGAGCTTAATAGAGATGGTATTGCCAATTAAATGTCGAGTAAAATAAATTGAAGCTTGAAATTTTTTTTTTTATTCTTGTTTTTTTTAGAGTGATTTGATAGTATTTTGAAATTAAAAATGAGTTTATCAGATTTCGAATATGTTTTTAAAATATTTTAATATGAAAATAAATTAAAAAAAATAAGTCTTTAAAATCGAGAACCCGGAGTCGAACCATTCTCTTTCTATTGGAAATTGTAACAATAAATAACACACCTTAGGAGGATGACGTGTCATCAAATATATTTTAACATCATTTGTTTGTTTATTTTTTTTAAAGAAAACAAAATTATTTATTTTGCTTGGGCTTTTTGATCTTTTAGGCCAGGTGTACATGCCTTGCTTTACCTCACGGCACCTGTGTTTTTTTTTTTTTTTTTT
>Ga0307514_10004924_pt1 | contig 12137 bp, 6 predicted proteins | sample 16_EM_MG_FD_203088 | JGI IMG/M metagenome (GOLD analysis project Ga0307514, IMG submission 203088) | Populus trichocarpa ectomycorrhiza microbial communities from riparian zone in the Pacific Northwest, United States - 16_EM | ecosystem: Host-associated > Plants > Roots > Unclassified | place...
TCAATAAACCCATCAGAATTAATCTTGATCTTATACACCCAACGACAACTAACAACACTCTCACTAAAAGGTATGAGAACCAAATCTCAAGTATTTGTTTTATGCAAAGTAGAAAGTTTCTTATCCATAGCTTGCTGCCAAAAAGGATCAAGAATTGTCTTTTTATAGGAAGAGGGCTTAGAGAGACAATGAATAGAAGCTAAAAGGAAGTAAATGATGAAGAATAACAAGAATAAGCAAAATCTAGTAGTTTTGTGGACTTACAAATATGTATAGATTGACGTAGAAGTGAATCCACAATCATAGATGAAGCTTGAGGGGTTGTAGATGAGAATGGAGCTTCAAGTGTGCCAAAGAGTAAAGTGTCAGTACCTGCAAATTGATGAGTACAAATTGGTCGAACATTGGGAGAGGTATCTGAGGTACTAGGAACGTAAGATGATAAACTATCATAATCCTTAGAAAAAGGATCTATACGAATAAGATTAGGTCTAGTCAGGCTATGAGTAATGAATGAAATAGAAAATAAATGTATATGCTTGAGAAAAACAACAAGACAAGACATAAAGTTTTTGAATTATTAGATCAAAACAACGATCGATACCTCTTTTTACCTTCACCATAACCCAAAAAGACACAAATAGCATATCGAAAGGACAATTTACTGCGTTCTACATGAGGATGGAGAACGAAATAAGTACAATAAAAAACTCTAAATGAGGAATAATTAGGGACATACCCATATAACTTTTCAAAAGGAGATAAACCCGAATTATGATAAAATGAAATTGTATTAATCAAATTTACAGCAGTAAGGACAACTTCTTCCTAAAATTCACTAGGAACAGAAGCAGACAACAAGAGAGAATGAACAGTTTCGACAGTATGCCTATGTTTTCTATCAGCAACTCCATTTTGATCAAAAGTATCTGTACATAAAGTTTGGTGAATGGTTTCATCTAAGGCAAGCAACTAACAAAATTTATTAAAGGTGTATTCTCCAAAGTATTTGATTACAAAAGAATGTTAAGTTTTGACAAGAGCTCGAAAAGCTGTATATATCTCAAAGAATTCATAATGATGTTTCATTAAATAAACCCAACAATAACGAGTATGATCATCAATAAATGAAACATAATATCGAGACCCTTCTTTTATGGAAATAGAAGAAGGTCCTCATACATCAGAATGAATTCAGTCAAATAGTGAAGAAGAAACATAAATACTTTGATTAAAAGGTAAAACGGAAAATTTTGCTAGTTTACACCCATTACAATTAGAAATATCACAAGCTTGCAAATTTCCTAAAACTCCTATGGATGCCAAAAATCTCAAACAAGAACACAAAACATGACCTAGACGAGAATGCTATAAATAAAAACTAGAAGATGAAGGACTCGAATGAAAAAGAAGACAAATTAACAAAACATGACCTAAAGCTCCTATGGATGACACTTTTAACTCATCCAAAATATATAGTCCATTCTCCCTACAACATGTCCCAATCAGCTTCTGAGACTGCAGATCTTATACACAATAAAAAGAAAAAAAATTGATTAAATAATCACCAAAGTCATATAATTGACCAACATAAGCGAGATTTAATTTGAGTTTTGAAAAAAGATAAACATCAAGGAGAGACAAATGAGGTGTGACAAGAGAACCAACACATGTTAAGGGCATGAGAGTGCCATCAACAATCATAACAAGAATTGATGGCGAAAGGAACACAAAGGTAAAAGATGAAGAATCTGAAGGCATATGATGTGTAGCACCAGAATCCAAGACCCATTCAGAATGTGACATAATTGAGGAACTATGAGGCAACTGATCTACGAAAGAAGAAGTGGACATTTCTTGTGGTTGTAAGGAGAGAAACTTCTAAAATTGCTCAGTCAAAGTACTAGGATTAGTGATAAAGCCTGATGAAGCTACTGCTGCAGTATTGTGGTGTGGTGCTCCTAAACAAAGTTTTTTAAAAAAATAATAAAAGATTTTTAAACCAAATAGAAAAAAAAAACCATAAATCAATATGAAAAAATTGGTAAATCCTAAATAGTAATTTATGGACCTTATTTAAAGGTCTTTTTATTTTTCGATTACTATAAAATCTTAACTCTATAGATAATAGGGCCTCCAGAATCTTCTAAAAAGTTTTTAGTTTTATTCAATATTCAAATAAAAAATTATGTTCATTAATATAAGGTTACATGCCAAGAAAAAACCTACTACACAAAAAGGTTAAAGATTAGAAGGCAAGTTTAGTGTGATCCAAGGTTCAAGAAAGTTCTAGAATCATTTAAACTTAGTAGATAATTTTTTTTTTAAAAAAAAAACTATCACTTGTTAGTATATGCTTTCTCCATTTTTTCAGAACATACAAATTCAGCAAATCCTAGAAATACTTGAAATATTAGGGATGATAATTTCACTTAAACCTAATAGATATTGACCAAACCAACCCGAATAGGTAGGAAATCTCTAGACTCGATTGAGTTCAGGTACAACCCGAAAGCAAAAGGTCAGGTTTTGGGTTGTGTATGAATACTAATCTACCTGACTTAAACCCAAAACTAGACTTAAAATAAATAAATAATCTCAAGTTTTACAAAATTACATGTATACCAAACTAAATACATACTAAATAGTGATATATTATGGCATTTAGGTTCAGGTTAGTTTCGGGTTCAGGTTATGGATACCTAATTGGTATTCGAAACTCGATCAGATCAGGTTTGGGTATTAAGAATTCATACCCAAACCAGTTCGAGTCAGGTCTAGGTCATGTTATTTTGGATTCAGGTTTTGATATAGATATTATAAAACCTCACCCATGATTATTCATTGTTATCTCTATGGAACATACTTATAATGGCTAAACCCAATTGACATATGATCTTTATTCATTTGGTCAAACCTGACTAGGTTAACACCAAAAAAATTAAAGAAAAAAACAAAAGAATAAAACAATGTCACTTTTTAAAAATAATTAATCCAGCCTAATAACCAATTAAACTACAAGTTATCTCTGACAACTACAATCATTATGCATAACTACGATTATAATGCATAGAACCTAGTCAACTGAGACAACTTGACCTTGCATTTATTGAAAGGGAAATGGGGCTAGTTTGTAGCATAAGTGTTTTTTTTTCTTAACACAATTTTAGGTTTGATTATTAATAAAAACATTATATGGGGTGGCTAAATTATTATAATCATTTCTATAAAACATTATTCATTAAAATAATGTGTTGGGAGTGTTTTTTAGTTTTTTTCTTCAATTTAAGTTTTCAACAATCTAATCCAATCTTTTCTTTTTATTTAGTTTTTTTCTCACTATTATTATTTAATATTAGATTGTTTTAGGAATTGTGTTTCATAATTATTTTTAATTTTCTATTTGTTAAGTTATACTCTAGTACCATGGATTTGTTTTCTCAACTTCAACCTTTAATATTAAATCTGTAAGAATTTAGGCTTCATAATTTATTTATTTATTATATTTTATGAGTTTATCTTGATCTCATGATTTAAATATTGGATTTAACAAGCTTCTTGAATTGGAAAAGTAAGAATCCTTACTTATTAACAAAACACTAAAAGGTGTGGCTAAATCAGTATAGCCACACCCACAAAACACTTTTATTATAATAGTATTTTGTGTTTTGCCTTGTTTTTGTTTGTTGAGTTTTTTTTTCAATTGTATTTTTTCATATTAGGTTGCTTTAAGAATTGTGTTTCATAATTTTCTTCAATTTCTTTTCTGTTGTGTTATATACTAATCTCATGAATTTATTTATAATTTATTCTCGATTTCAACCTTTAACATTAGATTTTTTAGAATTGAGGCTTCATAATTTTTTTTTTTTTATGAATTCATCATGATCTCATGATCTAATCATGAGTTTAACAGGTTAAGTAAGGTGGACTCATGATTTTTTTTACTACTTTTTCAAATTAATTTTTTTTCTTCTCAATTTCATCTTTTAACATTGGATTGGTTGGAAATTAGGTTTAAAAAAATTTGCTTTTTATAATGTTATTTCAATCTCATGACTTAAATCGCAAGTTTGACAAGTTGACATGAGTTGACTTTGTTTATTTTTTTGGGTTTATTTTTTAATTAGGCTTAGTATTTTTTTTTCTTTCCATGGTTTATCTCAAATCAAACTAATCCCGATCGCGAGGTTGACAAGTTGACTAAGACTGACTCTGTTCATTTTTTTTTATCTCTTTTAATTGAATGTATTTTTTTTTAATTTCACCCTCTAACAACTCAATATTTTGATTTGCTCGGGTAGTTTGGCAGGTTAACATGAATTGACTTGGATAATTTTTTTTAATTTAATATATTTTTTAAAAAATTTATCCTTCAACATTGAGTTGATAAAAAAATTGATATTCATAATTTATTTTAATTTGCTTTTTATAAGGTTATCACAATCTTATAACCTAGATTATAGATTTGACAAGTTAATTCAGGTCGATCCAATATATTAATGTCTCAATATTTTTTTTAAAATATCATCTAATATATCATCATATCAATATTTTAAAAATATTATCTAACAAGAATCACATTTTAAATTCACAATTAATTTTTTATTTTTATTTAAAAAATATTAACAACATTTGAATTTTTATATATAAAAATAAAATTAATCGCCAATAATCTAGTTAAATTACTCATGGTCCATCCAGAAAACTCAAGTCATGTCTCGTTCGTAATCTTTTGAGTTTCTACTAGTTTTGAATTCCATGTGAGATTGGTTCTTCGGAAGCATGCATCTTTTGTTGAGTGGCAAAAACCAGTCCCACCATTGTCCAGGCCTTCCATTCTGGTGCACAGCTGTGACCATACATTTTTCTTTTTCTCTTCAATAAGTACATGTTTTGGAATGAAAAAAAAAAAAAAAAAACCCGGTATGGTGAGGCTTTGAATTCAAACCCGTTTGTTCGACGTAGCTGAATCAGATCAGAAGTGAAATAAGGCTCTCTTCCTGTATATCAGTATCCTGAAAACATTGCATTCTACATGGTTAAAAGTTTCAAGGCTGCAGCAGATAATAAAGAACACAAATTCATAAATGCACATTGAATTGAAGAGCTAAGAGGCACCTAAACACTTGCAGAAAGGCAAGGCATGATAACATGTTCCGGTGGGGAAGTTTTGTGCTCACTATAAATAAACAAGGAAACAAGAGTAACCACAGAAATCTCCTTCTCTAAGAAAATTTCAATGAAGCATTGCATTGGTGCCATCTTCGTCACCATCTCCTATGGGTGCTTCATTAAACATGTACTGCTCCTGATACTCCATCAAGTATTGCGTTGATCTCTTCACATCCAGAAACAGATTGTAGACTCGAGTAATGTCCTCACTCTCCACAACCTTTCCTTTTCGTTTCTGGCATGCCAACGCAGCGGCAGTAATTAGATGGATAGCATATCTCAAGGAAGTTTCAACCCCAATATGAGTCAACAGAGCCTTTGCTTCTTCAGCCATCTCTACATCTTCTTCTTGGCATCTGATGTCCAGAATCTTGCGAATTTCATCCTTTGTATAAGGTTGAGTAGTAATGATAAGAAGGCGATCAAGGAGATCTATTGGAATCCCATGTGGAGATTTATAATTTGTTCCTCGTATATTAGTAATCCCTCTATTGGTGGCAACAACTAGTATTGGAGCCATCTCATTCTCAAGAGCACGATTCAGGAAAGAGAAGCATTCAATATCAAGCATGTGCACCTCGTCAATGAAAAGAACACCTGGCACAATCTCTGCTTTGCCTTCCTCTCTCCATTCTGCCACCTTTGTGTCAATTTGTTCCCTTACTTCTGCACGGATTTCACCAGTATCACCAGTGAAGAGAGCCAGAAATCCCTGTGTTCTGAAAGAGGAGAATAACAAGTGGTGATTAACATGGAACCAAAAATCCACGGGCAAAGATGAATTTGAATTACAGCTACATGACCTATTTATTTCCATTACATTTAAATTGGCAGGAAAGAGTCTTAACAATAAAAAGGGTAATACCACTGTAGACACCAGGAAACTGCACCTGAAGTGAGTCATAATGAATCTGCTGAAACAAATCTACAGCAGAAACAATTCTATCCCCCAATAACTACAATGAGAATTTCCTTAAATATGTAATTTCTCCCCATCCAAATGCTCCAAATATTGCAAACAAAATATAACACCATGATCTGTTTTTTTCCTTTATTGACCAAAGGCTTGGGACATGTAAAAGTGCAAGAATTCTCTTTGAGAAAAATTTCATGATGGATGTCTAAAATTTTTTTTAGAAGCACTGCAGAGGATACAATATCATATTAGGGATTAATTTATTGTGGAAATGAAACTATAAAGAATCTCACGTTAGTCCCCTGTTTCTCTATGTGTTTTGAACACACTAGCAGAAAACTCCTCCAAATTCTCATTTTGCGGCATCTCATTGTTTCTCCAAACATTTGACATCTGTGTCTTCATGCTATATCTATCTAATCTCAAATAATCACCTTACAACATACAAGCTAAAAACATAATTAATAGATTGAGAAGCTAACCGGGGCCAGAAAAGTTTATTCACCAGAGTGCGAGGCAGTATTTCTATCAATATCTCATCAACACAACATCACTAAAAGTCTTAACACAAATCAATAACCAATTTTTTTTGCTAACACAGTGTTTAGGCAACAAGTACTTTAAGGCTTTAATTCTCACCGTGTTATGAAGTTGGATTTTGAAAAAAATGTACTCAAAACAGACCAAAGGGTCTAATATTCTCCAAAACTGTAAACAATGCACATTCTTGGCTAACTTAATGAAGAGCTCCATCTTTCCACAAGTATCACAACAAACCAAAACAACACAGCAACTAAGGATAACATGACCTCATAACTAGCAAAATGAATGTCACAAAAGAAACACAAACACGAGGAATAATACAATGGATGTACCTGCTATTAATAACATCAATTTCATGAAGTGTGACACAATGCACAATCTCTTTCCTCTTCTGCAACTCCCCATCAGGACACTGAACAAACCTAACCTGTGGCCCAATGGCATCATATTCCCTCGACCGTGTAAAAGACCTGCCAAGCTTGGTAACTTTCCCAGAAGGCTTATCAATAGCAATAACATCTCCACTCTGCACTTTTTCCTTTCCCAAACTCTCAATCATCTTTGCTCCCAAGTCATAAACCCCTTCCATCTCCGTTGTCTTCATCGTCAATTTCCCTGTTTTCGAAGCAGCACCAGCCACTGCTGGTCTATCAATTTGAATCTCCACAACTTCACCTTCAATCACCTCAGTTTCTTCTTTAATCCTAATCCCAATTGCTTTCCTAAAAGACTGCATTAAAGCCTCGGTTTTCGACATTTCAAGAGAAAATATCTCGCTAGCGGAGATCATTGCAAATGGGGTTTCAAGACCTAGGGATTTTGCCATGCCCATGGCGATTGCGGTTTTACCGGTTCCGGGTTGACCCGCGATAAGAACGGCTCGACCCGCGATTCTTCCTTCCTTTATCATTTGGAGGATGACGCCGGCGGCTTTGCGGGCTGAGGTCTGTCCCACCATTCCTTCAGAAACGGCGCGTGGTTCGAGGGCTGAGTCCAGCCCCAGACCACGGATGTGGGAGTGAGCGCCTATGCGCTCGATTCTTGTTAGGTCTCGAGTTTCTGAGAGTTTGAGGTCTGCCATTGAAGGAGAGAAAGAGAGAGGGTTTAGCGTTTTTCAGGGTTTAGGGTTTTCCAGGGTTTTTTTCTATTATAATGAGAGACTGGTTAACGGGTTTAGACGCGCATATAAAAACTGGCTGAACGAGACGGGCTCTTTGTTTGTTTGTTTTTTTTTTTTTTTTTGAGTTTGGCCTCGGCAATTTGTTGAATGCTTCTTCTTTGAATAATAATAGGAAGAAAAAAAAAATGCCATTGTCCATCTATTCCCAAAATAAGTAAATACTAGTCATCTTCTCCATTTGATTTGTGTTGCGAATCAAATGATAGTATTTTAAAATGTATAAAATTTTAAAAAGATTTTAAAAAAGTTATTATTCATAAAAACTCAGAATATTATTCATTGTAATAATATAATAGTGAGATAGTCCTTGAATCATTAAATTTTTTGAGCTAGATATTAATGGTAAGATGAATTTTTTTTATCATGATAAAATTGTCTTTTACCAATTGTATAGGGTTATATTAGTCATTTTATTTTTTTATTGCATAATAAAATTATTAATTTAACCCTATAATAAAACACAAATAATGTCTATCATTTAGGGGCTTTTTGTGTAGCACATGCTAGCGAGTGGATAGGCCCATTACCCTTTGAGTAGCACTTGCGTGGCTATTTGACCACCAAACATTGCTTTCAGAAGCGTCGTTTAGAAGGTATCGACACCTATTATATGGTAGGATAACGTGTGTGCCAAACGTGCCACTAGTTTGGCGTCGATGACCATTTTTTTCTTCTTCTTCTCTCTCTCTTTCTTAAATCTCGCACCAACCCTTTCAGAATTTCAGACCAACCATTTTAATTTTATTTTCCTTTAAATTTGGTTCTTATTCTTTTAATTACTATTTTTTATTTAGAATAATCTAAACGATTACAAATTACAAATATTTGTAATTAAAATATTTTTTAATCTATAAATAATTTATCAAATTACAAATATTTTTCAATTTCACCCCTTATCGTTTTTTAATCTATAAATAATCTATCAAATTACAAATGTTTTTCAATTTCACCCCTATCATTTTTTAATCTATAAATAATATATCAAATTACAATGTTTTTAAATTTCACCCCTACCATTTTTTAATCTCTCAAATTTGATCCTCATTCTTTTGATTATTATTTGTTTTGTTTGAGGTAATTTTTTTTTTTATATAATTTCATCATCATTGGATTTTTCTATCAAATTGTATCCCTATTCTTTTTGTTGCTGCCTTTTTGCTTTGGCAAGTTTTTTAATTGATATTTTTTTTTACGATTTCTTCCTTCAAAATTAAATTAGTTGGGAATTAAACTTCTTGATTGAGTTCGGGTCTAAGATTTCACTAGTTGTAAGTTTTAAAGATTAGACTAGATTTAAGAGGTTTGCCCGAGGTTGTTTGGTTTTTTATAAGCTGATGTTTTCCTCTCTTTTTTAAAGTTTTGTTTTGTTTTTTTTTATGGTTCGCCTTCTATGGGGTTAGTTCTGGATTTATGACCAAAATCACTGATTTCAAAGTTACTCAAGGTTGATTTTTTTTTGTTCTTTTTTTAAATTGATTTATTTCAATTTCATCATTGAAACGTTTTTCCCTACTTTTTTTCTTACGAGATTATCTCAATCTTATGCCAATGGTTGTGGAGTTTGAGAGTTCACCCAATTTAATAGGGATTTTTTCGTTGTTTTTTAAAAATTGCTTTGTACAATTTCACCCGTTCAACATTGGGTTGTTTGATAACTTACATGGGCTCAAATCCAATTTTTTTTTACCTTTTTACATTGTCATTTTTTTGTTTGTTTGTTTATTGTTGTTGTATTTTTTTTTGTTCATATTATTGAAATAACCAAATCAATGGCTCGAGTCTTAGATTTCTTTACCATAACATTCTTTTTTTACTTAGAAATGTTTTTTGTCTAACTCGCAGCAAAACAATAGTAACAAATCTAGTGGATGGCTAAATCATGTATGTTCTATCATAATCTAGTTCTTTATATATATATATATATATATATATATATATTAAAATAAATAAAAATTTTCTTGGATATATAAGACCATGCTCATTTTGTTTTGTATTATGAAATACTTCTTCATGAAGTTAGTGGAGAAATAATACGTGGCTCACACTTTATAAGGGGAACCAATTTTTTATAACTTAAAAAAAGAATGTACAGACATTACTAACATGTTTTCTAGAATAAAACTTTAATTAATAACTTTGTTAAACCACTAAATTTGTTTATCAATTTATAGACCCTGATAAGGTTCAACCATGGATTTCTCAAGAAGGATCTTCAATTTTATGCTTGGGTTTTATGGGGAGGTTATTCAACCAAGATTATGTTTTTCCTTGAAATTTTGCTTGTGTTCCATTCGATCATGATGGGTTTGTGACATGGGATAACTTTAGCCAGTCATGGTTTATGCATGATGATGGGTTCTATCCAATTTCTTTGATGGTTCATTCGGCCAAATCAGTTCAGCCCATGCATAGGTCTGATTTGGGCAGTAAAATAGACATGTTAAGAGCTTTGTATCAGGTTTGTTTTGGGTTATATTAATGAGTATGAGTTTGAGCCACATGTGGTTCAAAGTTGGCTTAGGATAATTAAGATATTAGGATTCTTTTCTTACAATAATCAACAAAATATTCTCCTAAAATTAAAAAGAAAATTAGGTCATTATTGTCCCTGTTATTTAGGAGAATATTTAGCAACAAATGAGGAAGTTTTCTAGTCGTGAAATGAAACTAAAAGGGGACTATCAAATTTGAATCCTAGACTTGGAATGATTATTTAATGCTAAAGATTTGATTCTCCTAGTCAAGGAAGGGAAGCGAGGGGCGACTACAAGGGAAATTAATTTCTAAGATTTTTTTCCATGTTCTGAAGAGAAATACTAGTCCTATAAGGAAAGAAGACTTCAACAATTAAATTCATATTCAAATAATGTTTCTTAGCATCTAAAGGACTTTAAAAGCTGACTAAGCAATCCTAGAGTATCTAAGAAGGTGAATCTCGGCCAAAAGTTATTTAAGCTAGGAAATTAAGATATTTTATCTTTTTCTTTCTTTCTATTATATGAGGCATCAACAAGCTACTATTCAAACTTGTTATTTTCATTATTATTTCTATGTTTAAGCTTAATTAATACTTTGGTTTTCAGTTAAGTTTCATGGCTTGTTTAGATCAAGGTTTGAGCTTACTAAAGCTTTTTGGTTAGTTTTTGTAAGTGGATCAATTCAGCCCATAAGAGTAGTTTCATTAAGGCTAATTTCTCAGAACTATTTAAACACATGTAAACCCTAAAATTCAACACCCTTAATGAATAACACTTCTAAACTTTTCAGTTTAACGTGTGAGAGAGATTCTTGCATTTTTTAGTTCTTAAACGAATTAAATCTGACTTATCAAAGATTAATTGATTTTGTAGCGTCATTCAACTTTAGCGGAAGAAAACTAAATTATGAACACAAAAAAGGAAAGAAATAATGAGAATCACTTGTAGTGGCACCACCAGGATTGTAACCTAAATGACTAACCTTTAAGATGCCCTCAGCCAAACAAATCCTCTCCAACACATGATAAACATTTGAAGGAGAAGGAACATAAAATTGCACATCCCTTGAATAACTTGAAAAACCTTAGTTCCTCTTCCTAACCAATAACCAAAGTTTGGTTAGAAAAACATTAAATTATTTTTTATCCTTTCACAATATATTTTGTTTGTTGTTAGAATTAAAATTGATGACTATAAACTAGCTAGCTAAAAAATCATAATCTGGATCAAAATTTATATCCACTTGTATAAGATTATACTGATCATATACTGTCATAAAGAAGAAAAGATCTCTTAGAAGTTAAACTACCAGGCCTTACGACTTTGAAACCACACCTTAACTTGTATATGTCTCAGCTTTAAGTGTAAATCTAATGTCTCTGTATATATTAAAGATTTTTGAACTACATAAATTAATCCTTATCAATCCACAAACATAATTATTTTACTAAAAATATAAAGAAAGAATAACATTTAGTTACAGAGTTTAAGGTGTGTTATTGTTTGAAACTTTCTTCAAGAAGACAAGATTATGAGTTTTTTTACAAGGTGGGCCTTCATTAGTGTGCTTTCCTCTTCTTCTTTTTTCATACTTGTTGTTAATTATAAGTATACGACATCGCAGTGATCATCTTTCCAGATCAGATTCTAGTGTGGAAAGAATAAGAAATTTTTATCCTTTTATGGTTTAAAGGTTTGGAGTCGCCACCAAGTGTTTTTGTCACTAAAAACCCTAACTAGTCTACAAAATCTGGATAAGAGGACTAATTATGTACAAGGAAGACACTAACACTCCTAATACATCATAATTAAAGTAAGTGACATTGTTTATTTGTTTGATAATTAC
>Ga0307514_10004925_pt1 | contig 12135 bp, 8 predicted proteins | sample 16_EM_MG_FD_203088 | JGI IMG/M metagenome (GOLD analysis project Ga0307514, IMG submission 203088) | Populus trichocarpa ectomycorrhiza microbial communities from riparian zone in the Pacific Northwest, United States - 16_EM | ecosystem: Host-associated > Plants > Roots > Unclassified | place...
AGGCATGAAAAAAAAACGAAAAAAAATGATCAGTTTATAATTATAATATAATATAATAATATAATAATAATAATAATAATAATTATATTATTATTATATTATTATTATTATAGTATATAAGTGAATGAAAATAAAAGGCGTGGGGAAGCTACAGTGCTTTCCCACGCGTCTTAGAGTATTACTTAACTGGTTGTAAGACAAGGAGTGAATTATTCTTTAGTACTTGTATTTGTTCAACATGATCAGCTTAGTCCTTCAAAATAAAAAATCTACAAATTAGTCTCTTGTTGATCGTTATGTCTACAAGTTAAATTCTTAGAGAAAAACCAACATACATAGTAAGAGTTGATTATTCAAAAAGACAACAGAAGTCAACAACAACAACAGATGTTGAAGGGACCGACATATAGGTTTTCAAGCATGAGAAACCAAGTTGTAACTGTGCTAAAAAAGGAGGGACTAAATCAGCATGATTCGATAAATTTATAGAAGCGTGTGGATGTTGAGGAAGGCACGTGCGAGTGTTTTTCTAGCAATCCAATTTCAAAAAAATAAATTAAAATGATAAGGAAAAGAGGATATTTATTATCTCTCAACCTTACAAAAAAAAAAACTATCTGCTGCTCTGCTCCCTCCCTCTCATCAGTAAGCTCTATTTCCCGCTCCCTGAAGAGCCTCAACTCAACCGCTGTCTCTACAAAATCGTGGGTTTCAATTCTATAATTTGCTGAAGCAAATGCAGTTAGGGCTTTTGGGAGGTTTTTCTCTCTACTGCACGTCTTCCCGTAAACCTCTCAAAACAACATCACCAAACATGGCTGCCGCTTTCAGTGCTCTCTCCTCCTGTCCGTACACTTTCTTCTGCCGCCCTAGCTCTACCAAGCTTTGCGTTTCCTGCTCTGCTGGCTCCCCTACTACAACTACTATAGGTATTCTTTCTTTAATTCCATTTCCTTTCTTATTTTTTTTTTTGAAATTAAATGTGTAAATACTCACTTCGTTTAATTCTTTATATTATTTTTTTGTTAAAATTCATTTAGGCAGTAGAGGAACGAAAGCTCCGCCGCGTAAAAGGACGGGAAGAAAGGAAGGGACAGGGAAAAGTATGGAAGATTCGGTTAAAAGAAAGATGGAGCAGTTTTATGAAGGGCCTGATGGTCCGCCGCTGCGTATAGTTCCAATTGGTGGTTTGGGTGAGATTGGGATGAATTGTATGCTTGTTGGGAATTATGATCGATATATTTTAATTGATGCCGGTGTTATGTTTCCTGAGTAAGTATTCAGCCGAATTTGGCAGGATAAGTGCTTTCATTTGCGCTTTTTTTGTTCAAAGAATATGCTAATTTCTTAAATGTTTAATTGATTTGGGGATTGAATATGAAAAAAATCTTAGTTACATAGGAGTTAGAATAAATCACATTGTTAGTAAGGAAATGTTACTGTGAGAGGAAGTGAAAGTTGCGTTCTTTTTTCCTTTTGAGTGCATTAGGTTAAACACGTGGCTGAAAATTCTGCTTTCTGATGTGTTGACTTTGTTTTGTGTGTGTGACAACATGCTCCAGTTATGATGAGCTTGGAGTTCAAAAGATTATACCTGATACCACATTTATCAGAAGATGGAAACACAAAATTGAAGCAGTTATTATAACACATGGTCATGAGGATCACATTGGTGCGTTGCCTTGGGTAAAGTTTCCTTCGACTTCTTGAAAGCATCATGTTGACCTTGCACTTCCAGATTAAATTACTGTTTATGTGGCCTTTTTAACTGTATCAAATTTTCTGCTGTTGACATTTGTGTTGTAGTTCTTGATAGGGTTTTAGTTGCATAGATAGTTACATTTTTCTGTAGATAAATTAAGGGTGGGCCGAGACACTAATTACAGCTTAGTTGATGTGGCGATGGGCTAAAGGATGCGAAGCTTGTTTGTGTGATTGCCAAGATAGTTAGATGGAAAACGACATGCGATGGGAGGGTTGTTGATACATGAATGGTACCTCTTGACAATTATTCTTATTTTGAAATGGGGAATAACATGAATTTCCATCATTTTTTTCCAAGGGAAGGGGGCTGTCCATTATGCTTCATCCTTTCCGATGATCTTGGTTAAGCCTTCAGATAGGCTGTGCCGAGGATCTTTGATACTTAGCATTTGATGCAATATTTACACAATGAACCCTGGTTGTAGCCTGACTAAGGTTGTCTTTGTACTGTTCCAATGCTAGTTGAAGTATATCTATAGTATATGATGACATTACTGTGCAATTAGATGAACGTGTTTGTCAGTTGAGTACATTCCCTATGACCTCTGCGTTGTATATTTGAGCATGACATGTTGATACGTCGGTATCAGATGTGCCATGGGATTTGTTTACATAATATCCCACATTATCACTTTTTTTCCTTTCAGTTAAGAAAAGACAATAAGGTATCTTTTCCACTGCCTTCTGCATCTCCCTTGTCAAAAGTGTCTATGCTTGATTATTTAGAAGTTTTTCAGCTTCATGGCTCTTGGTTCTTACATCATGTTAATGTCTAAGGTGAAGCCTCTTTTTATTGGGCATAAACTCATGCTTTCCAATTACTCAATAATTAGTAGCAATCATAAATCTAATGGTGATCTGGCTCTTCTAATAATTCTGCAGTAGATGTTCTCAAAATGTTCTTTCAAATGTTTTAATGCAAGGAACTTCACTTAAATAGGAATGGTTGATGTTATGTCTGAGTTAATGAACTATTAAAAGATCTCGTCTATATTTAAAGGTTGCCATGCAAGGAATATCTACATGGCTATGGCACATCAGCAACCCAAAGACTAGAGCTAGCACCTGGATCATGGATAGTTGATGTTCACTGATCAATTATTGTCTGCACTCCCTCGATCAATCATGGGTTGTTGATGATGATGCCATGAATTGTGATGGTGGAGGTGGTGGCAATGAATTGCTTCGATCCACAATTTGATTGGATTTTAATTAAAGGAGGTTAAAAAAAAGGAACCAATCTGATACTAACATGAATCAAGAAAAAATAAACATTAAAATCATTTAAGGGACATGGAAAGAAGTTACAATATGACCTAGATAGTGTAGATAGATGGTGTCTACGACTACATATTTAGAAGGAAAGAAGCAACATTTTGTTTCTTTTAGAATAGTATTTGGCATGTGTGCTTAAAGTTTCTCGTTAGCAAGATAAAAAACAAAAGTGTGTTATTTTTGGCTAAGAACTTTAGCTAAATGAGCTTGGTTAAAAAACTGAGCCTTTGCAACTTTGGAAACCTGAATTGGATGATCTATTAAAAGCATAAGGGATGTGTGTAGGAAACATGAATCTAAACTTAGTTTAAGGCTTTAACAGTAACGAGTGTTTGTTGATTTAATATTTATTGCAAAGGTGCAGCTATCCAAGCTGTATCATTTGGTTCAATGCTTAATTGCTGTAAATAATTAATCATGTTTAGATTTAAGCATTTTGCTTTGTGTCTTTTTCACTCTTAATAATTCTCTTACTATCTAAGCAGGTTGTTCCAGCTTTGGATCATAACACTCCAATTTATGCATCATCCTTCACGATGGAGGTACTTTGTTCTGGGTCTTACTTATCCATCTATATGTGCTGAAAATAAAACTAAATTTGGTTTACTTAAGCATACTTTCATAAATAAATATGTGCACAAACATGTACTAGAATACATGTTTCCAGAACTGACGTATCCTACTATTGCTTATGGGGACTAATAAAATAGCTCATAATATATAAATGCTGCCCTTTATTTTCCAGTAGATTGATATTAACCACAGAGTCAATTTTTTTCAATTTCCAGTGACCTTGTAAGATTTTGCACACTTGCATGGCAGCTCTCTAGACCATCTGTTTGTGTTTTATGTGATGACAAGTCACGTTTTCTAGTTTTGATTCTCTGAGTGCTTCTAAACTGATTTTATGACAGCTCATCAAGAAACGTTTGAAGGAGAATGGGATCTTTGTTCCATCTAGACTTAAGGTGTTTAAAACAAAGAGGAAATTCACAGCTGGGCCTTTTGAAATAGAGCCTATCAGGGTGACCCATTCTATTCCTGATTGTTGTGGATTGGTCCTTCGCTGTGCTGATGGTACAATCCTTCACACTGGGGACTGGAAGGTAAGCTTGTCTATATATGTTTTTTTTCCCTCTCTATGATTTTGTAAGCTTCAGAAGAGGTTTATATTGTACAGATTGATGAATCACCATTGGATGGAAAAGTTTTTGATCGTGAAACTTTAGAGGAACTCTCCAAAGAAGGAGTTACATTGGTAAGTCTCCAAGATGATGTAATTTGTTGCCATATTGACATAGTTTTTACATGGGAACTTAATCGGTTTCAGTTTGTGGAAGAGATAGTGGTTTTTGTGGGACCTTCATATGAAAATATGCCTTCTGAGTGTATGTGACTGTGGGAATGAAGAGAAGCTGTGTTGTAAATTGTGTCATGTCTTTCATGATATAATGCTATGACAGTTTTGGCCTTTGTTTTGGAATGCTTTAGAAATATGCTTCTCTTTAAGAGTGGCTTCTTCAGAAAAGGTCAATGTTTAAGACTTAATGGAGATGATATGCATTACAATTGCATGTTCGACATTTTACATCCTAATATGTGCTCCTTGAGATGTGGATAAAGGAGTTTGTTAGGTAGAATTGAGGAAAATAGGTTAATGTGGAAAAAGTTATCACTTGCAACATCTTGATGGAGAGCACACATTTTATGCTGGAAAAAAAATTGAAGGAGCAAAATCACTGTGACATGTTAGTGGACCAGTTGCTTTAGCCATTATATTTAAGCTCAGACACTGTATGTTTTGTTTTGTACAAATTATTTTTGTAACTACAGTTCTGAGGTTGACCATTTGTATCTGATATTTATTCTTTTGGTATTCATTTGAGTTTATTGTGTTATTTTCTCTTTTTTTATAAATTTTGATTTGCATGTCTAAGATGATGATTTTACCTTTGATTCCTTCATTAATTTGTTGTGAATTAATTTCTTTGCTAAAGCTGCCCTTAAAGGGCAGAGCAACTTGAGGTTTTAATGATGCAAACCTCTGTTCAGATGATGAGTGACTCAACAAATGTACTGTCACCTGGAAGGACAATTAGTGAAAGTGTGGTAGCTGATGCATTATTGAGACGTATTTCAGCTGCTAAAGGAAGGATTATCACTACTCAATTTGCATCAAATATACACCGCCTAGGAAGTGTGAAAGCTGCTGCTGATTTGACTGGTAGAAAGTTGGTATGATTTTCTAATTTCTCATTTCCTCTTAGAACTATCACCTTGGTCTTCCAAAGGAATTTGACTCACAGTTTTGATTTTTTAATCATTGTATCAGGTCTTTGTTGGCATGTCATTGAGGACATATTTGGATGCAGCATGGAAGGATGGAAAGGCACCAATTGATCCGTCCACTCTAGTAATGTTTTTGCATAAGTTATTCATCTGATGTTTTTCTGAGAGTTTTAGATTTCCAGTGATATCTTCCATCTCGCTCTTGTAGACCTCATGACAACTTCCTCTTAACAATTTCAAAATTATATAGGTTAAAGTGGAAGATATTGATTCTTATGCCCCTAAGGATCTGCTAATTGTCACAACTGGATCACAAGTAAGTTGATCCAGCTGCCTGATTCCATTTCTGTTGCATCAATTAGCTGGTATGTGACTGTGGATGCTGTTGTGTCAGGCAGAGCCGCGTGCAGCTCTCAATCTTGCATCATATGGAAGTAGTCATGCCTTCAAACTGAACGAGGAAGATGTTATTCTTTATTCAGCTAAGGTATTATGATATAATGTGCTTGGATTCTTCTTAAAATGAACTCACAAGTCGATTTCTGACTTTTGGTTAATGATTTAAGCATTCATTCTTTTTAATCTTTTTTTTTTCTTATTTCAAACTCCCCTTCAGTAATCTCAGTATGCTAAGATCATGTAGTTGGATGCAATTTATGTTTTTCTACAAGGTGTAGAATAAACCAAGATGTTTTGTTAATGAGTCAATCTTGTAGAACTCAGACGTGTTGTTAGTGAGTCCATCTTATAGAACTCAGTTTCCTTTCTTTCTTTCTTTTTGGTACAAAAAGAGGCTTAAGAGCCCGAGAACAAGACTAAAGGACTAACTAGGACACATTCTAAGAGTGGCTGAACCACAATAGTCCGCCCAAAGCAAATCTACTAGCCCTGGAGGAGAAACACTGAAAAAGCCGAGCCCTAGTTCCCCACTAGCTCCTACATTTGCTAACCAATCAGCCCATATATTACCCTCTATATATGTATTTTTATTATCACATTCCAATTTCTATTCAAAATTTCTTCTATTTGTGCCAAGAGTATGGAGCTAGGATCATCTCTGGACTGATCTTGAAGGATTACATGTTGAACCACTGTTGAATCAACTTCCAGGATAACATTCAATCCCATCCAAGCTATGTTAAGGCCAACCTTAACTCCCTGAAGTTCTACTGTTACAAAATTGCAAAAACCCACCTTGTATGTGAATGGGGCTAACTATCTTCCCATCCAATCTCATAGCAATCCTCCTGCACCAGCAAGCCCAGGATTTCCTTTACCCACTCCCTCTGTATTTAATTCAAGGTTTTCTTGATATCTATTATTGTGCATGTTATTTATATGTTAGGGAGTACCAAAAATGCTTCATAACCTGATGGAGATTTTGTAAGAGAATTGTTATATTATAGAAGATGGCCAGCAATGCTGCTCCATTTTGTTCTCATTTCTCTCCTCTTCTTTTTTTTTCCAGATATGATGATTGCATTTGATTGGTCACGTGTGTATAGTGAATTTGAACTATTAAATTAGGCAGACTTTTGATTTTATGCTCAACTATTTATGATAGTCCTCTATCTTATAATATTACTGCTACAGGTTTATTAATGTCTGATGCTTAGACATGTGGTCATAATGCTAATCAATTTTGTATTTTCTTGCTGAAAGAACTTCCAATTAGTAGATATGTTCTCAGTTTATATTTCATTTTTCAGGTAATCCCTGGTAACGAATCTAGGGTAATGAAAATGATGAACCGCATATCAGAGATTGGGTCAACTATTGTAATGGGTAAAAATGAGCTGCTTCACACGTCTGGCCATGGGTATCGCGGAGAACTGGTGAGATCTCATATGCCACTCCTCTGGATCTCACTAAGTTATATTACTTAGTTATAATGTTTATATATCTTGTACTCCTCCATGTTATGCTTTTTGTGTCAATAGTGGAAAGAGAAGCATCTTCACATACTGACTCATTGTATGAAGGTTATTCCTTGTTATTCCGTTACCTTTTTATTGTGTCATTGTTATATGGAGAAACATGTAGAACTGGATGCCTTGAATATTAATTGCTTGTTATTATCAATACTATAATTGTTGTTATTTTTGTCAACTTTTAGGAAAAATCATCTAAGATTGATTCCATTTCTTCAGGAAGAAGTGCTTAAAATTGTGAAGCCGCAACATTTTCTTCCCATACACGGAGAACTTCTGTTTTTGAAAGAACATGAATTGCTTGGGAAATCAACTGGCATTCAACACACTACTGTGAGTTAGTCTTTACACTCTTATGGTAATTAGTATGCATAAGGTGATCTTGAAGTTTGTTATGTTTGCCAAAATTTGATGCATTTAGTGAGAGCATAGAATCTTTCAGAATAGAACAATAAGGCTCTCCGGCCTCTCTATGTATATGGACAACTGATTCTCATTTCATTTCTTCTCTCTCTTTTACTCTATTAATTATATGAATTCAGCTGATTTCCATGTAAATGAGAATGGTCAATTCTTGGGATGTCCTGTCCATAACGCCCAAGCCCACTGGAAAAAAAAGTGCTTTTTCAGGTGCAGTGTTGCATGGTTTATCTTGAAAAAAGACTCATGTCGAATTGCATTGGTTAATGATGTGCATATGATGGATTTATTGTATACATGACATTAGATGCATTCTTGTTATGTTGTTTTTCTTTCAAATTCTTTGAGTTGCATATAATGTTATGGCATGGTAAAAGTTACAAGTGGTCTACAAATCTGTCAGGTTATAAAGAACGGAGAGATGCTTGGGGTTTCTCACTTGAGGAACAGAAGAGTTCTATCCAATGGTTTTGTCTCCCTTGGGAAGGAAAATTTGCAGGTTGGTAATACTGATTGTTTTATTATGGGAATTTAATTGAGGTACATTTTCATAAAATCTGGTCTGATATTGCAGTTGATGTATAACGATGGGGATAAAGCTTTTGGCACATCAACTGAGCTTTGCATTGATGAGAGACTAAAAATTGCATCAGATGGTATTGTAGTGGTCAGGTAGCTCTAGCAGATTCTGAAATAACATGTTGAATTTTCTTCGTGACACTTGTTACTGTAATGATTTCTTAACATTTCTGCGGTACAGCATGGAAATTTTACGCCCTCAAAATCTAGATGGTCAAGTTGAAAAAAGCTTAAAAGGAAAAATAAAAATCACAACACGCTGTCTGTGGCTTGACAAAGGGAAGCTTTTAGATGCACTCCACAAAGCTGCTCATGCTGCACTTTCAAGCTGTCCGGTGAACTGTCCTTTAACTCACATGGAAAGAACAGTGTCTGAGATGTTGAGGAAGATGGTAAGGAAGTATAGCGGTAAAAGACCTGAAGTCATTGCCATTGCTGTGGAAAACCCAGCAGCAGTTCTTTCTGATGAACTCAATTCAAGGTTATCTGGCAATTCTCATGTTGGCTTTGGGATATCGGCATTGAGAAAAATTGTCGATGGGCATCCAAAAGGAAATCAGGTGGACAGGAAGCAACCTGATGGAAATGGTTATGCACATTTAGAGAAAACATCACCTCAAAATCTGGAAGGTCCACATATCTCCGCATCTCTGTGTTTTAATTGAGTGTGTTTTTGTGTGCGTGTGCTTGTATGTGGTCAAGTTGGTGGGTGGTAGCCATTTTCTGACTGCCTGTGGATGAGACATGTGAAAAAACCTATGCCACCACTAAACTCACATCTTTAGGTTAGCTGATTCTTGCTTTGTCTTATGCCAATCATCAGTAAATGACTGATATATTAAAAAATTAACAATAATGAAGGAGAGTTTCCATTGGAAAGGCCTTGTGCTAGCAACTCAGCATGCATAGAAATTGCTTTTTTGACCTTTGCTTAATGTCCACATTCTTGAAAGCAGTAGTACCTTTCTAAAGCTTGGGTTTTTAAACCAGTATACTCAATATTCTTTTTTTCCCACCTTTAAATCATGCAGTTGATGGTATTGAATTTGAAAGAGAGCTACCTAAGGAAGAGGGCACTTCTTCAAGTCCTAACTTAGCTGAAGGACATTCCTCCGCCTCTGAGGATCAAGATGATTTCCAGAAATCATCCGTTCCTTCATCCTCCCCAGTCAATGAATTAGTAAAAAGTGATGAAAGTTTGGTTCCACCAGGGGAACAGATGAATAAGCTCAAGGAAGATGTTATGGACAGTAGTGATGATGACTTGTTGGAAAATGAAAATTCTAGACTGAAGCGTTCCAAATCTGTTAAACGGAACAAATGGAAACCTGAGGAGGTTAAGAGTCTTATAAAAATGCGTGGGGAATTACATAGTAGATTTCAAGTTGTAAGAGGTAGAATGGCTCTGTGGGAAGAGATATCTACTAACTTAATGGCTGATGGGATCAATCGCAGTCCAGGACAGTGCAAATCTTTATGGACATCTCTGGTTCAGAAATATGAGGTTTGTTCCTCCACTTCTCACAATTAAATTTTGGTATTGCATTTTGATTTCTGTTTCTTATTATGAAGTGAAGCTCGTATAATTGCATGTGAATACTAGTGTGTGCTGCTACAGTTTTTGCCACAAGTCAAATGTTTTCCTGGACATTCTTTTGTACAATTCTTACTCCAATGGCAAATAAATATCGAAATCCAGATCACTGTAGGGGTGCCATCCGAGTCTTTAGTGTGGTCATCTGTTGCCATTCCATCCTATCTATACAGTGTTGCTTAGTAACAACCATTGCTAAAATGAACAGGAAAGCAAGAACGGGAAGAAAGGGAAAAAAGCTTGGCCCTATTTTGAAGACATGGATAATATTTTATCTGATTCCGAGACAATGGCAACAAAATGATAGGAAGAAGGGGGGAACAGTGCTTTGAGTTTTTTGGAAGACCTGTCCCAAGCCTCATGTTTAATTGAAGCTGCAGTGGTCTACTAGAATAATCACTTTCAGGGATTGCAGTTAAATTACAAACAGGAAACCAGACTTTTTTGAAGACACATGATCGATGTGCGAACTATTTGATCTCAGAGACCTGCGACGACGACAAACAAGAAATGAAATGGTTTTGTAGCCACAAGCTCCTCCAAAATAGGTCAGCATATATACTAGAGATAGGGATTGTGATTTGTTTGGCTTGGACGACGTTTAGCATTTGTAAGCGTTGCTGTAACTCAACAGTTAGTTTGCTGTCTTTTTGTCAGTTGCTTTGCATTCAATCGAAAGGATTTAGCTTCGTCTACTTCTTCTTTTCTTTCTTCTTGAATTTTTCCCTTTCGAAAGTTGAGCAATAATATATTGATGCGCAAATGGCTAGCCTAATAGGTTGAAAACTGAGTGATGTCTGTTTCCATGCAAAAAATTTCGGGAAAAAAAATTCCAAATCCCTCAACGAGGATGAATGGTTAATTTTTTACTACGCAAATTTAGATATAGAAATTTTTTTGGATAAACAGTATTAATTTATCAGGCAAGGGACAAATAAGAAGCATGATTATAAACCATCAATTAGTATGCCGAGTTGCAAGTAAGCTTTCCATGGAAATTATTAGGGCCTAAAATAGCTTACAACTTCCGTGGTTTCCTCCCTCTCCTCAACCCTACCACATTTCAGGTCTATATAACAAGCCTCCTTCCAAATCTACCTCTTCATCTTTGTTTTGTCCTGCAGTGTTTCTCTATCCATCTGTCCTAGAGGAACATCTGCAAAGATTCTCTGTATAAGCGAAAATGGCACACAAACTCATTGTTCTTGCTCTTGTCTTCGTTGCCATTTTTGGGTTGGCTGCAGCCGCAGCACCTGCTCCTTCCACAACTTACCTGCCTGCAGCCGCAGCACCTGCTCCTTCCACAACTGACCTGCCTGCAGGTGAGGCGCCTTTAAGCCATGATTTTATCGGTACTAATGACGGTGATGCGGCTGGTGCACCTTCTGCTGATGGTAGCACTGTTGTTCCAGGACCAATGGGTAGTACTACATTGGCTGGGGGTCCTGCTTCTGAAAAAGATGGTGCCGCTACCCTCAAGTTCTCTGCCATTGTTGGAGCTGCCGCTGTCGCTGGCTACTTCTTCTTCTAAGCTAGTTAACCATAAATCTATATAATCCCTCGTCCAAGCTTTCAGGACTTGACATGAAAAGTATTGGCTTGAGGAGGTTATAAGAAGACGATTGAAATGCGAAGTAGGAATTTTACAGAGGGTTTCAAGTTGTAAGAGGAGAGAGAATAAAATGAAGTCCAGGGTAGGGAAAATCTTTGTCAGAAAATCAGAAATTAGATTTTCTTTCTCTTCTTCAATACTTGAAATCGCGGGTTGCCCTTTGAAGCCATACTTGTTTTCCTCTAGTTTCTCCAACACGATGATCTGAGATAGACATTTTATTATTAACAACCACAAATGATTAACGTCGAATCAAAATCCAGATCCATTATATGTGTGTGATCCATTTCTTGTTTTGATTAGAACATATTCTAGCCAGTGCTTCACTATCATATATTAATTTCTAGTAAACAAGAAGGGAAGAAAGACGAAATTAAATTTTTTTCATATTATCTTTAACATGGAAGGTTTTTGTTAAATCTTTAAACGTGTGTGATATTTCGTAAGGTTATTTTTATGATTAATTAAGATAAGAAGAAAATTGATTGGTTCTGTTGCCTCACAAAATATTAAATTCATGTATACTGTCTATTTATTATTTATACATTTTATTTCTCTTTTGTAAGAGTTGCATGTACGTGTTTACTGCTCATGTATTCCCCAAGCTTCTTCCTCTGGTGATGGAAATGGTCATTCCGAAGACCTTGTAAGCCAAACACAGCCTTCAAATT
>Ga0307514_10004926_pt1 | contig 12134 bp, 15 predicted proteins | sample 16_EM_MG_FD_203088 | JGI IMG/M metagenome (GOLD analysis project Ga0307514, IMG submission 203088) | Populus trichocarpa ectomycorrhiza microbial communities from riparian zone in the Pacific Northwest, United States - 16_EM | ecosystem: Host-associated > Plants > Roots > Unclassified | place...
CGGGCGGGGGGGGCCGGGGTGGGGGGGGGGGGGGGGGTGGGGGGGGGGGGGGGGGGCGCGGCCGCCCCCCCCCCCCCCCCCCCCCGGGGCCGGAGGGGTATCTATTACGAGATTTCTGCCCCACCCAGGGCTGAGAAATTTTTGAATCTTTCCCAGTCTACGTATATGATGCGCTGATGTGCTCTAGCCCAGTACCTATCTGTGCTTACAGTCGTAATTGAGTGCTCACCAGGGCTTCAGGAAGAGTATTGGCCATCTGGTTATTGTAAACCTATTCAGGAAGGTATCACAAGCCCCAGGATTCCAACCAGGCAAGAGGTATGTACCACTTAGGTAGACTTATTACCTACTCCATGTCACATATAACTATCTTCTCCCATCATCATCGTCATTATCATCATCACCATCATCACTACCATATATTAAATATATCTATGCGCCTCCCCTCACAAACCGCCTTCCCACAAGAGGCAACGAAGGACAAGACGAAGACAATGCAAATAGAAAGTAGTAACGCAGAATCTAGGAAATAAGAATCCACCCATAGCAGCGAAAGATTTATGGGTCTTATTTCCACGGTACTGGGTCCCTTGTTTAACGCCCCGCCCTATGCCATCCCACACTCCCCACCGCCCTATGTACGTGATCTCGACTGTTGCACCATCACACCACACCCACAGTCTATGAGAACAGAATAAACCACAAAAAGCGAATCCCATGAAGAAGTAAAACCCGGAAAAACCTAGATGTTCCCACCCGACGTTCAAGTTCAAGGGAAAAAAAAGTTCAAACCCAACTCCGCCTTCCCCTCCACCATGCTCTCTATGCATATTGCATATTTTCCCACCTCAAAGCAGTGCAATATCCACACAAAAAAAAAAATGTGGCCAAAAAGAGAAAAAACACTACCACAAAGGTATCGATCATCAAATTGGGCGGATGTAACGGTATCAACCGCTGACCCTGTGTTACTCCTTATCTCCGGAAGCCTCCCTAAAGTCAACAACCCAAACTCTACCTCGATCTCCACTACCGGCCCCTTCTCAAGCTGGGGGGGTTCAGGATTCCCTCCAGTGTGTTTGTAATCTTTACACACAGGATACCGCCCCCCATCCACATACGTCACCCCCCACCCCCTTGCACCTGCTGCCTGTTGGTAACACTCCCAGACGCACCTCCACACGCCGTCTGCTGCGTACCATCCTGTGGACCCACCACCGGGGTTGCCGTAAAAGATGATGGTACTGCCTCACTCCCCGCCAACAGCGGCTGCAGTTGCGGCTGTGGTTGTGGTATTATCTCCCCCGCCATCAACTGCCCTGCAATCTCCCCTGCAAATTCTCTCCCCCCCACCGCTCTCTCATCAATACCAAACGTTCCCCCCATCCTCCCGACCAAACTCCTATAATACTCCCCCAGGACCTCTCCCCTCGGCACGATCATCCACCCTACCCTTGTCAAGAACTCTAATTCCAAAAGGTTCAATTCCATAAGCGAGACACCCCCTACTCGGGCATAGTAGCCGTTGGTGAGGAAAGAGTCACAAAGGCCTTTACTAGCGACCGTGGCGGCTGTTATGAGGAAACGATGGACGGTGAGGGAAGAAATTGTGAAGGTTGGATAGAACTTGGACAGGATGTCGATGTAGTAGACCATAGATAACAGAATGGAAGGTTGGAGGGTGGAGTGGAGTGTGAGGCGGGAGAGATAGTCGGGAATGGATATGGTTGGGGGTGCCCTGCAGGAAACTGTCAGAAAAAAACCTACAAGCACGTATCCAAAGTATTAGGGGGTTACCGAGAGTGAAACCGTGTCAATCCACCGGTAGACAGAGGGATTTGGTCATTTAATACAACCAACTCCCCTAGCATATCTGAAATGAGCACCACTAGATCCGCCGTATCACAGTGTTGGTATAACGGAGGCAATAGTCGAACACTGCTTTCTACCCGCTGGCGCCGAGGAGGAGATGCCATGGCTTCCCGTGGAGGGGGCTGCGGGTTCAGAGGTTGGGGGTTTGGTAACGGCGATAAAGTTCGGATTGAGTTTCGCCTAGCCGAGCCGTCTGATGGGCGTGGCTGTCCACGGGGTGAGGGGGATGGCCTGAATAGTGGTGTGGTTGGTGCGGATAGTCGTCGTATGTTCCTAGCCGCGATGGAGGGAGATGCAGTGACAGACGATGCGGGAGGTCTAGGGGAACCAGCAGAGGAATGCCTAGGTGAAGATGAAGCTGCAGCATTTACTGAGGAGGCCCTTGCAAGCCCTGACACTCGGGGGCTCGCATTATTTGGAACCAGATGTGCCGACGTCGTGGTTGGTGAGGACAGGGCAGGATTGGGGGGTTGATTGTGAGGGTTGTTTGTTCGCGAAAGATCGCCCGCGAGGATAGCGGTCGTGAGCCTGGAGAGTGTTGCCTGAGACGGCGAGGAATTAGGGATAGTGGGGAGGAGCGGCGACGATGTCGGGCCCGATGCCGACATCGCGGTGGGGCTACCGAGCATTCCTCGTGTATAGTGACTGTCGCCCACGCACCGAGTCTCAACCTCCATTCCGGAGAAGCGCCGCACCGCACGCAACAGCTAATTCCCTTCCCTCAGTCAATTGCGATGCAATGCCCCCTGCCCCACGATATCCCGGATGCAAAGGGATTCAGACTGGGTAGTGTCTGTCCCAGCCTGTCTGAGCAACCAAAATATTTGTGTGTTTGGCCTAGCAACAAGCAACAAGGGGATGGTGCGCTGACAGCTAGCTGGCCGTGCCGGAGATAGTCGTAGATCCGGAGAAGTAAGGGTTCAGATCAACGATCGGGTCGCAGCAGCAGAATGACTTGCACACAGTGGCATAGATTTCTGATAGCAAAATGTCTACGTACAGTGCCGACCCCACAGAGCCTGGGGGGAAGAGTTCTAGAAAAGATAAAGGAGATTCGAAACAGAGGCTCCAGAAGACGGTGCTACGGGGGTTGCGGAGGGGGAGGCGGGATTGGTGCTGCTAGTCAGTACAATACCACAAACGGGTGGCCGTAGAGCTGGAGGGACAATGGACAACTTGAGTCCAGAGAAGAGCAGGAACTGCAGCTGGATTCGCAGCGTGTGGTGGTGGTGACCATCTGCTAGCGATTCTAGGGGCTGCGTGCGAAACTCAATGTGTCTCGTGGACGGCCAGTGGGCTGCGGCTACTGGAGGCACAAATTGCAAATCCGCAGCTCCGGGGTGTATTCAGTGGCTGTATAGGCTATATAGCGGTCGGTACAGAGGGCGTCGGCGTGCTGTATTGTATATTGCCCGTGTGAGGTGTAAGATGTTGTGTCCTACATGGGCGACCACGGCCGGCGGGGGGCCAATATATTTGCGATATTTGAAAATTTGAATTCCTGCCGAGCGTCTGCTGCTGAGGCACAGGCTCCAACAACAACCGTGGAGCGTTCACACTCTACTTAGCCTCCAACACTTGTGCCGTTATAGCTATAGCGAGCTTGCACGACAGACGCCGCCCTGAACCACGCGTGTGAAATCCCCTGCCTTTGCACCCAGCGCCGGCAGGGTATCTCACCAGCAACTGCGAAACTCAGAGGGGAGAGAGGGGAGAGGGGACAGACCAAGAAACGTCAGTCAAGGGAGGCTCAGGCAACGATGTATCTAGGCAGGTATTGGTGGATGGAAAGTGGTGGGCACTACCAGAGTAAGGCCGTCAAAACCACATCCGGACAGAAGCTCCAATGTCGAGTGGTACTTGCAAGCCACTGCCTGCGCATGGCGATCATCAGAGCCCCGCAGCAGCAGTTACCTCACAATCCCCTGTTGTATGGAGCGCCCAATCAAGCCTTCGGGGCATCAACGACAATGGGGAAATTGAGAGGTTGAGTCGGTTGCACACCGCTGGTGGGGCAGATCTTACCAGAGGACAAAAGCAAAGTAGGAAGAAGGGTCCTGGGTTGGGTAAAATGTTTGGAATATTCCCCGGTCACATTCCTGTAGCATTGGCTGACGGTGACACATTGGCACCATTCCCCTGGGACGGGCGTAGAGCATCGCTGTCGAATGATTTACGCACATGGCATGCGAGGGCCAGGGGTGCACGATGATAGTCGCCCCAAACACCCTCAGCCGAGACGGAGGTGCAACCGTGACCGCGCAGATGAGCAGGACGATGAGGCCTGGAGAATTTCTATTTCTATGCGGTGCTGGGGATTCTGCTCTCATGGTTGGCCAGGCCCGCCAAGCAGCACTGGGCTCTACACCTGACAAGTTACAAGAGCACAAACAGCAGCGTAAAAACCCCATCCCCACAGCAAAAATACAAGCGACAGCTGGAGTCATGGATAATATACATGATATCACAGCTTCGGTACCTCGGAGGTTTAGTTTCCACGTTGTTGCCAGAGCCGGTAACATCATTGCGAACATGAATTGCGACTAGTATAATATAACTTCATTTATGTTCAATCGATCGGGCATTCTCGATACAACTTGGTATCACGATAATGGATGCCCGTCTAGAATTCCCCAGACAAGCACTACTCCAGATGACCCCCACTTGTATCACTTTATAGCGCTTGCAGAGGCATCCCATCAACCTTCTGGCTGAAGAAGTAAAATCAGCCCCATGGAGGCGAACAACCGAGTGCAGGGCAGGTGCATGAAGCACCTACTCCCTCTCAAGACTTCAAATCTGCGTAAATATGAGATGTACGTAAAATTGGATAACAACCTAAAAAAGGCTCAGCTGGGTGACAGTTTTTTTTTTAATTTTTTTCAATTTTTTTCAAACAATAACGCACTGGGCTTAAAGTCATGGGACGTTAAAACCTCAAAAAAAAATAATGAAGGAAGATCCGGCCAACGAGTACAACACTCTTAAAGTAAAAGTGACCTCATACCCATGAAAAAAAAGTAACCATCTAGAAAAAAGTATGGCCTATGGCGTAATGTTACGTTGCGCCCGGCATAAGTGATCTGTACATATGTGTTGGTATGATTGCCCTTTGCTCTTACCCTGAACGTCAACCATAAACATTCAAATCGACCAAGCCGTTTATAGTAGGTACAATATAAGGACCAAACGGCTGGTGCGAGACTGACTACTGTTGCATCAGGGCAAGGCTGCCTCTGCATATGTACAACATAGAGTATATATATTGTTCTCAAGCCCAGATATATACAGGTGCAGCGAAGATCACCTTCGTTGATTGCATCGAGGCACCTTGTCAAGTCTTTCATAGGGGGGAGCCGAGCCGGCCAGTAGCTATTCCATTTCAGGTTTGCTTGGACTGAGTCCATCCATCTTTGGCAAATATGTATATCGGCGTTGCTTCTTTTATTTATCCCAAACAATGTTCTTTTCCATCTTCCATATCACTCTACTGTAGCCTGCAAAACTCGCTTCTCTGCTGTCACTCCATGCACCATCTTCCCCTTTTGATTGCCACCCCCCTAAAGCCAAACTAGTTTGCCCCATCCTCCGGACCCGTCGTGATACCCACACTTTAAGCACTACCTACCCTGGTCAAGTTTTCTTCCGCTAGCCAGCAGGAACTCTGGACTCCGCATCTTACTATGTATTGGTTCTTTCCTTCACCCTCTGTTTGTGTACCTCTCCGCATTGGCCTTGTCAAGCTTCTGTAGAACTGTGGTGGGTAAACTCCGGCTATTGCCGGTCCGGGTGGTTGTGGTGAAGGGGAGGCCCAGAGATTCGGAGTTTGAATGGTTTCTGTAGAATTCTGGTCATCATAATATTTGGATGGATGCCTTGAGTCGGTCTAGATGATTCATCTGTTGCGATGAATTGCGCTTAATATTCTGTGCCTGCCCGCTCTTCATAATCTACTAAAATTCACCTCACATCAAGTTCACCTTAATCATACAAGGCTGAAATAAAATACAAATCTGAGTATTTCATATAGGAGCAGAGGTATGTGTGTTTAGTCATGCATGGAGGGTTGGACTGTCGATGGGGTATGGGGGGTGGCTCAGGAGGGCAGGTACGTCGGTGAGAGGAGCGTGCGTGGCTGCGCCTATACACACTGAGCGTAATGGGCACCGCGATCTCCTTGAAACTCCCTATATTAAACTCGGGAAGTCTTGTTTGCCTGAGCGCTTGCCCGGGAGTTCCTACAGCGGCCGGTGGGGGGGAATTTGAGAGATAGTATGATACAGGTAGAAAGTGTTGCAAGTAGTTGGCTTTGAGCGCTGAGGTTCTGTTTGTTTGGCAAAGGAAGATACACCACCCAACCTATATAGGTCAGCCGGGGGCATTTGGGCCTTGACCACGACTAGGCAGTAGAAATGTTTCTTCTCGTGAAAATTTCCAGAGCCCCATCCGGTGCTCAGTTGACTGATGCTGTCAGTGATTGTGGAGGAGGGTCTCTGAACCGTGAACAGGCAGCGCTCTTGGCCCCTCCAGCCGTTGATTGGCTCGCGTGACTGTAGCCTCGTTGGCAATCCTGCTCATTGTTTTTGTCCAACTAAGGCTATGTGCAATCTGCTCAATCGCAACTGGATAGGTACCCCGTTCCTGCATCAGAGTCACACGACGAGTTGCTGTCCTTGAATATTCACATTCTATCCTTTTCGGACTGTCCAATGCTGACGCCGTACAGAAAGAGGAGTTTTGGTGTCAAATTGAGGCCATTGTGTATGTATGTACTGCACGTACTCAGGTGGTCTGAAAGCCTGGGGAGGGGGAGGAGGAGGATGAGGAGACATGGGCCTCTTAGATAGTTGGGATGACACCTTTCGTGAGGTGAGGCATGTATTTGACGTGCAGGGCATGCATGCATATGTATCAATCGCAATGCTCTCCTCAAGCGTGAGGTCCACAGCTAGTGGCTATGGTGGAATTGGCAATCCTGCTCGCTGCTAAGGGTGAGGCATGTATGGGTAGGCCCAAGGTGGGATGAGCGTGCAGGTGAAGGCGGGAAGTTGGGGTACGTCAGGCACAAGACTATGGGGTAGTCACGAAGCTTTCCATGCTTATGTCATATTTGACGTACATTTACACCACTCCCCTTCTATTGTTCTCAAAAAGCAATTTATTTGCAACCTCCAGCACCCCCGCACTGCGGTAGTTTACATCTTATTTGTCAAACGAGAAAGGACCGAGGAGAGATTACCACTACGGTACAAGAATTCCATCAAGTCTTGGAGCTTAAGCTGCACAGCCACGCGAGCAAAAAAACACATTCCAATCACTTCGTCCCCGCATCCCTGCCTTCAGGGCCGACGTGCCAGTGCAGCACTCGTGGCCAACCCGAAACACAATCATCTATTAGCCGTCGACTGATCCGACTGACCCGACTGATACCTGCCGGTGCACCTCTCCGTAATTGGCCTCAGTGTTACCCTCAGCACCTCCCCTGGTTTCACATAATGACGCACTCCGAGGAGGAAGCAGTTGCCGTCAATCTCCTGAACACCGTCTGGAACATTTACCAGAGTGCTCCCGAGGAAGCACTCGTATGTCTGAAGCAGATCAAGCACTCGCTGATTGGCCATGAGCAGGCTAAGCAGTTGTATGTGGACAACAATATCATTCAGGTGTTAGTCCGGATACTAGAACAAGAACATGCCCCCAACGAATTGAAACTAGAAGCTGGTACATGCATTGGCAGCCTCTCATATGGTATGATTTATTCCAGGCGCTTTGTAGGTTCCGATGCTTATGACTGTGTATAGGCGGCGAGTCCTTTGCCTCAAAATTACTGCAAGAAGGCGTGCTTGGGTCGTTGATAGCTACTCTCTCTCTCACCACTTCACCCCCCAAACTTGTTCTTAGTTCCCTTCGAACCTTGAACACCCTGTTTGACACATGTCCTTCAGAGACTTCAACCGCATTAAACCCAATCGCGGGCATAATAACTTCAGAATTATACTCAAACCGGCAAGCACTAAAGTATATTCAGCAAATCCTATCACAAGTATCAGCATCTCCGTCCACACAACAGCAGATTGCACTTGCTGCAACCCTGATCTCTAAATCATGCAGACATGGAGGGTCAGGGGAGAAGGCAGCAGCCAACATGGAGAAGCATCAGATTATGCTGGTTAATGATGGCATTCTTGAGGCATTGGGAAGGAGATTAGCCGGATTTATCGTCAGGGGCCGGCATGGGGAGGGTCTGAGGCTAGCTACGAGATCTGCCAAAGGCCATGATGATGAGGACAAGGAGAACAACACCCCTATACCCGCTCCAGCCACAGCTCAATTAGCTCCACTGCTGGATGCCATTTCTGTCATTATTAAAAATAATCCTGTTGTGACCAGAAATGACAGTCATAGGCAGCATGAATTTCTCTATGCCCCATGGATCCTTAGCGCCTTCCCAGCGTCCTCACAGGCACCACAGACCCGCCCAAAGGCCAAACCTAAAAGTATGACATCCCATCCAATATCACCCACCGTGTTGACTGCCTCGGCTTTCCCACCTTTGTCTGCAGCATCATACTTCCCTGCCGGAGGTTCCCGAGGAGCTTATGCACAGTCCTCTGCTTCAGATACAATGGACTCCGCCCTAAATACACCCGCACTAGGATCTGATACTGAGGATTCGTCGCGTAGGCGTGGGAAGATGTCAAGGAAGGCTGATACCATGCCGCTAGAGGACTCACCTTTGGTTAGATGGCTCATCAACGTTGTCCGTCAAGGGGATGCCCTCACCAGACTTATGGCAGCAAGTCTTCTAATAAATCTCTGTCATCGGAGGACAGGGCCAATTGTGAAGAGCATCGAATGCATGGTACTTCCTGTGTTGGTCAGATTACTTGATGATGATACACAATCATTAGCTCAAGCTGAGCATCACAAGGGAGGAGCTGCCGTTGGTGGAGAGCAATTGCCCCAGCGAGTTGAATGGATTATTCGGGAGCGGGCACCTGCAGTCTTGGCAGATCTGATCAATGACAGTGAACAGATGCAAAAGGCAGCAGTCGAAGCTCATGCTATCAAGAAATTGGCAGGGATGCTTAAACGGACTTTTGAAGTTACTCCCTCAGGTTCGGCTGGAAAAGAAACAAATGGCGCCTTGGGCATGAAGTCTCCAAGCATGAAGACACCAGATGAAAATGCGGAGGAGAATGCAAGGATTGCATTGGTTACTAACTCTCCTTACAAGGTTCATAGAATGAAGGTCCGTGAGAGCACACTTCGCTGCATTTCTGGTCTTGCAAGTTTGAAGGATGAATATAGGAAGATGGTGATCGACTCTGGTGTGCTGCCTTATATCGTTGCCTCCCTTCAACCTATATCAGAAATCAAGATCCAAGACCCAGGGCCATCAAGTGCCCCTACCGCAGCTGCCGCAGCTGCCACGAAGGGGGATGAATCCACCCCTTCAGGCCCAAATATTGTCAGGGAGGGAAATCCACCTCGGGTACTAATCGCAGCCGCGTATGCGGTGAAATCAATGAGTCGTAGCGTGAGTATCCTGCGTACATGCCTGATTGACAATGGTGTTGCTGTTCCCGTGACGGCACTATTGAAAAATGACGACGTTGAAGTGAAGAACGCTGCTACTATGGCCTTGTGCAATTTATTGCTGGAATTCAGTCCCATGCAGGATTTGATTATTGAGAGTGGAGCGTTGAAAATTCTGTGTGAGCAGGCACATTCAGCAAATGCCGAGTTGAAGCTGAACTCCATCTGGGCCTTGAAACATTACATTTACAAGGCGACATCTGATGTTAAGACAAGTACACTCGCTGAGCTAGGTAGTGGGTGGTTAGTCGATCTGATAAGTTGGGATGACGACCCTACCTCTAGTGAGGTGGACGAAGAATATGGAAGTGAGGACGAAGGGATGGCTGAGGAGGGAGATGATGGTGTCGCATATGGCCCTCTGTTCAGTGGAAATACATCACAACACCACGCTGAGGAATCGGGGGAGGACAGTGATGTTAACCAAATGAAAGATAGCATTGGGCAGCTTAGCCGGCGCAGGGCCTCACGCACGCCACTGGTGAGTAGCACCTCTTTTGTTGAGCAAGAAATCTCCACACGCGCCATTCGTAGAGCGAGGCGGCAACTCCTTGAGGTTCAGGAGCAGGGTCTACAATTTTTGAGGAACCTCATCTGCAGTACAGAGTCACCAGAGATGCTCGATATTCTCTTTACAGGGGTAGGGCAAGACCGTGTATATGAGATTCTCACTCGAAAAACCCGCCCTAGACCAGTATTTTCACACCACACACGCTCCGGCCGTAGCTCACGGCGGCCAACTACCGCATCCTCTACAGAATCTACACCGCATCATAATACCACCCGGGACCCCCCTACTGAAATCCTTATCCCGATTATCTACATCCTGATCCACATTGCCGCGAACCACCCTCGCCACCGCGAGACTCTGATTCAGCAAACGGAGCTGCTGAAGAATTTGCTTCCGTTTTTTGAACATGAGAATGAGGAGGTGAGGGTTAGCTTGGCATGGGTGATTATTAACCTCACATGGAAGGATGATGGGGCGGATGAGGCGAGTTGTAAATCGCGCGCAGCAGAGTTGAAGAGGTTGGGGTTTATGCAAAAGTTAGAGAGGTTGATGCTTGATAAAGAGTTGGATGTGAAGGAGAGAGCGAAGACGGGGTTGTATCAGATGAAGCAGTGTCTGGGGGAGATGACCTAAAGGGCTGAGATGACTAGTGCGGAAGCGGATTATCAATAGCATATGGAGTTTGCTAATACGACAGGGAGGAGGAGAGAGGTGTGGGAAGAGAGGTGTACAGTATCAGGAACATATGAGAATGAGGAGTGTGAGACAGAGGGAGGGGGAGATGGTTCTGTGGCGAGGAATAGAGAGAGAGCCATTAAGGGGAGAATGTAAGAGTGCTGCTGGGGAGAGAAGGGTTGATGGGGCGATTATTGCAGAGTAGAGTTGGAATGCGCTGGGGTAGGAGGATAAGGTCGAGTTGAGTCCAGGGTCTGTACTGGTGCCATTGCTGCGAAGGTACCCGTAGGGGGCTATGTGGAGCTAAAGGTAAAAAGCAAGTGCTCATTGGTGGTGTTTACTGGAGGTTTATAATGTAATGTTTGTTCTTTATTGGGTACATCTGGTTTATGCGATCTATCTATCATGGAGGGGGAGTGTGGGAGTTTATTTTGTTTTTTTCCTTTGTGTCCTTCCCCTAGTTGTACAACTGTGAAGTTGAGGTTGATTAGTTGCGGTTGGCAGTTAGGTGAGGTGAGATTGTCATACAGATCAGACTTATGAGCCTAGATTAGAGATTCATTTGCAGTTGGTTTCTGCGGTTGGAGATCATCAAATGCAGTCCTGTGAACGACACATCAAATATAAAAGGGCCCCGAACAGCACGTACATATATAATGATGGTGGGCAAAGTGGTAGGTACTTGGGTATCGGCCAGTTTGGCAGGCTATTAGGCACTTTTGCAAAATACTCAAGTCGATCCCCAGTACTGGGCAACTTTCACTACCTACCGTACTCTGTATGTACATGTCTCAGAATTACCCTGAACCTGCCCGTCAAAACCTGCCCTTGGCAACCTCGCCTTCACTACATACGTGCACAAAAAGATGATCACCCGCTACCTCGCCTCCGTGACCGCCACATTCAGTCCCTTCTGCAGATCCGGCAAGACCCCACGGTTGTTTTTGGCTTTACTGCCGAGTAATGCGAGGCAAATGGGGGTCAAGGTCGTGACGAATGTTACTAGGGCGAAGGATAAGGGGGGGAGGCGGAGGAAGGGGGGGGAAGAGGAGAAGAGGGAGGAGGAGGAGAGTTGGGTGGGAGTGGTGTTTAGTAAGTGGTTTCTTTTTTCCCTTTCCTTCCTTTTTTGAATGCAGGTGAGAAGTGGAAGGGAGGATGAGCTAATGCGTGCGCGGGTGTTGGGGGAGTAGAGGACGGAAAGGAGATTAAACTCAATACGTCGAGTATGAGGATTGTCGATTTGGTGGAGGAGGTGGACCGGCATTCGAGGCTTCTGGCGAGGAAGGATGAGTTGGCTGGTTAAGATACTTAACCTGCGGGTGAGGGTGGGCTTGTTGGTGGGGATCCTAGGAGTCGGTATCTACCCCGGGCAATTCCGCGGCACAAAATTGTGGTACTTCTCAGCCTACGGTATCGATAATGACCTGGGAGGTTCGAGTAAGGAGGGAAAAGGCAGGAGAGTAGGTGGGCGGGTGGG
>Ga0307514_10004927_pt1 | contig 12132 bp, 12 predicted proteins | sample 16_EM_MG_FD_203088 | JGI IMG/M metagenome (GOLD analysis project Ga0307514, IMG submission 203088) | Populus trichocarpa ectomycorrhiza microbial communities from riparian zone in the Pacific Northwest, United States - 16_EM | ecosystem: Host-associated > Plants > Roots > Unclassified | place...
GCGGTGTCTCCGGAGAAACACACTCATCCTGTCACTCAAGAGGGCGTGGTTGTCGACGCAAAAGGCGACTACGTTGAGGTTTTGGATGAATATCCCAACTTGGCGCCAGCGGAAGATGCTGTTCTTGTGGACTTGACCGGGGGCGGGCAGGTTTGTCGAATTCCTTTGTTGTTCGATAAGGGAACCAACAGCTCTTCCTCAGTTCCAGGTGGTTACGTGTTCTGGGGAGGGCCATTCTGGGAGCATCAAGGTCGTTGGTCATGGAGCTAATCTGCAGGAAGTAATGTCTGCGCACGTTACCGACGCGATTTCGGTTTTTCCGCTTCGACCAACTTACTGCGGGAAGTGGGTCTCTCGCCTATGACTAGTCTCCTGTCCGGTCGCTAAACCGTTCTAGAGCGGATACGCACATCGTGGTCTCTACACCCCGAGAAACACATCTCTTCCGCGTGGACGAGGATGAGGAAAGGTTGTGGTACATGGACCCGATCACGGTCAGCGGGCTGGTTACCAACCGACCAACACTCGCCTTGGCGAATGTCATGCGACGGTTGCCCGGCATGTCTGGGACGTCGGCATACGGTGATTCGTCTTTCGTCGTTCAGGTTACACCGGCAGGGATTTCCGTGTTGGAGATGGACCCAGAGCTGGGGACCACATCGTTTGTTGGGTCTCTCGTCCTCGAGGAAACAGCCACATGGAAGGGCAAGAGGGTGGTGGCTGCGTCCATTAATGCCAGCCAGGTTGTTATCGCCCTTGAAGGTGGAGTCATAGCGTCCTTCAGTCTGAATGAACATGGGCACCTGCAAATGAGACAGTGAGTAATTATTTCTTACCCAGTAGTGTCGTTGATGACCGTGATCTTTCACCAAGGGATAAAACTTTCGACGACGAGATATCTTGCATATCCTGCCTTCCTGTGGATCCTAATAAACCATACGCGCCTCAAGTCGTCGTCGGTTTTTGGGGGTCTAGCCGTATACAAATCCTGAGCATTATCGACACCTCCAACCCCTTCAAACACATATGTTCCAGCGAGCCTTACTCGTCGGTACCCCGATCCGTGTTGCTACATAACTTTGGGATGAGCCACGACAGAAACAAACCGGACTACAGGCCCCACCTTATGGTTGGATTGGCAGACGGTACGGTGGTTTCGCAAGCGTATAATGCGTCGGAGTATAAACTCCAACCTCCGAATGTTTCTACCCTTGGAGGCGCAGTCGTCCACCTCACCCCCTACGAAGTCGATGGAAGGCGTTGTGTGTTCGCGTGCGGAACCCTCGGGGAGGTTTATTACTGGAATAACACGAGGTTGCAGCGATCCCCAATCTCATTAAAGGTCCGTGTGTGCTCATGAAGCTGTCGATCGTATTGTGACCGCCCCCGCCGGATCGCAGGACGCTACATGGTCATCAACTTTCAGGCCTCGTCGGGGAACTGGTTGTTTACTCCTGTGTTCGCCAACTCAGATCACGTTCGGCAGAATAACACACACTAATCAAGTTAGCATACGCTCTGTGAGTCGCCATCCGATTGCCTCCGTTTCTCATGTATCTTATGTTTCTTCGTAGATTCCGACGGGTAGAGATGTCCCCAAGACCATCGTTCACCTGAAACCCGCTCAAGCGTTCGCTGTTGGTTATGTCCGGAGATATGGGATCCAATCTACTGAACAATCGTTTGGGGTGCTACGGTTGCTCGACCAGAATTCGTTCGAATGTTCGTGATTGCGGTCCACAATAGTGGTTTCCGAACTCATGATTATGATGCATAGCCTTTTCCGAGGTCACTTGCGATCCTGCGGAACTCATCAATGCGATGCATGTCGTCACGTCGTCAAAGGCGACTTATCTATGTGTGGGGACGGTGGTTGTGGACCCACACGATCTGGAGCCCACGAAGGGACGGCTGATAGTTTTCAAAGTGCGCACAGACGAGGGGAGACCGTCGTTGCATCTGGTTTCGAGCACGCCCGTTCAAGGTTGTGTGTATGCGATGGTCTCCAGGAAGACCACTCTGGCGTTATCCGTAAACTCCGCGGTAGGTCCAGGGCATCAGAGAGTAAAAGATGTGATAATTGATGGTTGGGTTTTCCAGGTCAAGGTATTCAAATTCGTGGAGGTGAAAGAGGGGGAGAATCCGTTGCACGTTGAACAGGTGACGGAATGGGATTACAGTTATGTGCTTCAGTGCATGGCGACTTCAGGTGATACTCTTATACTTGGAGATATCATTCGGTCGGTCTCTCTGCTCGATATCAATTGGGAAGATGGGAAGCTGGCGAGGAAGGCTAGAGATCACCAAGATTTAGGGCCATATAGGCTCGCGGCGGCTGGAGATAAGGGGGTCATCGGGTCAAACGTGAGTCTACCTTCCCCGATCAGGGGATATAGATTCTAATGAGTAACGTTGATCCTTCACCGGAATAGCTCGGCCGTGCATTATTCTCGTTCCAATATAACGGGTCGGCTGCCCTGGAAGAAGACGGGTTGTTTGGCCTCCACCAGCTCGTATCAAAAATTATTCCAGGTTCCGTTTCGAGAGAGGGCGAAGGCGGGGCATTGAGGCCTACCCATCTGTTCTGCACCAACTCGGGACAAATAGGGGTCATATCCGAACTCGACCCTTCGGTGTCACTCGACTTGACGTTGTTGCAAAGCAACATGAACGATCAACTGGTCGGGCCAGGTGGGACGACGTTGAACTCGTAAGTCCTATTCCTCTTCCCCTGTGCATTCCACGAGTTTTTTTTCGGCGTGGAAAGGAGAGAGCTGACAAGAACATTCCACTTCGTTTTTTCCATGAACGATCAGGTACAGATCGGTCGTAGGGAGGAAAAAACGTCTCGCGGCAGGGTTCCTCGACGGCGATTTCCTCGAGCGGTTCCTCACTCTGGATCCTAAAATGCGCGAGAAGGTCGTCAAGGGTGCGAACCCGGCAGAACGCTTGGGCATGTCCGAACTTTCGATCGACCAGATCCTGGAAGACTTCCAGCGAATCCATTAGCGCTTTCCACTTCTCCTCACTTCCCTGGTTTTCTACCCGGCTTGCTCATCTGGTTGCGACGATAAAAAGTGAGAGGATAATGATGATATACATTGGTCGTGAAGGTCGTGACTAGGGAGGGGGGTTGTATCATAACGTGCTGTACGGAACGAGTTGAAGAGCCGTAGCGAGCTAGGGCGGTATTTTTACCAAGAAGTAAAAAGAAAATGCTGTAACAGCGAGTATATATATATATATATATATTCCGAATGAGGATCAATCTTCTGAGAAGGAAAGGCGCAACTATCTTATACTGCTTTCGAAAAGAGGGATCAGTGGGAATGAGTTTCAGAGCGACTATTCAAGGTTAGAACGAGACAATCCGCTCCTAGGAGAAGCCAGACAACAGCGCTAGTCGAACATAAAAAAACCGAGTAGATACAACAGGCGCAACACAGTAGATAAGTAGTTGTGGGGGGGAATATGGGTTACCGGCTGGTGAAAAGCCATGTCAAAGGATGATCGAGGATGTTGGGATCCGTTGTGTAGCGAATGTGGGCGTGGGCGCGGGGAGGGTGTATGTGAAGGGGAAGAGTGGTATCTGCTCGTTTTATGAGGTAATAAAGAACTGTCCGAGGTGTTGCAAAGTCGACTTGAGTGGTAGGAAGGTATCCTCCGCCTCGTTGCCCGGTGCCCAGTAGAATCCTGAGGTGAGCACCAAGTAGCTAATTAACGAACGACAGAGTTAGATCAAGTTCGTGGAAGAAGTGAGTGGACAACACACCTGAGGATGAGGATGCTTCCACGATGGTAGTTGCTTTTAGCCTCGATGTATGTGTAGGTCATGAGGAACACGGAGAGGATGATGGAGATGACATCCCATCGAGGCAAAATCAAACTTGAGAGAACATATCAGATACTCTGACGGGAAGCTACGAGAGCACAAATAACAAGACGATACCTGAAAGTCTCCGCGATAGAGCCCATCCTCTCCGGAGCGTGCCAAGTAGAAAACACCACCATAGCCGGGATCTGGAGCAAACAAACCTGTAGGGCATATGCAGAACCGATTTCCATGCTGAAGAATTCCTGGTTAGCGACATAGAGTGCAGCGACAGAAATTATCTACCTGAGGGCGATATTTCCATGCAGGGCGAACGAAATGGCGTTCATAAACTCCGTGGTATTCGGCACGAGAGCGAACAGGGTGATCCCAAGGAACTTTTCATCGATCCCGGATCCTTCAAGTACAACGTCGACCACACCGACGAGCAATTCTGCACAAAGCGATCTGTAAAACACTCTCCAAGGCAAGTGGAAGTAGACGCACCTGCAATGATGGCATAGAGCGCAGTGCACGATAAGAGCACACTAGCACTGGCAAACCTGCTCCAAGATGGGGCAGCGTGTCCACCATGTCCTGCAGCACCATCGTCAACCTCATGAGCTCCGGAGGTCCTGTACCTCCCAGGAACAGCCTGAGCCTCCTGGTGCCTCAACGCGCTAACTGTAGCAACAGCAACAGCACGGGTGAAATCCTCACGGGTCATGCTCCCCGGAAGAGCGGTGGGCTGTAATCCGGTGTTTTGAATCGCATGGTCAACGGTCTCCAACAACGGCGCAATTCCCGGTGTAAACGATGGTGGCGGAAGATTGACCGAAGGCGGTTGAGCATAGGAAATCCTGCGGTCCGCTTGAGCGGGGGTAGACTGTACGATCGATTCGGGTTGAGGGACGGAGGTCGCATTCGACTGTCCAGGGACCGATATCGAGTTCCTCCCGATCTTCTGACCGACAGACTCCGAATGCCTAAGTGACGAGGGGACGAACTTATGGTAGACAGAGATGCGATTGCTGCCTGGCGCCGTAATCTCAGGGTGAAGGAGCTGTTGAGGGTTTTGCCAAATCTGGGAAGCGTGCGTGCGAAGAGAGAACCACATCCCGATTAGGTAAGACTGGAAGTCACGAGGGCGCGAATGAGAAAAACACTATGAGACGATGACCAGAAGTGGTACGTACGAAAAGGAGAATGGCGGCGCAGAACGAAACCAGAGACTTGACAGTCGACTGATAGAATGGGTCGTTCAGGGGTTCAGGATGTGAGTAGTAACACTGTTTGCACTCCCACGACTCGCGCCCCCTTGGAACATGCGCAGGACATCCGGTACACACGAGCTGGAACTGATAGGGTTCCCAGGATTTCACACGGACGTAAGTGGTTAGCACCCGAATAAAGGCTGCGGGGAAGAGCAGGAATTAACTCACAGTCCCATACGTCTGATAGAACAACGTCGGAGTTAAGGTTCCAATGAACGCCATCATCAGCATCATGCTCGTCACGCCGGCACTCTTCGCGTTGAACTTCTGTTCCTTCCTCCTGACCGCTCCTCCACACATGCTCATGCCGGGCATCAACAAAACACCAGCCAACAAACTACCAACGATGGACCCCTCGACCAACCGACCCTTGCCTTCCTTGAGAGCGATGCAATAGAGCAGGATTTCGATGATGGAACCGAAGGTTGCGTTGATGACAGCACCCATGCCGATGGAGGATTGCGCGGAGATCGAGGCAACAGCCATTCCGATGAAGTAAGAAAGTGGGATGACACTGGCGAGACAGAGGATGAAGATCATCGAACGAGAAGCGAGGAAAGCAATGAACGCGGGGACGTGTCTGCCTGCCGCCTGTCTACCCTCGACCCAAGGAAGAAGGAGCATTCCATCGAGGATGACCAGGAAGATGACGGGGATGAGATTGATGAAGAGAATATTAACTCCCCCGATCGTGTACTTGTAGTATTGCCACCCGGTCGCCCTGTAGATACAAAGCAACACCGTGGAGGTGGGCGATCCAGACGGGGCGAGCTGACCAGCTGCGAGGCGTGTGCTCTTGGTCGTAAAAGTACTGGTACCCGTGGGAGCATTACCCTCAACCTCCACTGGGACAGAAATACTGACGAGCGCGGGGGCAGAACAGAATCGAATGGAGGTAGGGTGTTGGACGAGGTGTTTGATGAGTGCCCAGTTCAACCTGGCCATGGGGATCGTGAAGACGAGACCGTAGCAGATGATGGAGACGATGAAAAGGAGTGGGACGATTATCGATAGCAGGAAAAGCCAGAAACACAACTTGCCCAACAGCCACGCTTGGGTCTGTTTGCTCACGCCAGTCGTCGAATATGCAGGGGCGGCACCGTAACTCCTCTGATCGCCGACATCGACGACAGCTCGCCGAGACAACAAAGAGGTCCCTTCATTTGGTTCGGAAAGGACGCTAGAATCGGGCACTCGCTGTTGATAGATTGCACTCCTCTGGGTGACGGTGGAGTAGTTCGATTGCGGTCCGTAGGCCCTCGGGGTAGCGGCCCCCTCGCTATCGTCGTCCTCGTTGACACTACCCTCGTCCTGGTTCCCGTTCGCCTGTTCTTCATCGTCCGTGCTGGGTTTGGGGGAAAGGTCTCCCTCGAGATACTTCCCAAACGGCCAGAAGATGTACCAACCCAGCCCAAACACCAATGTGGCATAATTCCTGCCTCCCCTCGGAATAAGGCACAGGACGGCGGAAACCGCCAAGAAGACCAACGACAGCCACCATCCAAACAATACCGTCCAGACGATATTGCCAGGCAGTAGATGTTTCTCGGCTTGGGCGGAGGGGATAGAGTGTAAAGCTTCCTCGGCATTCCTCGTGACCGTCCTGCTCTTCTTGTATAACGCCGGTTTCCAAATCGGCAGACCGAAAGGGTGTTCGACGTTGATGAGCGACTGACGTTCTTTGAGCGTTATCGGGTCTTCGTCGTGAGAGCGGGCTGACAAAACGGCCTCCTCATCGTCGTCATCGTCCAGGTCCTGACTGTTGCGAGGGTCTCGGTCGCGGTCTGCCGAGACGTGATAGTCCCTGGATCGTTTCGAGCGACTGCCGATCTCGCTGTTCGCTCCGTCGTACTCGTCCTCTTCTTCCTCGCTAAGGATTGCTGCAGGGTCGTCGTGCGCGGCTCCCCGGGCGGTAGCGCTACTGCTGACGCTCAAGCCTCGATGCCTAGTCGAACTGGCAGACATGGTCCTGTGTGCGTGGTGGGGTCTACGTGGGGTGGGCGAGACCGATCGACCTGCGGTTTGGTTGGTGTTGTAGCTGAAGTAGGAAGTCCCTTGATGGTGGTGCTGAGGGGTTTCTGCCGGCGACCACTGAGAACTCGAACTGCGAATTGGCTGTGCAGGAACCCTAGTGGGGTTGGAAGGAGATGGTTGAATAGAAGAAGTGAAAGAGGGCTCGTGCCTCAGATACCTGTCGTCAGAGGACCCTGAGCCTCCAGCTGCGGACATGACGAGGGTTGGCTTTTACGGCTCTACGGCAGGAGGGCAGAAGGAAAGGCGGGAGATCGAACACGTGTATATTCATCAAGAAAATCCAATTATTTTTCAAATTGTAAGGTACTCCCCCGTATAATCCACAGAAATCCCGTCGATATTTCTACAGGCCACTATCGCTTTAGCAACTTTTCATGCATCTCTGCTCCCTTCAGCTTCGCCCGCAATAGCTCAAGTTTCGCCTCGTACCGCGCCACAACCTCTGCACGTCTCCGTCGAATGTCTGCCATCTCGTTCTCCAACGTCGCCATCGCTGGGTCACTCGTCTCCTCCACCGTCTCCAGTATCGTAGACCCTGCATTGTTCACACTCGATGTGCTACCTGTTGAAGTTCCAAACCTGCCCAGAGAATTCGAACTCATCGATGGCAGCGGAGGGTGGCTTCCGCTGATACTCTTCCCCCGTGATGACATGGAAGAAAGCGAGTTCTTCCGAGACAGGGTGATCGGCTGGGACACCAACGGTTGCGAATTCGAGTTGTGACGGGGCCCACGTATGGAAGCCGATCGTCCAGAGTGTATTGATCCTTCGTCCGTTTCGCTCGCCACCTGCACCGGAATGGGTCGCCGCTGTCGCTTCGTCAGTGTACTGAGCTCCAGCCCATTGAACGCATCCAGCAGCCTCCGCCCTTCGGCTTCAACAGCTTCGATTTCCGTTCGCAGTTCTTTCACAGACTGGGTGTGTTCCCCATTCAGATCAAACTCGCCCGGAGGATGGTGATTTTGGTCTCGCGTCGGGGTATGGGGTACGGATCTGTAAGCCCGATTTAGATAGGAGGATGGTGGCGGGTGGCGGGATGATTTACGCGAGGTGGGTGTTCCGCCGCGCTGATAATCGTTTATCCGGTGGGCAGACACCTCTGAGCCTATTGAACTATCGCTCGCTTCTCTTCGCAAGAAGTGTCGTGGGAGAGTTCGGTGTTGTACAGGGGATGGGCTGGAAGGGGGTATCATAGAATCCGAGGACGTGGGTGGTCGTGACCCGGGTGATGAGTTGAACCGTCGGCTTGTCGCTCTCCGTATTAACCCAGAAAAGGTAGAGACTATTGACGATTTGGAGCGAACGGAAGCCGACCGTGAGTTGTGTGGAGAGGTGGAGGGTATATGTGAGTCTAAAAGCAACCCGACGTTAGTGACCCACACGAGGAACATGAGAAGGATGACGAACTTTGGTGGGCAGAAACAGATAGGCGCACGATTGGTGTCTCACTCGGCACCGTCGATACACTTGCGAATCGCTCAAACAGGTTAGCACGTAACAGTCTATACTCGTCATCACTGCAAACTGTCAGACCCAAGGTCCACTGGAGAAGAAATGCAAAAAGGACGACGCACTCGAGAAGGCCCTGTTCATTTGCTGTTGCGAGCTCTCCCAACCGTTGAGCCAATGTCATCCTGAATAGCAGTCAAGGTTCGTCAACCATGGCGAGTAAAGCAAACGGTCGTACGTGATGGTATCCGCACTAGTCCTGCTATTCCGTGAAGGCGACGGTTGTGTGCTGGGTCGTCTTGGAACAGGAAGGAGATGGGAAGAGGTAGATGGGGTATTGCTTGAACTCGTGAGGGTCGAACTGGCACCCAAAACGCTGGCCTTGACTCTCCGTCCAGAAGCCCGACCAAGAGACCTGTTGACAGTGTTTTCTCCAGAGAGGGTACTGTGTCCAGCACTGTTTTCGCGGTCCTGTGGCAAAGTCCCGTTGCCGAGGTTGTTGAATGCGGCCCGTTCACGTTCCTTGCCTTTCCCATACTTTAACAATGAGAAAACCAGACCAGCCATCAGTATCTCATGAAGGGAAGCGAGACAACGGCGAGACCCTTTCGGGACAAGGGATAAGGGAAACTGGAGGAGGCGGATACGTACGAAACGGGAACGAATGATATTGGTCACGCCTCCCAAGGCTGAGCTCTGACCGGGGTCGGGGACTCGTGGGTCGGATTTAGTTGAAGAGAAGAAACCCATTGGAAAGAGGGGGAAATGAATGGTCGGCTTGCGACGTATGGAGGTGGGGTATGTATGTATATCGAGGCGGAGGATGGAACCTGAGAAGCGAGAGCACGGTAACAAGAGAAACGCTCGCGCATTGTACAGTGTCGGCTAATACTAAATGTCCTATACAAACACTTGATAGGCGGGCAACCGCAAGAAAGCAAATATCATCATCATAGTGCCTTCATTCCAAATTCATAGTAAAGCATCGCCACCCTCGCCCCGTCCACCTTCATCTCCGAACCCGCCTCGCCTCTGGCCATCACCCTCGTCACTTTCCCCTCGATCGACGAAACCAAGTCACCCAACGCGCTGAATGCCTGCGGTGACGGTGCCAGTCCCAGCGCGACGTATCTCAACAGCAACACCACCGAAAGACTTGGTCGGAACTCCGAGAGACTACCGAACGGACCAACTCCCGGAGCGTCGGAACCGAAATGAGTTGTTTCCGCGATCCGGGTGCACAGAGTCGAGAGCAATCCACCGGTGATAGCGCTCGTGTCATCACGGAGAGATCCCAGGGTAGAAAACCTAGAGACCGAGTCGGGAGGGGAGAGGATGTGTGTCGGCGTCCACATCGCGGACGGAAGGTACAGTGCTTCTGCGGGGGAGAGAAGAAGTACGGGAGGTGACTTGCCGACGATGCCGAGTAGCCGGTCGGCGTTGGTTTTAACAAATTCGAAGACATCGAAATCGGGGGAGATCTTCCGTCGCAATTCGTCCGTTATCTTCATCGTCTCTTCCAGACCAGGACCGACCTGGTCTGCGCATGCCAGAGCACCGACGAAATGAGCAGTGAGAATCAAATCGTCCGTCGTGTATGGGGGAGAGCGGGAAGGGTCGTTCGAGTTGAGTGCAAGTTCGATTCCACGGAACAAATCAGCCCACTCCCGTTCATCGTGAAGGGCGCGGTAAATGATCGATCGGATGAGTAGGATTCGTTGTACGCGATGCAACTCGTCCTGGACCACACTCTCTTTGCTGATGCTATCCAAGACGAAGCTGGATATTTCCAGGGACTGCCTGAGTTGTTGCTCTTGGAAGGACTGGGACTTGGACGGGCTCGGAAGCCCTCCCTCCCAGTGACCCGATCCAAGTATCGTCGCGAGCATATTATCCTGCCGGTGAATTTCATAAGCACCGGGGCATCAAAACTCCACTTTTATCCTTACCAGTACATCCCAGAACGTGGGTTGAACGTGAAGTGCCTTCCACCAAAACTCGAATGCCTGGACGATAAGTCCCATCACTTTGAAAGTAGATCCCATGTTGCACATCGCCTCTACCTAGGTGAGACAGTTAGCAAATATATCCCGAATATCGACAATCGGCAACAAACATTATTTGGATACCTCTCCAGGACTTCGCGGTTAACATCCAACGCCCGCTGATGGAGTTCCTGGCGATTATACACACAACCAAGCAACAACGCTGTTTGCAAATGGGTGGGATCCAGTCCGTGCAACAACTCCAACAACGGCAAGAGCAGTGGCGCGTGTATGGGCGTGGGGCCGTCCGGTCCGGTCGGTGATTCACCCGTCACGAATGTATCGTACAGCGAGTACGCGTAGGACAACATCCCATCACGTTTCGTGGGATCCAGAGGACCAGGGACAGGAAACGAGCTCTCCGGGAACTTGGTGCCGTTAGATCGTGGTTGCTGTTCGAATGGTTTCGCTAGGAAGTGTTCGAGGTTTCCCAGCGTCGGGATCGGCGGAGGGTACTTCTGACCCCTTAGACGAGAGACGAGGATCGGGTAGTTTGAGATTTCGGTGAATTTCATTGTTCGTATCGCTGAGGTGTCTTGAGGGCTGCTTGAACTTGAAGGTGGTGTCTCGGGGAGCGCATATATACCCTCTCTGCCCATGCACGAGGTCAGTTATTTGAAGAGTGCTTTCGTCGATGCGTTGTAAGTGAAAGACGTCATTCGAGGAAAAGAGCATCACACCTGGTCACCCCCTTGACGTAGGATAATCATCTGGTGGAGTTTGTGACCGGTTCCACAACTTCTCCTGGTTAACCGAATGCAAAGCTGATCGCAGCGGCGTCATACTCATAGAACCAGCGTTTTGGGTGTCCGTTTCAGAGGAAGGCCGTAACGTCAACCGCCCATCTCGAGGGAGAGCCGCTCATACCGGCAAATTTTTGTAGACATCGTCCTCGAAGCGTGGCAGGGCAGATTACCTCGTACGCTTAGCGCTTATCGACGTATCCGCTTCTCCCCACCCTCAGCGTCTAGCGAGGGTATCTTTCTCTACCAAACTCAATGTACAGCCTTAAGCTTTGTGCGTATTTCAAGCTCAAGCTCTGAGGATTCACCATTATCGCTAACAGACCCTACCTCCGTGATCAGTCCGGGCACTCGGCCGGAAGCCCACCCCCAAACAGGCGGCTGTGGAGGAACACGTCGACCTTACTCCAATTTCGGCTATCCTCCATCACGGCTGTATGGGGCTCCCCCAAGAACTCGTCGACCGCATCATGGAGATGCTCCACAGCGACCTACGAACCCTTAAAACCTGTTCATTAACCTGCAAGGCCATGTTCGCCTCGACCAGGCACCTAATTCACCGGACATTACGTCTGAACCCACAAAACAACCAAAGCATCCTCACCCCGGAAGAGAAACTTCGCTATCTGAGATGGGATTACCACGACAACGAGCTCCGCTTTTTGTCTTACCTGGGTGAACGTGGCTTCCTCCAGTACGTCCAGGAGGTTCGCATCCGCATGGGCAGCACTTTATTCACCCCAGATATCCTAATACCCCACCTCGACCACTTCCGT
>Ga0307514_10004928_pt1 | contig 12131 bp, 9 predicted proteins | sample 16_EM_MG_FD_203088 | JGI IMG/M metagenome (GOLD analysis project Ga0307514, IMG submission 203088) | Populus trichocarpa ectomycorrhiza microbial communities from riparian zone in the Pacific Northwest, United States - 16_EM | ecosystem: Host-associated > Plants > Roots > Unclassified | place...
ACTCTGTCTTAATATCTAATCAAGAATTAATTGGTTCATTTATAAAACATAAGTTTTTTGAATCAAATTCTCTTATAGAAATTTTATTACATAATAAATTACTTTCATTATAAAAGGTTTTTATAGAAACATATTTTTTATTATTTAATTTATAACCGATTAAATTATTTTCTTTTTTGTAAATAGGATCCCCATAATTGTTCATAATTATATCCGAATATAAATAATTTTTTAAATTTAAAGACTTGTCAGAATAAATTTTATTATTTACTACAAAAACTCCGTTAGAACTTGATAAATCATTCTTTATTTGTTTATCTAGTATATCAGTAACTTAAGAAAATTTAACATTAAAGTCATCAGAATTTAATCATGGTCTTCCCATTATAAATAACTCAATATTTACACCTTTAAGAAAATAAATTAATAATTTATCTAGTATAGACTCTAAGACTCTTTCCGCCAGTAACTCACACGAACTGAATCTTGTAACTTTAATTGATTTTGTAGTAGAGATAGCTTTATACTCACCATCATCATATTCTCGTCTTAAAACAGGAATAATAGAATAAGTCATGTTTTCTGGTATTTCACTAAGATAATCTTTTATTTTACTTTCTAAAAGTTTAGCATATTGTTCAAGGTATGCTTTATCATCTATACTAATTAAATATGTTACATCACCTAAACTATGAATTAAATTATAACCTAAGTAACCACCCTTGTAATTTTTTTTTAATCCTTAATAGCTTGTTCCTTAATTAAGGAATTTAAACAAAATAGTATAATAATCCACCCAAAGTATTCATATGTAACTGTGAATGTAGATAATAAACAAAATAAAGAAAACATTATAAAAATAATAACTCCCTCAGTAAATATAATTCAAGATGAGAGTGATTTCTATCTAATATTTTCTAAGTTAGAAATTATTATTTTTTTAATTTCTATTGCTATCCTAATAATTTTACTTTTAATTTTGTAACCCAAAGCTATTGTATTAATAAAAAAATAAAAAAAAATAGAAATAATTTAATTTCTATATTCGCTTATAACTAATAATTAATTATTTTTAATTAATTATGAAAAACTTTTATTCTTAAGATACAACAAACCCTTTCCCATAAAATAGATATGAAATAATAAATTTAAATACTACATAATTATAGTAATTATAAGTAGTTTAGAGGTATGCTTTAATGTTAACTTTATATAAAAAATAAGTTATAATTAAGGAAAGAGTAAAAAAAAATCTTAATAATATTTTAATTAAAAAAAATAGAATTATAATTTATTTGTTGTTCTTATTAATAATTATTTTTTAAAATTTGCCAACAAAAGATTTATAGTTAATTTTAATTAAAAAAAATTCACTTATTAACGATAAACAAAAACTTTTCAAGGATTAAACGATAATGAAATTAAAATGAATGTTTTTATATATTAATATGAAATAGAATTAAAAAAATTTAATAGTTTTATTTCCTTCCCCAAGGACAGTAATTTAAGTTTAAGTCCGCATTTAATAATAATAATATATAAAAAAAAAATAGTTATTATGATAAAAACTTTAATTTTTAAACTAATACGTTATCGTGTTAGTAAATATTTACCTATGGTTAATAAAAAATTATATTCAAAATTGTTTACATTAACATATAAATTTTTTATTTATTTGAAACCTTCCCAATTATGAATAATAGTTTTAGCTTTATTAAATAAGACTGAATTTAAAAAAATAATTAGTTTACCCTCAATGCTAATGCTATTTAGTACTTTATTTTCTGATACTAATGACCCTAATTTAAAATTGAATCTTTTAAATGCAAAGTTAGAAGTTAACGGATTTATGAAAAGTGAAAATAATTGGGAAAACTTTTTTTGGGTTTTAATTACATTAGCCTTAATAAAAAGATTTATTACTAGTTTATTTAAGTTTTTATGGATTCCTTTATTTTTTAAGGATAATTGCTTTTATTTTCTATATTTTAAAATATTTAGGTTATGATTTTTCTTATGTCTTTAATGTTTTAAACAATATAAGTCTAGGCATTATTGACTGGTTTCATAATAAAATAATTAATTTTTTTAATTTATTTAATAATAATAATGAAAACAATAATTAGAAATATTTTAATCTCAATTTTTTGAAGAATTTTATTCGATAAACCCGAATAAAAATAATTTTCTTGGTCAAGAATTTACTAATAGATGAAAGTCTACTTCAAAAGTTTGTGTCAACATGTTTAAATTAGGATTACCCGAAACATTATCAGTTAGGAATAGTTTTAAAGTTTTAATTTGTTCACTGATACTTAAAGTTCTCAAATGGGCACTTAAATTATTTAAGATTTCTGTAAAATTAATTTTATTGATATTATCGAATAAAATTCTTCAAAAAATTGAGATTAAAATATTTCTAATTATTGTTTTCATTATTATTATTAAATAAATTAAAAAAATTAATTATTTTATTATGAAACCAGTCAATAATGCCTAGACTTATATTGTTTAAAAAATTAAAAATATAAGAAAAATCATAACCGAAATATTTTAAAATATAGAAAATAAAAGCAATCTTAAAGGGTATCCACAGTAATTTAAATAAGCTCACAGTAAACCTTTTTATTACAGCCAATGTAATTACAATTCAAAAAAAATTTTCTAAGTTATTATCAGGATGAGTTAATTTTTGAGCTTCTAATCTGACAAACAAAGTTTTAACGTTCAAAGAAGGCGAACTCAAGCCGGATGAGTCTGAAATAATTGAATTAAATAAAATAAACATAGACGGAATACTTATTAAATTTTTTAGGTCTGTTTTATTTAATAAAGCTAATATTATAACTCATATTTGGGAAGGTTTCAAGAAAACAAAAAATTTATAACTTAAAGTAAACATCTTTCTGTATAATTTCATATTAATTGCAGGTAGATTTTTTTTAAATTTGTATCTTATTGTTCTAAATATTATATTTTTTATCATTTTAATAATTAAAATTTTTTTTATAAGTATTTTAAATAAAATACTTTTTAGCTCTTATTTTACTTTTTTAAAAGAATAGTTAAATTATTTAAATTAAGTTATAAGTTTTTAAGAAAAATTTACCTATAATATTTTACCCTTTCAGGGTAGGTAGAGAGAGAAACATTAAAATGGTAAATGGAGATTAAAATATTATTTAATTGAGTTGTTGTTGTTCTAAAAAAAAGAAGAAAGGGGTTGATCTTGATTAAAAGTAATAATTTTATATTAAAAAAGATGATTAATTAGGGTTCAAAGTAATATAAAGTGTGCGGATTTTATTTAATTAAAAATTTAACTAAATATCGTCAAGCAATTTTTAATAATAGTTATTTTATTTATTTTTATTTTATCCATAATAAATAAACAATAACGAAAAAGGTTAAAATTAAAAGTGAAACTAAAAATAAAATAATTTCAAATCTCGAGAATAAAATAAAGAAATCAGAGTTATAGCTTTCTTTAGGTTCAGTTATTAAGTCTGTTTTATTATGAATCAGGTCAAAATTTTTAATGTTTTCAATTAAACCTCTTATAGTTATATTTGATTTTTCTATTTTTAGAGCTAAGTCTTTTCAACTTACTTTAAAGTTAACTCTTTCTATTTGAACCGACTTACCGCTCAGTAATTCTAAAAATAAATTATAACTTAATTTTGAGGAGTCTATTCCACTAGCTTTTATAATTTCTTGGTTATCTTGGGTTAAAATATAATATAATTTTTTTCTAATGAAGATAGATTTTTTTTAAATAAATCTAAATCTTTAAGTTGGTTCTTATTTAATCTCTTATTTTCTAAGTTAGAATCTGATTTATTTTCTTTATATAAAATTTTTATGTTTTGAGGTATTCTATCGCTATACTTGACAAGAATTTTATTATTTCCTAATTGAGAAAAGATTGAAACATTACTTTTCTTTTCTAATTGCTTTGCTTCTACTAAGTCTATTATTTCTATTGTACTGTCTATATCTTTCATACCCATTCTACCATATAAAGCATTTAAAAATAAAAAAAAACAAAATAAACAAAATAAAAATATATGTTTATATTAAAGGAACAAAAACAAACAAAACAAACAAAAATTAAAAAAAAATAAATAGTTATTTTAAGTAATAAAAATAAAAATAAAATAAAAAAATATAAAAATATTAAAATAATAAAAAAAATATAAAGATAGTTTAGGTAGTTAAATTAAAATAATTAAAAATAAATACAAAAAGATTGTAAAAATAAAAAAAATAATCCAAAATATTAAACTTTAAAAAAATAAAAATAAAATTAAAAATTAAATAGTTGATTTAGGTAGTTAAAATTAAAAAAGATTGTAAAATAAAAATAAATATATTAAAAAAGATTGTAAAAATAACTCATCAGAATAAAGATTAATAAATAAATATAAATTTAAATTTAAGATAAAGATAACAAAAAAACATAAAAAACATAAAAATTTACATGGTTGTTTTAGATAGTAAAATTAAAAAAAAATAAAAAAATGGAACAGTCCCTATTATTTTTTTAAATAGAAAAGAGAAAAATAAATTATTTTCTTTAGGTTAACGATATTTTTCAATATAAAAAATAATTATTAACTAAATTTAAATAATAAAATATTTATTCATTTAAATATTATAGAGTTTAAGATATTTAAATTATAAAAATACTCTGCAAAATATAAAAAAAAAATTAAAATTAAAAAATAAATGAAAATAAAATTTACAAATAACTCAATATTAGCTCACCACTATTCAAACTATTTAAAAATGTTAGATTTAAATAAAAAAAATTAATATCTACAAATTTAACTGAATTAGAAATTCAAGAACTATATAATAAAAAATATAACCTAACAGAATTTTAAATCTTTAAATATATCACTGCTTATGATTATATAAGAGATTCTTTAAGGTGTAATAAATTTAAACTTACAGAAGGTATAAACTCAAATATAAATAAATATAACAATATTTTAATAGACTTATTTTATAATAACATAAGTTGAAAAATTATTGATGGTTATGAAATATCTACTGTATTTGGTATAAAACAAATAGGATCAGAAGAATTTAAAGATTTAACTCGATCAGAAAAATTAAATAATTTATTCTTATCAGATTTAGAAGCTGATGAATCTTATGCTTTAAATTGTTGAAGTAAAGAATATGACCTATATACTTCAATTTATAAGAGTTATGCAGGTAATTCTTATACTTATTATGTGTTTAAACAGTTACTTAAATTATTCTTGACTGAAGTATATTTATTTATATCTAATGGACATTTATGGACCTATAATCAATTAATAAATTATCAATCAGATCCATATTCAATTAGATTAATAAATCAAAAAATATTAAATAGAGAAATAGAAAAAGTACAATATCAATGTATTAAAATAGTTGAACCTTTTGACATAAATAATAATACATTCTCAAAATTAAAAATAAAATTAATAAATGTAAACAAAAAAGGAGACTTTATTTCAATGTATGACTCAATAGTAGAAGGACTGAAAACATTAGGCTTATTTTATGACTATGATCAAACTAAACAGAACAGTATTTTTATATTAGAAAATAAATTTTAAACAAAGATATAGTTTTAATTATAAACTTAGCAGTTAATATAAGGTAAACTGTTATTTCAATTAACCTTCTTAAATTTAAAAACAAAAAAAAATAAAAAAAAGTGGATTCATCAAATAAAAATTCAATTATTCTTTACAATATACCAAATAACTATTCAATACAATTAGAAAACATATTAAATGAAATTAGATTTTATACTGAAATAGATTCTGGAATATGAGATAATAATATAAAATATAGATCTTTCTGAGAAAATAAAATAACAGATTTAAAATCAAGTTATTACTTAGATCGAGGTAAATGAGTAGATTTTATATTATCTTCAAATTTAACTAACAAAGAAAATAAAGAGTTAATAAATCCTTTTACAATTGAAGAACTAATTACATGAAAATTACGTTTAACATTATTATTATTTTGACGAGATATTGTAAGTAAGCTAGATTCAAAAACAATTTTTAAATTACAATTAAAATTAAATTTAACTTTTGCATCAGAAAACAAAGAGTTGGACGATACAGACCAAGTAAGATCGATAGGACCGGTTAGAATTTACACTAAAGAAAATTTTGAAGAAGCATTATCATTAAGTATATCTTCACTGTATTTATCAATAGACAATTATTCTAATTTTCAAATAAAATATATAATATTAACTTATAATCTCTGTTATGAGGATAGTATTTTAAAAAATAAAAAATATTTAAATTTTAAAAAACTAGATAAAAAACATACAGATAATAACCTGGAAAAAAATAAAGATGAATTAAAAATAAGTGATAAAAAATTACCACTAACTGCAGACTTAACCAAATAAGGTAAGATACAAATAGTTAAAGGAGATTATCCATACAGGTTTAATTTAAAGGAAACAAAATTAATAATAAGTAGTAGTTTAAATTTATTAGAAAATAAAAATATTTCATCAACAGAGTCTTTTAACTATATAGTTTCAATTAGAGGATTTAAGTTTGGAGGTAAAAAAATAATTCTTCATAGAGTAAGTGTAACAGATAAAAACTTTAGATTAATACACTTAAATTTCATATATATAATTCAAGATTTAAATTGTTATAATTCTTTTGTTAGATTAATAGATAATAGTCAATATGTTTACTACAGAGGAGTAAAAGTATTATCACAAAAGAGAAAAAAAGTTCAATACTTTACAAATTTAAAAACATGTAATAAAGTATCATATAAATTTATTACTATGGACTTAGAAACAAAAAGCATAGAAGGTATATTAATTCCTTATTGTGTTTCAATATTTGATGGAGATAATTCATTCTCATTTTATATTACAGATTATGACTCTTCGGATGAAATGTTAAAAGCATCAGTTTTATTTATTTTAAAAAGAAAATATAATGGTCATAGAGTATACTTACATAATTTTTCATACTTTGACGGAATTTTTTTAATTAAAATAATTAGTGATTTAGTATCTTCGGAAAGTATAAACCCTGTAATAAGAGATAATAGAATAATTAATTTAAAAGTAAACTTTAACTCAGGAAATAGTAAGAGAAAATATTACATTGAATTTCGTGACTCATATCTTTTATTAACTACTTCACTAGAAAAACTTGGTAAAACCTTTGCTTTAAATGAAGGTAAATTGGAAAATAAAATACCTTTTCCTTATCGTTTTGTAAATGAAAAAGATGTTGATTATAATTATATTGGTCCCATTCCTGATTTTAAGTATTATGATAAAATAGATAATGAACAATACAATGAATTAATTTTACAAAGTAAAAACAATAATAAAGATTTAACCAAATGAGATTTAAAAAAAGAAACAATTTATTACTGTGAGCAGGATTGTAAAACATTATATTATGCTATTTTAGAGTTTGCTAAATTAATTTATCTACAATTTAATGTTGATATTGCAAAAACACCTACAGTATCAAGTTTAGCTTTTAGAATATTTCGTGTAAAGTTTTCAGAACAAAATAAAAATATAGCAGTATTAAGCGGGTTAATTTATTATTTTATTTATCAGTCATATTATGGTGGAGCTGTAGATGCTTATTATCCTTATGGTAAAGATGTTAAATGTTATGATGTAAATTCTTTATATCCAACATCAATGAAAATTAACTCAATGCCAACAGGTAACCCTTATTACTTTGAAGGTAACTTAGAATATTACAATAAAATAAATTTTCAATATCCACCGGATCATGAATTAAATGGAGATGTAACTAATAAAATTCCTTCTAAAACAATTTATTCTTGTTTAAATGAAATCTTTAATAGTGATAATACTACATACTTTTTAAAGAACATAGTACTATTTTTAAATTTAAATAATGATAAGGGTGTATTATGTAATGAAAACAATTTACCTTATGGATTTTTTGAAGTAGATTTAATAACTCCACCAAAAAAAGAATGGAATCAACCAATTTTACTTAAAAAACAAAAGATAGGTAATGGAGGAATAAGAACAATTGCACCGGTAGGAAGTTGAAAAGGAGTTTATTTTTCTGGAGAACTATACAATGCGATAGAAAAAAACCCTAAACATAAATTTAAAACTCATAGAGGTTTTCTATTTAGACAAGACTATTTATTTGTTGATTATGTTGAAACACTTTATAAATTAAGAGTATCTAACCCTAAGAATACTCCTTTAAATATTATAGCTAAGTTATTATTAAATTCATTATATGGTAGATTTGGAATGAATCCTGATAAAGCAAACCATAAAATAGTAGGAGATAAACTAGAAAAAGATAAAATATTTATAGATAATGAAATTAAAAGTATTATAGATTTTGGAAATGGAAAAGAATTAATTTCTTATATTCCTAAAAAAGTAAATGATAAAGAACTTTTAGATCTCCTAAATGATGATGCAAATAATTCTAACATGTTAATAAATGTAGCCATATCTTCAGCAATAACAGGTTTATCTAGAATATTTATGTCTTATTTTAAAAACAATCCTTTGATTAAATTATATTATACCGATACTGATAGTATTTTTATTGATATAGATTTAAGTGAAGTAGACCTTAGTATGGTAGGAAATGAGTTAGGACAGTGAAAACTAGAATACGAGTTTAAAGAAGCAGTATTTTTAGGTCCAAAAATATATGGAGGTATAACTTATGAAGGTAATTCAATAGTGAAAGCAAAAGGAGTAAAAAATATTATTTCATTTGATGAACTTATAACTTTATTAAAAAAGGCAAATAGATTAATATTACCATCTGAAAAATGATATAGAAGCCTATCTAAAGGTAATATTACAATAAAACAAGAAAGATATAACTTGACAATAAATTCGACAAAAAGAGAGTTAATCTATGATGAAAATATGATTTTAATCGACACAAAACCAATAGAAATAAATGAAGAATAATCTAGTTGAAAATAAATATTCTTAAAAACAAAAAAATATAAACAAAAAAAATAATCATACTTTTAATATACTTAAAATTAAGTAATAAATATTAATATAAATTTAGATTAATAAAATCTAGGTATGTTTAATTTTTCTGTATGCAATTTAATTATTGATAAACTCAGTAATTATTTTAGTATACAGTTTTTTTTTTTAATAATTATAAGCTATAACACAAATAAAAAAAAAATCCTTACTTATAGAATTAACTATAAATAGGGATAAAAAAATTAAATTTTAGTATTTTTTTTTTAAATCTTCTTAAATTTTTCTTTTAAAAAAGATCAAGTATATTACTATACTTAAATAAAATTTAAACAGAATCACTAAGTAATAAGATAATTAGAATCTTTAATTTGTTCTAAGTTCAAATCTCCATCTTGAGGAGGTAATCAGAATCATAAAGGTTCTAATTTTTTTTTTCTACTTTTATTAGAGTTTAATGTAAGATCATAATTATTTAAAAATATATAAACTTTATGTTCATTTCTATTAACTTCATAATTAATTTTATTTTTTTCTAAAATATCCATTAGGTCTGAATGAAATTTTTCTAAAAAGTTATCTTTAGAATATAAATTAATAAATTCATATTTAACCAAATTTTCTAAATCTATCATATTATTAGGTAAGGTTCCGAAGCAATCATGGATTGAAATAATAGGTGATATTTTATTTGATTTATTTAAAATTAATATTAAATGAGAAGCATCCATACTATGTATAATATTAGGCAATATAGCTTGTGTTTGAGCTCTAGCATTAGTTTCATTTAATTTTCTCTTTAGAACTATAGTTTTTTGTTTACCCTGTCCAACAGAGATAGAAACTTTAGCTTTAGTTGTTTTTAAATATCTTTGTTCAATACTTAAACCACTAGGAGGATATCAAAGAATAGGAATATCTAGTTTTGTAAAAGCTAAACAAACAGATACAAAATATTCAAACAGTTTTTTTAGAGCTGGATAATAATCAAATAAAGATTCATGCATAATTCTAGCTAATTGATAAACTTCACCATAAGTTAAATATAAGTCTTCTTTATTTATAGAGGGAACTTTAAATATTATTTTTTTACCTTCATACCAAAATTTAATTGAGGAATCAATAGAGATATTATCTTTACTTTCAATGCCATAAAATTCTGATAAATCATCTTCAATTTCATTTTCAATATTTTCAACAACAGAATTATCAATAGTTTCTAATTTATTTTTATTTAAAATTTCATTAATATCTAAGTCATTTTTATTATCTAAATTAATTACTTTAAAATTTGATATTAATTGATTACATACTCCTTTAACTGTAACATTATAAACACGTGTCATAATTGTAGGTTTAATTAATTTTCTAGTTATATCTACATTATTTAATTTAAAATAAGAAGGATTTTGATCTACAAATTTTCTTATATTATTTTTTGTAGGTTCAATCATTTCTGTATAAATATCGTGAACCCTATCTGTTAAATCAGTTTCGTCTGGGATAACATTAACACTTTTAGCTAGTTCAACATCTTTTAACATTGTAGCGAAATGTTGTATACCTGAACATGTGGCATCTAATCATATAGGTAATTTAACTTTTTCACCTGCTTTATAATTTTTATAAGCTAAGCAGAAAGCTATAAAAGCGAATCGACTATCTGCTTTAAGAATAAAATCAATATCCATACTTAATATTTTACTTTCATTATCATCTACCCATTTAATTCGATCTTTGTAAGAAGCTCTACTTATTTTATTTTCATCATGTAAATTAGCACCATAAACTTTAAAGAAGTATAATCCAGAGTTAGAAATAATTTGTCCTTCATCAAATTGTAATAAAGCTAAACTTAAATCTGATCCTTGGTAGCTTAGGTAATAACTGTTACTATAAATTCTACCTCTTCAATCAGCAAAAGTATTTAAATAAAAAGTTATATAGTTAAAAGTTTTAGCAATTTCTAAAGTAACAAAATCTCTTAAAATATTATCATTAATTTTATCCTCACTTAAAGTTTCATCCGAATTGTAATAATTTTTAAAAATAATATCTTTATTGCTTAATATAAAATTTAATACATCTGAATTAACACTAAATTTAATAGAATTTAAATAATTAACAGCGTTATATAACTTTTCTAAATTGATTATTCTATGATAATTGTTAACACCTATACCTGTGATTAAATTATTTTTTTCTATAGAATTATTTAAATACCCACCATACTCTTTAAGGCTTCATTTATTAGGTTGACAGATCATAGGTAAATTAGTAGGTAGAATATTAGTTAACTTATCTATATTTTCTTTAATTATATTTTCATTAAAATCTAAAGTTAATAAAGATTTATTAGATAATTGAGAAGAATTAAGGATATCTATACTTCTCATACCGTTTCTTCAAACATTTTTAATTATATTACCATCTTCAAATGCTGAAATAAATCTTTCACCTAATTTAATTTTAAAAATAGAAATTTCTAAGTCTTTATTTAATTCCATGTTTAAATTTTCTTTTTGATTATTTTCAAAAGATGAGTCATTATTATTAAAAAAACATATTTGTTCAACAAAATCTTTATATTTTATTTCATTAAATTTATCTAAACCATTTCTTATTAATATTTTATCTAAACAAATTATTATATTAGAGATCAAAACTTCCAATTCAATTTTATTTTTATCTTTATTTTCTGATCCTATAAAACTTTCCTTTTTAAATTTAGATATTTCAATCAATTTCATTAAATTTTCTTTTTTTGATTTAGTTAAAGAATTAAATATATCATCTTTATTATATTATCTATTAGACTTTTATTTTTTTATTTTTATAGTTTTAATCCCTTTGTTACCTTCTTTAATTATAGGATAAAAATAACTTTGATAAATAAAATATAATAAATGATCAGCAACCATAATACAAATTGCAGTTCTACTAGACCTTCTAAAATATGTTGTAATTACAGAATAAGTTATTAAATATATTTTTATATCGTCTAAAAATAAATATAAGTTAGGAAACATATATTTCAATGAATTAGGATCTTTTATAATAAATATTTCATATATTTTAGGTTGAATATCTTTAATTGAATTATAAATATTTT
>Ga0307514_10004929_pt1 | contig 12130 bp, 12 predicted proteins | sample 16_EM_MG_FD_203088 | JGI IMG/M metagenome (GOLD analysis project Ga0307514, IMG submission 203088) | Populus trichocarpa ectomycorrhiza microbial communities from riparian zone in the Pacific Northwest, United States - 16_EM | ecosystem: Host-associated > Plants > Roots > Unclassified | place...
CACACCTTCTTGTCTCACAGTATGAACCCCCCCCCCCCATCAGCGGTCTTTTTGAAGATTGTCGACATGCATAACCAACCACAAGTTTAAGCTGCAAGTATATACTACGGTATACTGCGCTACATATCTTTGCAGCTTTTTTTCTGGGTTTCATTGTAGGTATTGCATCCCATCCACCCCTGCCCCATGCCCCATGCCGTATGGGATGGGATGGGATGGGATATCTTTCTTACCTGAGAGGGTGTGGTCTAGGAAGTGACCTGCATGGGCGTCGTCAGAGTTGTCCTTCACATTCACCTTCACTTTCGGCATGAAGGGGTGTATCTGGAATAGAGCAGGGCCTGTATTTGGGGGGAGGGGGGGCGGTTATCTGTGGCAGACTTCGTGGAAAAGATGGAAGTGACTAAACACAATCAATCATTCAGGGTAACATAACTGCTAAACCTCTACAAACTAGCACAACAACAATGGTGATTTTTGAGGATATTAGCACACAACAGAAATCGGCCGGAGATTATGCCCCTGGTAAAGTCCTAAATAAATATACAGCATTCGTTGGCCTAGGTAGTCGCGAGACAGTTGTCAGACTAGACCCACGAAGCACTCTTACTGTCTACAGTGTATTCACATCATTATGATTTGCGGTGAGAGATAGTAGTCTGCGAGGGGTTATGCAACCAGATATGATAATAAATATAGAATCAACCAAACTATCAACTATTAATTTTCCATTATGCAATTATTAAGGACAAGCAAACTCCCCTCACCATCACCTCTCACATCCCCAAATCCACTGTCACTACCCCCTCCATCAAATATTAAAAGAAAACCAGAAACTCCCTTACGAGCGACCACACTCACCTACTTACCTATCCCCCTCCTTTACTCCTACTAATAAATAATCCTCGCCTCTTCCCCGCCCCCTCTATACCCCCTCACGGCGTTCTCCCTCATTAACCCTTACCACCCGCCCTCCCCCGGCTTTACAATAACACCCTCCCCTAACCGGATCATCCTTATACCACTCCTCCTCCTCCTCAAGCCCCATCACTGGAGCCCTCTTTCCCCCTCCAAAGTTCGTAATCTCATATACCCCCGCTGTGGGATCTAGCCCCCAGTCTCTAAGGTTACTCACACCACTGCGGCTGCTGAGAACTGAGGAACTACGGCCGCCGAGGTTGATGGAGCGATGGAACGGGCCTTCGTCGGGGTCGACTTCGTAGGTGGAGGGGAGGATGTTGTGAAGAGTGGAGTATTTTTTTGCGGATTCGAAACGGGGAGTGGTGGTGGGGTAGCCGGTGGAGGTGGAAATAGATGTAGGAGGAGGCATGGAGGGGGCGGTGCTGGTGGTAGTGGGAAGATTGATATATTCTCGGGCTTTAATGGCGTAGTGTGCTGCTGCAGTAGCTAGTCTGTCTTGCGACTCTTTCTCGGAGAGTTCAGCTGTGTGGGGAATATGGGCCACTCTTGTCGGGGTAGAGCTTGTGTGTTTCAACTCTGCCGTTGTACCTAGTGTGTGAGGTGTGTACGTCTCAGTAGATGGTTCAGCTTTCCCACCAGAACTCAATTTATAATCTCCGGTTTTATATTTCCTGGTTCTATCCCCCATCCTCATTGCGTCCCCCGCCATGATAGGGGGAGCTGTATATCCCTGTATACCCCAACGGGCGTCTTTACCGATTGGCGTATCTAGAATTGCCTGACCACGGCCACCTGCACCAACAGTAGCAGATGGAGGTGGAGAAATGTTATATATTGACATATACTTATCCTCGCTAACCCTTCCGTGGAGTGATCTCGAGCGACCATTCTCTGGTCCTCTCTTTCCTGGCTCTGTTGTGGCTCGAACTCGCCCCAATCGCTCGGTGGGCGGCGCCGAGCTGTAGTAGAGCCCTTCGTCAGACAAACGCCTGCTGGGCGCTGGGCGGTCAAAATCCCGACTGCTCGTGTATACGGATCCGGGCTCTCTTGCACCAGTGTCATCTATGGCCATGGATTCACGGATGGCTTGTTGGTCTTGGATGATGCCGTCCTGGGTCACTGCTAGCCCCTCTTGTTGAGGGCCATAAGGAACACGAAGATCATATCGAAGGTCTCTAGTAGGTTTAGGTCTGCCCTCCCGATAATAGTCCCAACTGGTAGTAGCACTACTCGGAGGTAATGCATGGCGCGCCGCAGCAGCAGCTGTTTGATCCAAAGAAAGCTTGGGGGCGGCGGTTGGGGGTGGAGGGGGTGGGGCCTTTGTCCGCCTGTCAACATTGTACCCACCTCCAGCAATGTTGGAGCGCCCTTTAATCCCAACAAAAGCCCTTTCATGTCGCATGGAATGCTCATTGGCTCCCCTATCTCTCAATGTATCTTTCAAGATATGCCCTTCCCTGCGCTCTCCCATAGGGCCACCGACTTCGTCTCTTCCTCTTACAGTATTCTCGTCCTTCCTGGCATGTCCCGGGGGAGTATATGTTGGACCTGGATCGACTACTGCGGTCTCTGCAGCTCTTTCGTCCCCGGGCCTTGCTCTCAGATTATAGTCTCGCTGAAGCAGGTTTGAATCTTGAGAAGGCTCCACATCCGAACGTCGACGGTCAATATCTTGTGGTTCCTCATGTTGGGGTACACTTGCTCGCCGGTGCCTCTTGACTATCGACTTGAAGTGCTTTCTAATCATGCTTCGTAAGATTCACAACAAGCTGGGGAAGGCAACTGAGCGGGAGCAAACATGGCCATTATGGTATCAAAAATCACTGGATAGATATCATCATGACGAATTGGCATCCAGTGATGGCACTAGTGGATATAGTAGCCAGTGGTCGGCTGTTTATTTTAGTTGGAGAGTAGGTCGGCTTCAATGTAACCGTGTGCACAGTAGGGCAGGTTGATCCGAGCTGCCCAGGTACACGGTAGCGGCACTGGTCCCTTCGCCTGTAGTGGTGAATGGAGTGGCAGTGTCGAAAAAGCCCCATCAAATATATTAATATTGAAGCTCCCCTGCTCCGCCATATCGAAAAAAAAAAACGACTCAATTAAAGCTGACGTAGAACCAAAGATGTGGGGTATCGTGCATATTCTACGCACTATGGCTTTCATTGCTGGTCAAAGTCAATAAGCCGAGCAGAGAGTGTAAGTTGGTGCTGCAAAAGAGGGGTGGAGTGATGAGACTGCAAAGTAAGTCCCGTAGGATGTATCGTTACCCTGAACTCTTTCTGTAGCCCCCAGCATATGGATACTGTGTGGGGAATGTATCCATGTTTTACCCACACCCCCACCCCCCATAAGTCTATCATCTAGGCGAAATAGACCGTATTAAAAGTGTGAGTACAGTTTATTACAATCACAAATAGCCATTTAGTAAGACCCCGATGAGATAGATGTTGGACCTGATAAGGGGACTGATCGGTCGGTTAGAAATGGGAGATGACGCCATGAGCCCGAAGAAGCAAAAAATGAAGTGGAAGACATCATATTCGAAGGTGACCCAGGCAGATGCAGAGAAGAGATTATGATTCAGGATGCGACAGATCAGTACGCTGTCGGTCCAGACAATGTTAGCAGAAGCAAACTACGAGTCTGCGGATTTTGTTTCGAATACCAAGGAAGCAGTGTACAAAAAAATAGTTAAATATCTTGAAATCGAAGATTTTCCTACGATGAAGAGACCAAAGAGTCCAGCATAAATGACCTCGTTTATAGTATTATCAGTATCATTCTATTTGATCTGAGGCGTGAGACCGGGCGCAAGGAGATGAAGTTACGCAGAGAAAAAGAGATTACTGCAGTGGACTCGGAGACCGGCGGTCCTTGTGGTTATGGACTACATTTCTGCCCGAAAAATAGTTCGTGATACTTGAATTAATGGAGTTGAGGTATAATACTGGTAGTAAGAGCGCCATCAGTGGCTGGTGCTTTGGCACGGCTGTAATATTCCGCGCTGGTAAGGCGAGCAGATGCGAGTACTAAGAGCGCAAGGGGAAGGGGGGACGCAGCCCCTATGATAGAGGATGACCTGGGACGGAGAGACGAGCCGGAGCTGGTGGAAATAAGCCTGGTCGCCCCTACCAAAGAAAGCAGCGGCAGGAAGGGACAGGGTGCTGATCTCAAGGGTAGTTGGATCCCCGGAAATGGAGACCAGACTGAGGGAGGAGATGGAGCAAACGCGGAGAGCCGGCAGACCAAGGGGCGGCTGAAGGGGAATCAGAATAAAGGTAATCTCCAAGCCGAAAGCGGAAGACCCGGGGCATGGAGGCCCATCGACGTTATGAACTCGGTAGGAAAATTGTATAGGCCGGGCTCATATCGGAGGTCACAGCGAAGGCATTCGGCCAGGACATAATAGTATGAGTCACGCAGCAGTAGTAAAAGTGCCCATAATTATACCCCATAGCCTTGAAACGGGCGGGAAAAAGCCCTACTAGCAAGTGTTCGATTGGGCAACTGCAGTACCTAGAGTGTGCCAGCTGCTGTAGAGAATACGAGTACCTAGGCGCAATCAAAGCCGACCCTTGCATTGGATGACCGTATCCCGCAGGCAAGCGACAACCATCTGTTCTTTGTGGGCCCCCGTTGAAGCTTAATTTAAACCCTCAATTCTCTCAAACTTGAATACCATATACATCCATATACAACCCCAAACTGGGAGCATGAGCCTGAACAGGAAGGCAGCGGCCGGGGACACTGCGACATCGCATTCCTCAAAAGTGAGTCTATTGGTACATCCGGCGCACTCTGGAATATCCCACTAACGATTCGATCCGGAGGCAGGCTCATCAGACTAGCACAGCAGAAGCCCCGAGGGCCCTATTAACACCTTTCCAGTCCTTCCGACTATGGATATCACAGCCTATCACCGCATCGTTCATTTCCGGAGGAGTTGCTGGTGCAGTGTCCAGGACGGTTGTTAGTCCGCTGGAAAGGCTGAAAATCCTGCTTCAGGTTCAAGGCCTGCAAAACCAGGCATACAATGGTGTTATACCAGCATTGAGGAAGATGTGGGCCGAAGAGGGTTTCAAGGGCCTCATGAGGTAGGCTTGTAATATCTGGTTGTAGAATATATGCTAATTGCGATTTCACAGGGGAAATGGAACTAATTGTATACGAATAGTACCTTACTCTGCAGTACAATTCTCGGCCTACACAATATACAAGAAGGTACACTAGGATTGTGCCTTGAGCTTGAGAGGTCGAAGTACTGATGGATTGAGGTCAGGCACTCTTACCGGAAGGGGTAAATGATCTGGGAACACTTCGGAGATTAACTGCTGGTGCATTGGCGGGAGTGACTTCTGTTGGTAGGTGAACACCCACTGCCCTCTACACTGCGCACCTGGCTAATTGCGCCAACTTTGGCGCACAGTTGCAACATACCCTCTTGATATTGTGCGAACTAGGCTATCCATCCAATCCGCATCCTTTGCCACGCTAAAAAAGGAAGCAAAATTACCTGGCATGTTTGCAACAATGAGGAATATGTACAAAACTGAGGGTGGCGCAGTAGCCCTCTACCGGGGTTTGGGACCCACGCTTGCGGGTGTTGCGCCGTGAGCAGCCTCTGGACGCTATAATTGACTGTGTATTATACTCACAATTTACAGATACGTCGGAATCAACTTTACAACCTACGAAGCAATGCGAAAACTCGTAACCCCAGAAGGGCAAGCGAATCCTACCACCTTGGGGAAACTTCTTGCCGGAGCTGTCTCAGGAGCTGTTGCTCAATCATTCACATATCCCTTCGACGTCCTCCGAAGGAGATTCCAGGTCAACACCATGTCAGGCTTGGGATACCAATACAGGGGTTTCTTTGATGCCATTCGAGTGATTATCAAAACAGAGGGAGTACGAGGACTTTACAAGGGATTACTACCTAACCTACTGAAGGTAGCTCCAAGTATAGGGAGCAGCTTCGCCAGTTACGAGCTCACGAGGGACTTTTTGGTAGGTTTTGCTCCAAAGGAAGGGGCAGGATTATAAACCACACATATAATATGGGCATATACCGATGCTCGGGAAAGAGAAAAAAACGAATTCAATAAATTCCTCGGTAACCCACCACCCACTTCAGAAAGAGCCCCGGCTTTGCTTTGAAGCCCTTTTCCTTTGGTTTTTTTCCCTCCCAGTTCTTTTCTCCTTTTCTATTGACTGTTTGCGTTCATCTCCATTTTCTTCTCCTCTTTTTGGCATTCCCATCATCATATACTTTACTTGTAATCCGGATATCACCGCTTTTGTGCCATTGAGTAGCGATCCCTTGCATATTTTTCTTTGTGTTATTTCCTTCAGCTTAGACCTATACAAGTACCGAGTACAGAGAGATTTTCAGATACTTCACGTGACTTGATGCAACATGTGATGGAAGTGCCTAGTCTGGGTGCCAACCAGACTAGGAAGTAGGTAACTCTACTGACTAAGCTAAGCGACATCACAATCACATGACCAAACGACCCTTCGCGTATCCGTATCCCATTCTTTAATAGCAAAGTCAAAGAGAATTCCTTGACATCAGGATTGAGTTTTGCGCGAAAGATAGTAAATTCAAATTAAATCGCAAACTCTAAGGCTATGAACTGCTTCATACTGACTGACATCTAATTACATTTCACAGAATCCAGCTGCTTGTATTCTTCATTCTCATGCCCTTTTGGGGAACCTTGAACTCAAAGTCACCGCCGACCCTTTTCGGCTACTTTGTCACTCACATACGTACTATTCCGTATGTGGTAACCATCGAGAATGGTGTAACCACGCACGGGTCCCCCGTCAATATACAGGTAGGCTGACCATATGAACAATGAAATAGCACGGACTATGGACTTCTGCCGACCCTATGGTAATGTCTTTTTCATCACAATTCCATAGGTTTCCAGGAGTGATTTTGTGCTTTCGCATAAGGCTTTGTAATGTCCGATACCACATGCGCTGTTCCTCTCTTGATGCTGTAACCTTTGCTCGTATTCTCTTAGATATTGGTAATACTTGAACTTGACAACTCCCACATACTCCGGATCCAAGATGACTACTTCTCTTTCATAATAGATCATGACATAGGAGTGCCAATGATCATCTTCTCCTGTGTCTCCCACATGAAACAAACTTCCTGATAGCCAAACAATAGTCCCTTTTGCCCTTAGAGTCCGCTTCAAGACTTGTATTCTATCACAGGCCTGGTACTCTGCCCGCGCCTCATCTGTTGTCTGTCTGGCAATGTGGTATTGCTTGTTGGCCTCACTTTTGTAAGAGACCACTCGTTTGTGAATTGTGAATTGATTTTGTGGATCCTGGGCCAACTGTACCAGAAATTGGTTTAGGATTGAGGCTGGAGTGTTGTTCGTAAATGTTTGTGGGTTGATGGCTGCAGGGTGTCAAGCAAGAAATCGAGTGGGCCAGTGCACTCCAGGGGGGGTGATCTTTGTACCAGGATTCCGAGCTCGTAGGATTGCACAAGCCATTGAAACTAGCATGAGAATAGTGACAGGAAAGAAGAGATCACTCATTCTTCCACACCAGCCATCCTCCTCACCCTTAGTCAGGAGTTGTTGTGTCCACCGTGCTACAGATCGTGAGGCCCCCCAATGAGCCCAATCGGACCCACTCCGACTCTCATTAGGCTCCAACGGGATCAAATGTGCCATCCCCTCAATTTGCCCGATTCTCACAACTGTACCCACATCACTACAGGATCGAGAGTATTTCCAACACCCTCCCCTACTCGAGCATTCCTTCCTATTAATCCCACCAAGACGGCCCTTCTAATATCGGCCCCAAAAGTTCTCTAAATAGTATGTCGTCTTCGGGCGTTACTGGACTTCCCTCACTGGTGGTATAATGGGATTCTTCGGTTGTCGTGACCTGTTAATCCATCATCCAGATCTGCTGGCGGATGTAGTGAAACCGATGTTCGATATGGCGGCTGCGGCGTAGGAACCTGGGTTGGTTTTGGATAGGTTGTACGCCCCCTCGCTGTCGGTCACCAAAGTTGGTTTGCTGTTGATTTTTAGTTTCGACAGGAATTGCCTGATCCATGCTGCGTCCTTCGCTCCTTTGCAGTCCGCTATATACTCTGCTTCCGTTATGGATATCGCCACTACATCCTGCCTTCTTGAGTACCACCCTACTGGTTGCCGCCCTATTGTCATCAACACCCTGCTTTGTGACCTTGCATTTTCCCCTCCGTACGACGCATCCGCGTATATTCTGACGTCGAGATCGGGAGAGATGATTGTTCCGCAGCCAGGCGCTAAGATTTCGCTCATATGTGGTTTGCAGGACGCCAAAGCAACCAACATCAAGTGGCTGAAGGAGATGGGTGGATTTCGATGGCAGGCAAATCATATGGATATTATGGTCAAGAGCGTATTTGACAACTCTCCACGCAATATGAGATGAACGGCCATCCACAACCAGACATCTGGGGGGGAACAAAACTGGTGTCGGTACCAGGTAGTTCGGCATTGGCTAGTGCAATCTCCCGAGAATAGGGCTCAAAATGCTGCTTCATATATTCGTGCCCAAGCTCGTCATCCATATATCCACTTTCTGAGCATGCAGATGTTGCCTCCTTTTTCAGCTATGTGGAATTGTAGTAGGATTCCCGATGTGTTTTCCCCTGCCATACAATGAATGGTGGTATAACCATCCCCTCTGCATTGATACTCTCAAGCACGCTGCAAAACTCACGAGATCCTTCTGTCATGGCAGTACTTCTACCCTTGACACGTACAATCGCCATAGTTCGGCTGCTCTTCCGCCCATTGTGATGCCTTTCTCATCACAATTCCATAGATTGCCTGGGCTAATTTGTTTCCGTCGTACAAGATTCGCAAGCTTCCGTAGGAAATCAGCCTGTAATTCAATACCATTGCTGGCGGCTACACGAGCTCTCTCCTGATAGCGGATATAGATCTTCTTGAAGCCTGGATTACATTGCAGGAAGCGATCGACCCAGTGTTCACCAACAATGTGAATAGGAGGGGTTGTACTTGAGAGGGGTATTATGCTGGAGGGGGGTATGATGACTCCTTGTTTAAGTAACCGCTTGTTCTGGGAGTTTATCGACCTTACTGAACACCCCGTATTTTTCGAGCTGGGTTCTTTCTTCCCGGCGTGCCTCGGCCCATTCTGCTGCCGTCCTTCTTTTCCGCTTTGGAGCCGCTGGAGGTTCGGTAATCGAGGTGCTTGATCTTGGTGGTGTCTTGGGTTCAGTCTGATCTACCGGTAGCTCCTCGAGTTCCTTTTGTATATCACGTATGGTGTAATGATTGTCTATGGTGTAATGCATGGACATGGATACCCCGCCGAATGCAGATATATTCAATGTACTTCATTAGTATCCATGGAAAATGGGAGGCGATGGACGCGCCGGAAGGGTGGAGGAAGAAGGTGAAGGATCCCGACAGGGATTACGAGGTAGATCTGGTGGAGACTTTCTTCACAGGTCTCGAACTGCGTTGAGGGGAGAGGGACATATAACGAATTCATGTCATTTGTTTCTATTTCCAGGGGACGATGGCCGGAAGATGAGGGCGTGGCGGTGGAAGGGTCGCGCATATACTCCCGGGGATTGTGGGCCATAGTGGGGGCATGGTGGTGGGAGCCAGCGATGCGAAAGTAGCTGGACACAGAGCCAGGACCCAGGTGTGAGATGGGTGAACGGGTTTTTGTTTCTTATGGTTTGTCCCGTGGGTAAACCCTAAAGGTGGGGAACGGGGCCGCTCCAGTTTCGCTCCAGACTTCGCCTACGGGCTATTAGCGGCTTAGCAGACCTTTGCCCTTTGGGGGAAAGGCGTATATCATAGACTCAAAAAAAAAAAAGAAACTATGGAAAATACCGAACAAAGCCCGAAAAATCCAAACCAAGACCTAGATCATCATCTAGATATCTACTTGGTGAGCAACTGAAGATTGCTGGCCGCTGATGATCCCCAGTACTGTCATAGAACTCAGCACAATGCACTGTATTTGCCCATACAATAAATGGTGAAATAACTTGACCAGTAGCACTGACAGTCTCAAGAGTTGTAAAGAACTCACGATTGCCATCAATTCTAACTACTTTTTGACGACTTTTTGCATGCACAATTGCCTTCTACCTACCAACCGCAAGGCCCATAATAATAATACCCTTTTCATCACAATTCCATAGGTTCTCGGAGATGATATGATGTTGCTGCATCAGACTCCGCAATGTACGATACCACTTGCGCTGCTCTTCGATTGTTGTTGTAACTTTTGACCGTATATTTTCCAAGCTTGATGCCAGGGTGCCGAGCTGGTGGGGTAACTTTGGTCTTACTACGAGCTCGTAAAATGCTAGTGCTAATGTAACGGGGAAGTAAAGATCACTCATTCTACCACACCAGTCAACAACTGCATCCTCTTCACCCTCGTCAGGAGTTGTTGTGATTGCCGTGCGATAGATTGTGAGCCCATCTCCCCCGCAGTGTACAAGCATTTACTCCAAAGGCCTTAGCAACCTTTGCCTTTGACTCTGCAGGGTGCTTACCATGCCCGTGCTACCTAGCTGTTTATCATGAAGTTTAATCTTCAGTTGTAACTCCTTGATTTTTTTTGATTATTTCGGCTTGTTGACTTGTCAGGTGCCGGATATCCCTGAAATCACGTGAATTACACTACTCAGTGCCAAGACAACGACTGCCCTATAAGGTAACATTTAACCCTGTCCCCTCCCCCATATAAATCTGGGCCATTGGTGAAGTTATAAGAGCACCCCCCATTTAGTCTAAAAACATCATCACTCTCCAAACCTCCAGGATTCTTTCACCAGCTTATAATGTCAGTCGGTACTAGGTATGGCTTGAGCTTGATGGTCACTCACTTCCTCTCTGGGGGATGTGTAAGAATACAAGCTATGAGTAAGGCTGGTCGCGCATAGCGGGAAAGAAACCTTTATTGAGAGAAGATTGGTAGCTAAGAATACTCTACTAGTTTTTTTTCCAACACAGCATTCTACCAAGTTTTTACCAATTCGGTGCTAGTTTCATTTCCCCTTGCCTTCTCGTGATCAAGTCCTTAAAGGCTTCCAGGGTCAATCAAGACAGCGAGAATATCATACCCAAAAGCCATTGAAACTCAATGAGGCACAGTCATGGATAGCAGCACCAAACGGCAATCCCACACAAATATAAAAGCTTCCATAAACACACTGCACATCTATCCAAATAACTGTGGGAACTTTGCCGGCATAGCTATCACCATTTAGAAGCAAGCTTCGTATATAACACATTTTGAATGTCAAAACCCTCACACCCCTTACACAGAGTAATACTACAAGTACAGTACATATGTATGTATGTATGTACTTCTCTACTCGGAAGACTGTCTGGCAGGAAACATGAAAGAGCAGGCGGCGGTAGAGTTGACGTTAGCTGTATAGCAGAGATGTTATCGAGCAACGGCCCCGGAGAAAAACAATCAGTCCCTAATTTATTCTAGTAAAGTCGGATCATCCAAACACTGATGGCAAGTAGAGTAACGTAAAAGTCAAACAAGCCACTCGTAATGAAGCCATAAAATACAAAAGACCCGCCAAACCTAAAAGTGCAAAAACATCAATCAGTATAGTAGATAGCCCATCCAACGCCTCACACCTATACTCCCCCCCTCACCACCGCCAAACCTTCATAAACCCTCCTCCTAACCTCCACAAAACTCTTCCACTTCCCTCCCGCACCACCACCACTCCCAACATACAATCCCCCCCCCGCATCCTCCACCACGACCCTCCCCACCCCAACCTTCCTCACCACCACCACCCCGTCACATACCAGAGCGCCTCCTTCCCCAGCAAACTCTGCAGTATGCCCCACCGCAATAAGAGCCCTGCGGAGATCCGTAAGTTTTATGTCCCCGACGTGGATGGGTGGGGTGGAGAGGTGCCGAAGTAGGAGGGTTGATGTTGTGGTGGAGAGGTTATTTGCTAGCGAGGAGGTGGCTGTGGTTGTGGTGGTAGATTCGGGCATAATTGCATCAAGCATGCGTGGGGGGAGTTTTGGGTCATCTTGAGGAGGGGCTAGGGAGTCGATATCTATTTCCGTTCCCTCGCCCCCATCTTGCGCGGGCTTCTTTTCTAATGCGCTATCCGTGGTAGTAGTCCCAGCCATAGTCATATCCGTATCAC
>Ga0307514_10004930_pt1 | contig 12127 bp, 10 predicted proteins | sample 16_EM_MG_FD_203088 | JGI IMG/M metagenome (GOLD analysis project Ga0307514, IMG submission 203088) | Populus trichocarpa ectomycorrhiza microbial communities from riparian zone in the Pacific Northwest, United States - 16_EM | ecosystem: Host-associated > Plants > Roots > Unclassified | place...
AAATATGCTGTTCAATAAAGATGCTAACAACTTGGAAAATAGTTCAGCACCTGTCCAGATACAACTATATCTTTCAGATCAGATACTACAGTTGGTCTTTTAATTTCAATGTGTAAACTAGTATCAGGCCATCATGGAAAGATAATTCATTATCATATGTTATATATATTATGCCCAATCAACATACTAACAACTTGGTAAATGTTATTCCACCTATTCAGATATGAATATGTTCTTCAGAACTGAGACTGAATTCGTTCATGTGATTACAATGTCAATACTAGTAGCAGTTGATAATGGCAAGAGATTTTTGTATCATATTTTATCAATCGACTGTCCAGTAAAGATTCGACTAAGTTGATAAATGTTACTCCACTTATCCAGACACGAATGTCATGTTCAGAACTGATACTACAGTTGTACATCTGATTTGCATATGAAAACAAGTATATGGGAATAATCCAAACAGAATTTTGGTAATAAATGTTATAAATATGCTGTCCAGTAATGATACGAACTACTTGGGAAACAATACTACACGTAACCGAACAGAACTATGTAGTTCAGAACCGATACGACAATCATTGTCCCAATCTGAATATAAATTCTAGTATCTTGGGTTCAAGAAAGCATCGTTCAAGTATCATCCAATCAATTGAAGTATGTGTCGTTCGGGGTGATACTACAATAATTTAAATCACCTCACTGTGAATATTAGTATCAGCGGATAATGCAAACATAATTCTAGTATCATATGTTAAGATATACTATCCAATCAACATATTAACAACATGGGGTATGTTAGTCCACCTGACCAGATACGAATTTGTCGTTGAGAATTGATACTATAGTTATTCATCCAATTGGAATGTCACTACTACTATCAGTGGATGATGCAAAGAGAATTTCAGTATCATATATAATATATATGCTGTCCAGTGGGATACTAACAACTAGGTAAATGTTACTTCACCTATCCAGATATGAAAATGTCATGGAGAACTGATACTACAGTCACTCATTGAATTCGAATAGGAATACTAGTAACTCTGGATACTGCATAGATAATTTCATTATCATATTGTATAAATATATTGCCCAGCAAGGATACTCACGACTCAGGAAATATTACTTCTTACATCTCAATATGACTATACCGTTCAGAATTGAAACTACAGTTGTTCATATACTTTCAATGTGAATACTGGTATCAGTGGATAATGCAAAGAGAGTTTTGGTATTATATTTTATAAATACGCTCTCTTGTATAGATACTAACAACATGGTAAATGTTACTCCACCAGTCCAGATACGAATATGTTATTGAAAACCTATACTGAAGTCGTCTATTTAATTTCAATGTGAATACTAGTATCAGTTGATCATGCAAAGAGAATTTCAGCTTCATATTTAATAAATATGCTGTCCAGCAAGATACTAACAAGTTGGTAAATGTTACATCACCTATCCAGATACAAATATCATGTTGAGAACTGATCCTACAGTCATTCATTTAATTACAATATGAATACTAGTATCACTGGCAAACTCCAAGATAATTGTGATATCTGATTGTATTTATATACCGTCCAGTAAAGATACTATACACTTGGTCAATGATACCCCACCTCTCAGGATACAAATATGTCATTGAGAAGTGATACGACAGCCATTCATTTCATTTGCATGTGAATACTGTTATGAGTGGATCATGCAATGAGAATTTAATTATTGTACATTATATATGTGCTGTCAACTGAGATACTAATAAGTAGGTATGTCTCAATTCAGCTATCGACATACAACTATGTCATTGAGAATAGATAGAGCAGTAGTTCATGTAATTTGAATGCCAAAACTACTGTCACTTGAAAGTTCACAGATAATTTTGTTATCACATCGTATTCATATCTGATACGGTAAGGATACTATGAACCCTGCAAAGGTTACTCTACTGATTCAGATTGAAATATGCTGTTGAGATCAAATACTGAAGTGGTTCATTTGATTTGATTGTGCATAACAGTATCAGTGGCCCCGCCAAAGATAAGGTTGGTATCATATTGTTTCATATGCTGTCCCTTGCGATACTAACAACATACTCAATGTTAGTTCACTTGTCCAGATACGCATATGTGATTAAGAAGGGACACTACATTGGTTTGTTCACTTCGAATGTGAATACATGAACCACCAGACAATGCAGAAGACTTGTAGAATTCAATGTTATGAATATGTCGTGCAGTAAAGATTCGACCAACTTGGTAAATGCTAATCCACCTATACTGATACGAATATGTCATTGAGAATTAATACTGCAGTCGTTCATTCAACTTCAATGTGAATACTAATATCAGTCAATCATGCAAAGATAATTGTAATATCATATTCTATATATATGCTCGGCATTAAGGATACTCACCAATGGGTAAAACTGACCACACCCATTCTGATACAATTATGTCATTCATAACTGATATGTCAGTCGTTCATTTAACTTGGATGTGAATATGGTTATCAGTTAATAATGTACTGATCATATTAGTATCGAATTGAATGAATATCCTGTCCAGTAAACATTCTAACCACTTGCTTAATGATACTCCACATATGGAGATATCAATATGTTGTTTAGGACCGATACTACAATCATTCATTCAATCTCTGTGTGAATACTTGTATCAGTGGATGAAGTAAACTTCCTTCTAGTATCATACATTAATTAGTAGAACATATAGTGCAGAGGTGATACCACAGTCATTGTTTTAATTGGAATGTGAATACAAGTATCAGTGGATAATGCAAAGTGAATGTAGTAGTATATTTTATAAATAAGCTGTACCATGAAGATACCAAAAACATGTTGGATGTTGATCCACCTATCTAGGCTCAATTATGTAGTTCAGAACTGATACTAAAGTTGTTCATATAATTTGAATTTCAAGACTAGTATCAGTGGATAATTCAAACCGAATCTTAGTAGTATACTCTATATATATGCTGCCCAGTAGAGATAGTGACAACTTGGGAACTGTTACGTCACCTCTGAGGATACGATTCTATCATTTCGAACTGATACTACAGTCGTTCATCAAATTTGAATTTGGATACTAATATCTGTGCGGAACAGAAGTATAATTCTATTGTCACATTGGATAAAGATGCTGTCCGTTAAAGATACTAGCAAATTGGTAGAGGTTACTTCACTTATCCAGGTACGACCATGTCCCTGCAAACCAATAGTACAGTCTTTGAAATAGTTTGAATGTCAATACTAATATGAGTGGTAAATGCGAAGATATTAATTGAATCATACAGTATATAGATATTGTCAAATATAGATACTAACAACATATTATATGTTTCTCCACATATGCAAATATGAATATGTAGTTGTGACCTCGTAATACAGTTGTTCATGTACAGTCAATGTGAATACTGATAACAGTAGATCATGCAAAATGGAATTTATTATCACAAATTATATATATGTAGTGCAGTATGAGACTACCAACTTCATAAATGTTACATCGCCTGTCGAGATTCGAATATGTCATTGGGAACTGATACTGCAGCCGTTTGTTCAATTTGAATGTCAATCCTAGTATCTGTGGGTAATGCTAAGGGAGGTTTAGTATCGTATTGTATAAATAACTTGTCCAGTCAAGATACTAACAACTTGTCAAATGTTACTCCACATGTCCAGATACAAATAGGTTGTTTAGAATTGATACTATTGTCGTTCATTTAATTTGAATGTGAATACTAGTATTAGTGAATTTTGCATAGAGAATTTCAGTATCAGATGTTGTGTATATGCTGTCCAGTAAGATACTGGCAATGTGGTCAATGCTATTTCACATATCCAGATACGAATATGATGTTGAATTATGATCCCACTGTCGTTTTTTAAATTTGAATGTCAATACTAATATTACAGTATTATGCCAAAATAATTTTGGTGGCATATTATAAATAAATGCTGTCCAGTAATGATACTCACCGGTTGCTTAATGTTACTCCACTTATCCAGATGAATTTATGGCATTCATAACTTCATTGTATAGTCTTTTATATCATTGAAATGTGAATAGTATAATCCATGGATATTTCTATGATCATTTTAGAATAATATTGAATCATGTTGTCTCATATTGATACTAACCAACTGGTATATGATACTCCACTATCCAGATTCCAATATGTCGTTCAGAACGGATACTACAATCATTCATTAAACCTGAGTTGGAATACTAATATCAGTAGATTATGTAAGCAATGTTCCTGTATCATACAATAAACAGTAGTATATATTGTTTAGAGATGATACCACAGTCATTGCTTCAATTTGAATGTGAGTACTAGTATCAGTGTATAATGCAAAGGGAATTTTGCTATCATAGTTTATAAATATGCTGTGCAGTAAAGATACTAACAACTTGGTAAATGTTACTCAACCGATCTAGATAGGAATTTATGGTTCAGACCTGATACCGGTGTCGTTCGTACAATTTCAATATGAATATTACTATCAGTTCACAATGGGAAGAGAATTTTAGTATCATATGTGATATATATGCTCTCAAGTAATGATACTGACAACTTGGTAAATATAACATCATTTTTCCAGGTTCGAATATGTACTCGAGACATGATCATACAGTCGTATATCCACATTGAATGTGAATACTAATATCAGTTGAAAAAGGAGAGAGAATTTTCATATCATATTAGATATATATGCTGTCCAGTATAGATAATCACAGTTTACTAAACGTTACTCATCCTATCCAGATAGTAATATGTACTTCTAAGCTTGTACTACATTTGTTCATCTACTTTGAATGTGGATACTAGTATCAGTGGATCATGCAAAGTGAATTTTAGTATCTTATAATATATCCATGCTGTCCACTGTGATACTAACAACATGGTGAATGTTACATCACCTATCCAGATACGAATATCCCATTGAGAACTTATACCACAGTTGTTCACTTAATTTGAATGTTAATAGAAGTATCATTGGAAAATGCAAAGATATGTTTAATATTACATTGTATAAATATACTGTGCAGCAAAGATACTAACAAGTTGGAAAATGTTACTAAACCTAACGAGATACAACAATATCATTCAGACGTGATACTTCATTCAATCATTTAGAATTAATCTTAATTCTTCTATCAGTGGATAATCCAAACAGAATTCAAGTATCTTATTTCCTATATGTACTGCGCTGCAATGATACTGAAGATGTGGTAAATGTTGCGGCGCTTATCCCAATATGAATATGTTGACATGAACAGCAAGTACACTTGTTCATCAAATTTGAATGTGTATAATAGTATCTATGGAAAATCCCAAGTTACTTTTGGTATCAAATTGGTTAAATATGCTGTCCAGTAATGATAATAAGAACTTTATAGATGGTACTTCAGCTATCCAAATAGGAATATATCCTTCAGAAGTCATACTATGGTCTATTTTGTAATTCGAATCTGACTACTAGTATCAGTGGAAAATGAAAAGATAGTTTCTGAGTCATATACTAGGCACTTGCTGTGCAGTGATGATACTAACAATGTGGTGAATGTTACTCCACCTATCCAGATACGAATATGTTGTAGAGTACAGATGCTACTGTTGTTCATTTAATTTGAATGTGATTATTTCCATCAGTGGATCTTGCAATAAGCATTTCGGTAATGAATTGAATATGTATGCTGTCCAGTAACATACTAACAATTTGGCCAATGTGGCTTAAGCTATCCAGATCCATATATCTCGGTCTGAATTGGTACAAAAGGTGTTGAGGTAATTTGATTGTGAATACTACTATCGCTGGAACATTCCCAGATAATATTGATAGCGCATTGTATTAATATGCTCTGCAGTAAAGATACCATGAACTTGGTAAATATTACTCCACCTATTCCAAAATGAATATGTTGTTGAGAAGTGTTACTACAGGTGTTCTTGAAATTTGCATGTAAATACTAGTATCAGTGGATCATGCAAAGAGAAGTTAAGTTTCATATACAATATAAATGCTGTCCAGTAAGATACTAACAACTTGGCACATGTTACTTCCACTATCTAGATAAGAATGTGCCAGGAATAATGGACACAGGAGGGGTTCATTTAATACGAATGTGATTACTAGTATCACTCGAAAATGCAATGATAATGTTTGTATCATACTGTACAAATATGTTGTTCAGTAAAGTTAATAACAACTTGTTGAATGTTACTCCACCTATCTTGATAAGAATATGTCTTTCTGATCTGATACTGCAGTCGTTCATATAATTGGAATGTGAGTATTGGTATCTCTGGACAATGCCAAGTGAGTTTTAGCATCATATTTTATAAACATGCTGTCCAGTCAGGATACTAACAACTTGGAAAATATCGCTCCACCTGTCCAGATACAAATATGTCGTTGGGAATTGATTCTACAGTCGTTCATTTACTTTGATTTGAATCATTGTATCAGTGGATCACGCAAAGAGAATTGTAGAATTGTATTTAATATATATGGTGAGAAGTAAGAAACTAACACCTTGGTAAATGTTACTTCACCTATCCAGATACAACTATGTTGTTGAGAACTGATGCTATGGCCTTTATTCAATTTGAATGTGAATACTAATATCAGTCAATAATGCAAAGATAATTTTTGAATCATATTATGTATATATGCTGTGCAGTAAGAATACTCTCAGGTTGCTGAATGTTACTCAATCTATCCAGAAACAATTATGACATTCATAACAGATATCTCAGTTGTTCATAAAATTCGATTGTCAATATTATTATTGGTCGATGATGCTCAGATCATTTCTGTATGGTATTGTATAAATATGCTGTCCAGCAAAGATACTGACCAATTAGTATATAATTCTCTATGTAGACAGACAACAATATGTTGTTCAGAAACGACACTAGAATTGTTCATTCAATCTGAGTTTTAATACTAGTATCAGTAGATTACGTCAGCCTCATTCTTGCGTCATACAATAAATAGTAATATATATCATTCAGAGGTGAAAGCACAGTCAATTCTTAATTTGTAGTTCATTACTAGATCAGCGGATAATGTAATGAACATGTTGGTATGATGTGTCATAAATATGCTATCCCGTAATGATACTAACTACTTCGTGCATGTTACTCCCCCTGTCTAGATACGAATATGTTGATCACCACTGATACTAATGTCATCCACATACCTTGATTCTGAATAATAGTATCAGTCGACAAAGCAAAGGGAATTTTAATATCATACTTTATATATATACTGTCCTGTATACATACAAACAGCTTGGTGAATGTTGTGTTACGGGTGCAGATACGAATATGTTTCTAAGCCTAGAGACAATAGTCCTTCCTTCAATTTGAATATGAATACAAATATCAGTGGACCATGGAGGAATGATTTTATTCTAATATTCAATAAATATGCTGTCCGGTAACGATACTAACAACTTGGTAAATCTTGCTTAGCTTATCCAGGTTCGACAATGGAGTTGAGATCGGAAACTCCAGTTGTTCCATCTATTCAGCAGTGAATACTAATATCATTGGAAACTGTGAACATAATTATAGTATTACATTGTTGATATATATTGTGCAATACAGATACTCTCAACTCAAAAATTGTTACTCCACCTATCTAAATAAGAATATGAAGTTCAGACCTGATGCTACAGTAATTCAATTAATCAGAATCTGAATACCAGTATCCGTGGATCATGCAAAGTGTATTTTTGTATCATAGTTTAGACATATGCTGTGCGGTACGATAAGAGTGACTGGGTAATTGTCACTTCACATATTCAGATACCAATATTTCATTGAGAACTTGTACTACAGTTGTTCCTTCAGTTGGAATGTGAATACTAGTATCACTGGAAATCGAAAAGATAATTATTATATCATATTATATGAATATGCTGTCGTGAAGAAATACTAACAACTTGGTGAATGGAACTCCATCTACTGGGATAAGCATGTACTGTTCAGAAGACATCCTATATTTATTCATTTATTTTCAATGTGAATGCTAGTATCAGTGGATAATGAAAACAGAATTTTAGTATCATATTTTATTTATATACTGTACAGTAGAGATAGTAACAACGTGGTAAATGTTACATCGCCTATTCACATACAAATATGTTGTTGAGAACTGCTAGTGCACTCGTTCATCAAAATTTAAACCAAATACTAGCATCGTTGGACAATGAAACAATAATCTGTCAATGGGAACTTATACTGTGATCCTAACCTTTTGAATGATTGTTTTGTCGACCTAGAATCGTCTGAAGCTGTCAGTATACTGATGTACACAACTCAAGAGTGTCCGGCAAGCCAAATCCTTTCAACTATTTCATTATCGTAGTGCTCCCAGTCCATCTTCAGCCTGACACAGTAGTTTCCAGGCAACTAGTGTGTATACTGCTGTACTGACTCTGCTCGTGTGCGACGACTCCAACTATTGAAATGTCTTTTAAAAACAACGATGTGGTTTCACCTTAGTAGAAGGAGTAGAGCTGACTCAACAGTATCCAGGCAACAGTATTATCAGGAGAACCATGCTATTGAGTTTGACTCAGACTTCTTACGAACTCTCATGCATTGTTTTCATCTCCGTCTGATAAATAACTTACAACACTGGCATCAGAAAGAGAAGTATCTTTGTTGACTTCAATGCAGAACTGTTAGATAATGCATGGTAATCGAGTCAAGGATCAACCTTCAGTTCGAGAAGGACAATTGTTAACAGTACTCAAATCTCAACCTCGGTTGTGCAAGCCATTGTAGTATTGTCCTTGTCATTCCTCGATATCGGTTTTGCTGAGATATATCACATTATCCAACACCTTAACACTCGTAAGACAGCCAAAGCTGGTTTCAGAAATCACATTATTGACTGCCTCATCATCATTGCCCATTACCATTGATGGTCGAGTTGTAACTCCCAGCAGGTTTAACCACGTCAACAGAGTGATATTCTCGTATTGCGACACCCTTGCTAATGGCAATACCTTGAATCAATACGAGTTTATCTCGAGCCAATTGTCAACAATTCGATTCTTGTCACCAAGAGCCAGTGAGACAGCCCTATCATATACCCACTGGGAACATAACAGTGTAACAATCACAGCAAATGACAGATCCCTTACTTGACTAAGCTGTATTGGAGCCAAAGATTCAGTAATCAGCCACTGAGCTGTTTTGCCATATATAGAGCTGGGAACATTCTGCACGACACAGCACATCTGAATCACAACACCAGTTGACGGGTCCAAGAAAGTCTGGTCGGAATAACGGTTGATTCAACAGAGACTATCTGGTTGACAGGATTCAGAGATAACGATTATTGATTACTCACTTATCTCTTACATCACTCTGCATGTCTGGAGATGTCATGGTGGTTTGAAATCGACGACATCTCATCTCACTGGGAGTAAACCATTTCAACCTAACTTAATTGTCGTTTGGTCGGCAACTAGTAAGAAGGTTTCCAGATGAAAATCAGAGACCATTGAAAACAGCGATTGAATAACAAGTACCGATCCGAAGATGATTCACACCATGCTGTCTCCTGGCCTGACCATTGTCTTTGATCTATTGATCAAAAGGTCGGGGAATTGAGCTCTGACTGATTTGTGAAATCATCAGGAAGGTAGAGGGAATATTGAAATCCAAGTGATATATCATGATTCCTGATTGAATATCCAGATTGGGATTACCCAGTGATTCAGTATGTTCATAGAGTTATCCCTCGAACACACATGGCGTAGCAGCTCTGCAGGATACTGACAGCGCTCGAAGTGTTAGTAGTGCCCCATCTCATTGTTGTTCGGTATTTCGCAGAGCAGGAAGTCGACTTGATTTTGATGATGACATTTTTGAACCATATAATATTGCACTGCCATGAACATTACCACAGTTGCCCCTGACCTAGACAACTGTCCTGATTGCCTAGTGGGCTGCTAATCACATCTGGCACTGGTGATCAGTAAATATACCAATCTTTGAACATCAGATACAAGAAACACAACCAAATAAATGGAGACCATATGGGAGATGACAATAATGGGTACTGATGGACTGAAGTTCGAGAAGCAGAGACACCGACTCACCAGGAAGAGTGAACGGGATCAAGAGTTGAAAAAGGTAAGACAGGATGAGTGCAGATGCAATGAAGATTGGAGGTTGGGCGAGGTTGTATATGGAGGGGAAAAATAATACAATACTGAAGGATAGTGATTGTAGAAGTTGAAGGTAGTAAGACACAATAGGAGGGGATGGGATCAGTATCCGAGATTTTGGAACAATGTGAAAGGGTAATCGCAGAGATTGTGACAAGTGTGGGTATGGAACAAGCTGGAAGGACAAATGATAAGCCAAGGAACAGTGATCAGGATTCCCAGTTAAATACAGACCAATAAGGAGAAGAAACCAAAAAATGGGAAACATCTGTAGGTTACTTGAGTTGAAGGAGGAGAGATCAAATGAGATGAAGAAGTAGAGTTAAGGACTTTAGGAATGATGGTAAAGGGTAACAGAAGAGATGATGGTGGAAGTAGTTAGGGAAAAAGTGTGAAGGGCAAGTGACAAGCCGAGTAGAAGTAATAAGGATTATAATCTAAATGAAGAGAGACAAGAAAGGAAACAAAGAAATGAGAAATGTCTGTAGGTTTTGTCAGTGGAAGAAGGAGAGATGTAATGAGATGCAGAAGAGGAGTTCAGAAAGGTGTTAAAAGGTGTAGAGGATTGCAAAACCAAACGTGATGTTGCAGGGTGGTCATGTAAAGCATTTGAAGTGAGATACCCGATACATGGTATAATGATTTGTGACATGTGAAGTGCGAGTTTGGTTGTGGACAGCGGTTCAATGGGCAGAAACAAAATGGGATAGTCATATCAGAACTTATGTCACTGATGAAGAGTAAAAACACCAAAGTTACGTTAGGACAAATGTTGAGTAAGGACAGAAAACATGTGAAAGCAACGTCACAACAGGGGATGAACAAGGCGAGTTAACGTGGGAAAGAAACTGCAGGGCAGAGTTCACACAAGGAGTTTTAAGAAATGACACTGACAACTGGGCAGAGGGTGAATGACAAATCAGAAGATGTGATAGTAAAAACAAGGCAAAGGTTGAACAAGAAATGAGAGTGAGTAAGAGAGACATCAGAACAAGGGATTATGGAGGAATATGAACGGGAGAATGAGATGACAGGGCGTTGGGTCAATGAGAACTGGAAACGTATGAAAGTCGTGACAAGCCAGTGGTTGAACAAGGAAGCCAGCGGCCTGCAAGTGATGTGAAGACAAATTATCAACAAGCAATACAGAGAGGTGAAAATGATTTCTTTGCACCCCATGTATGAAGTAGGCGGAGGCATGACAGTCAAATCAGGGCGTAATATGTACAATCAATGAGGAGGCTGGCAAGTAACATCATTGCACCATATGAAGTAGGCAGGCAGAGACATGCAACTGACATCAGGGCACTGACCTAACAAGGAATGCAAAGGATTGTGCATAACATCATGGCAGCAGGTGAACACGGCAGGCCGAAGTGCGAAATGGAAGTCAGTGTGAAGGGTGAACAAGGAATGTACACGATTGAAACAAATGTCATGTCACTGGTTGAACAACAATGGCAGAGTAGTGAAATTCACATCACGGTTGAGCATCGATAAAGAATGGGGAGAAATGCCAGTGACATTAGGTCATGTGATGAACATGGAAGGCAGAGATATCAAATTGAGGTCAGGGCACCAGATGGAGTGGGATAGCAAAGTTATGAAAGTGACGTAAGGTTATTGTGCAAATGAGATATGCACGGGGTCAATGTGACATCATGGCGCAGGATGAAGAATGAAATGGAAGGTGTCAAACCAGTAGAAGGGCATGGAAGACATGGGGAATACGCAATGTCAACCGTGAGTTGGGGTAGAGGTTCAATGCGCAGTGCGCAGGTGGAGTTTGCTGTCAGGAATGTGGTGGAACATAGGATGTAAAGATGTGAAAGTGACGTCAGGGCAAAGGTCCAACGAGAAACGGCAAGATGTGAAAGAGAAGTTGGAACAAAATTAGAACACCA
>Ga0307514_10004931_pt1 | contig 12126 bp, 10 predicted proteins | sample 16_EM_MG_FD_203088 | JGI IMG/M metagenome (GOLD analysis project Ga0307514, IMG submission 203088) | Populus trichocarpa ectomycorrhiza microbial communities from riparian zone in the Pacific Northwest, United States - 16_EM | ecosystem: Host-associated > Plants > Roots > Unclassified | place...
CCATCGGTGGGGACTCCAGAACTCCCAGAAACCAATGTCCATTGGATTCATTCCCGGGAGCTGGCACCATCAGAAATCACCCGAAAGTCGTTCTATGACAACGGCTTATCTGATTTGCAAGGCCGACCAAGTACCAGAACTACCAGGCCAACTTCTACGACAACGTGGACGGCACCGTCATCACCCGGTTGATCAACGCCGGTGACGTGTCCTCGCGCGGCGTGGAGCTGGACCTGAGCGCCAAGCCCACGCCGCAGCTCACGCTCGGCGCCGCCGCGGCCTACATCCGCGCCCGCATCGACAACTTCAACTGCCCCGCAGGTGCCGCCGCCAGCTGCGACGTGAACGGCAAGCCCCTGCCCTTCTCGCCGGACTGGAAGCTCGCGCTGCGCGGCGACTACACCGTGCCGCTGGACAGCGGACTGCAGCTCACGCTGGGCAGCGACTTCAACTGGCAGAGCAAGGTGCAGTACGACATCGGCCAATACGCCGACACGGTGCAAGGCGCCTACGGCATCTGGAACGCCAGCGTGGCGCTGGCCTCGCCGGGCCAGGGCTGGCGCGTGGCCGTGCTGGCCAAGAACCTCACCGACCGCAGCTACGCCTCCTTCCTCGGCCGCGGCGGCAGCTACGTGAACCGCTGGGTGCCGCGAGACGACCAGCGCTACTTCGGTCTCAACGTGCGCTACGACTTCCTCTGAGCCATGAAACAAGCCATGTCAACGCAGACCACGCGGGCCGAGCGCCGGGCCGCTCCCAAGCCGGCCCGCATCCCCTCGGAGGACAGGCCGATGTACCCGTCGGACGAGGGGCTGTCATGATGCATTTAGGTGCCTTTTTGATGGAGTCTGGGCACCACGTCGCGGCCTGGCGTGCGTCCAGCACGCCACCGCGAGCAGGCCTGGACTTCGCACTCTACCGCCAGCTCGCGCGCACCGCCGAAGCCGCCTGTTTCGACGCGCTCTTCGTCGCCGACAGCGTGGCCGCCGATGAAGGCCCGGGCGCCGAGCGCATGTCCCGCTCCGCCCGCTTCGAGCCGCTCACGTTGCTGTCGGCACTGGCCGCGGTCACCGAGCGCATCGGCCTGATCGCCACCGCCACCAGCAGCTACAACGAGCCCTACACCCTGGCCCGCCAGTTCGCCTCGCTGGAGCATCTCTCGGACGGCCGCGCCGGCTGGAACCTGGTCACCTCGGACAACGCCGCCGAGGCCGGCAACTTCGGCCGCGCCGAGCACATCGCCCACGAGGACCGCTACGCCCGCGCCCGCGAATTCCTGCAGGTGGTGCTGGCCCTGTGGGACAGCTGAGGCGATGACGCGTTCGTCAACGACAAGGCCACTGGCCTGCACCACGACCCGGCCCAGCGCCACGAGCTGAACCACCGCGGTGAACACTTCGCGGTGCGCGGCCCGCTGAACGTGGCCCGCTCGCCGCAAGGCCGGCCGGTGCTGGTGCAGGCCGGCGCCTCCGAGGCCGGCCGCGCGCTGGCTGCGGCCAGCGCCGAGCTGGTCTTCACCGCGCAGCCGAACCGCGCCGCCGGCCAGGCCTTCTACGCGGACCTCAAGGCGCGCGCCGCCACGTTCGGCCGCGCGCCCGAGGCGCTGAAGGTCATGCCGGGCGTGTTTGCGGTGGTCGGCGAAAGCCGCGCCGAGGCGCAGGAGAAGCACGAGGCCCTGCAGGCGCTGGTGCACCCCGAAGCCGGTGTGGCGCTGGTGTCTCGCATGATCGGCAACTTCGACCTCAGCGGCTACCCGCTGGACGAGCCGTTGCCCGAACTGCCCGAAACCAGCACCGGCCAGCGCAGCCGCCAGCAGCTGCTCAGCAGCCTGGCGCGCGACGGCCAGCTCACGCTGCGCCAGCTCGCGCTGAAGATCGCCGGTGGGCGTGGCCACCTCAGCGTCGTCGGCACCGCGGCCGACGTGGCCGACGTGCTGCAGGACTGGTTCGAAGCCGGCGCTGCCGATGGCTTCAACCTGATGCCCCCGACGGTACCTGCCGGACTGGACGACTTCGTCCGCCTCGTCGTGCCCGAACTGCAGCGCCGCGGCCTGTTCCGCCAGCGCTACGAAGGCCGCACGCTGCGCGAGCACCTGGGCCTGGCCTGGCCTGCGCACCGTTTGCCTGCCGAACACCTGAAGACCAGCCAAGCATGACCCGCCGCACCGTTCTCAAGGGCCTGCTGGCCCTGCCTGCCTTGGCCTACGGGGCCGAGCCCAAGACCCTGCGCATCGGCTTCCAGAAGGGCGGCTTGCTGCTGGTGAAGACACGCGGCGTGCTGGAGCCGCTGCTGGCCGCGCAAGGCTGGCAACTGAAGTGGATCGAGTTCCCTGCCGGCCCGGCGCTGCTGGAAGCGCTGAACGTCGGCGCGATCGACTTCGGCGTGACCGGCGCGCCGCCGCCAGTCTTCGCGCAAGCCGCTGGCACGCAGTTCGTCTACGTCGGCGCCGAGCCCGGCGCCCCCGGCACCGAAGCCATCCTGGTCAAGCCCGAGAGCCCGATGCGCAGCGTGGCCGACCTGAAAGGCAAGCGCATCGGCCTGGCCAAAGGCTCCAGCTCGCACTACCTGCTGATCCGCGCCCTCACCCTCGCCGGCCTGCGCTACGCCGACATCCAGCCCGTCTTCCTGCCCCCTGCCGACGCGCGCGCCGCCTTCCAGGGCGGATCCATCGACGCCTGGGTCGTCTGGGACCCCTACCTCACCATCGCCCAGTCCGCCACCCAGGCCCGCCTGCTCAGCGCCCCCGGCCTGGACACCGGCGCCCCCTGGAGCTTCTACGAAGCCCGCCGCGAGTTCACACAAGCCAACCCTGCGATCGTGCGCGCGCTCGTCGGCTGGCTGGGCGAAGCCGGCGCCTGGGCCAACAGCCACCAAGCCGAAGCGGCACGCATCCTCGCGCCGCTGCTGGGGCTGGATGAAGCGCTGGCGCTGAAGCTGCAGCAGCGCCAACACTACGGCGCCGTGCCCACCAACGCCGTCATCGCCGCTTCGCAACAGGCGGTGGCCGACGCGTTCTTCGAGCTGAAGCTCATTCCGAGGGCAGTGCAGGTGCGGGAGAACTTCTGGCCCCCGCTGGGCTGAACAGTCCCGCGCCTGCAGAGCCCGGCGCTTCGATGTCCCATCTGCGCCCTGCACGCCGTTCAGTGAAGTAGCAGGTGCTGCGCCATGCGCAGCACGCCTTGTCTCTTCACGGCGGAGTTGCCATGTTTTGTGTTCCCTGGCGTGCGGCGCGTCGTTGCCGCAGCGTCGTCAGGCTTGCCTTCGGCGTTGGCGCCTTGCTGGCCAACACGCTTGCGTCAGCCCAACAGGCTGGTCGCACCGAACTACTGTGCAGCATGCGCAGCGGGGAAGCCACCGCGACGCTGCGGGTGCCAGCGGACATTGACCCGCTGGCGGCCACGAGCACCAAGGTGGGAGAAGGCTTCGAGCTGCGCGCGCTTGCGCTGAGCGACGCAGCCGGTGCGGACCAGGTCAGCCAGGTGGTCGTCACCGTGCTCGACCGGGAAGGCGCCGGGCCCGCGGTGGTGCTGTCGCAAAGCCGGTGGCCGGCCGCGGGGCATGGGGTGCTCGAACAGGAAGATGCGTGGCAACCAAGCTTGTCGGGCTGGCAGCGGGCCTACACCTCGGGGCTGGGCCGTGAACTGGCCTGGGGTTGTGCGCTGGTGCGGCAAGGCGCAACCCCCGATGGCTGGGCACGCGTGGACGCGACCGGCGATGGCGCACAACTGGCGCGGCCGCGAGCCGGCATTGCCAGGCCAGAGGCAAACGGCGCTGTGGTGCGGCTGGCGTGGATGGGCGACGTGATGCTGGCCGACGGGCCGGGGCGGGTCATCGCGCGCGGACAGGATCCTTTTGGACCTGTCATGAACGCCATGAAGGACGCGGACCTGCGCATCGCCAACCTGGAATGCGTCATCGCCACCGGCGGCAAGCCCGTCGACAAGCCCTGGACCTTCCGGGCGAACCCGCGGGTGCTGGACGTGCTGCGCCGGCATGTCGACGCCGTCTCGCTGGCCAACAATCACTCGGGCGACTTGGGCCCCGGGGCCTTTGGGGAGATGCTGGGCCGGCTGCAACGCGCCGGCCTGCCCTACTTCGGCGGCGGCACCGACCTGCGCGCGGCGCACCGCCCCGCCATCATCGAGCGACAGGGCTTGCGCATCGCCCTGCTGGGGTATGACGAGATGTTCCCGCGCCGCTTCGAGGCCGGGCCTGACAGCCCGGGTGTGGCCTGGGCCGACGAAGAGCAGATCGTGGCCGACATCCGCTCGGCCAGGACACAGGCCGACATCGTCATCCCCTTCATGCACTGGGGCCAGGAGCACAGCGAAACCTCGCACGCCCGCCAACACGCCCTCGCCCGCCTGATGATCCGCGCCGGTGCGGATGCGGTGGTGGGCGCCCATCCCCACATCCGCCAGGACACCGAGGTCATCGACGGCAAGCCGGTGATCTACAGCCTGGGCAACTTCGTCTTCGACGGCTTCAGCGACGCGGACAACAACACCGGCTCCATCCTGTGGATGACGGTCACCGCCGCCGGCGTCAGGGACTGGCGGCTGCAGGCGGTTCACATCGACCCAACGGGCACGCCGCACTTGGCACGTGCTGCAACAGACCCCGCGCGGCCCCGCAGGCTCGCCGTGAACTGAGGCCGAGGCCCGCACCGCCTTCCAGGGCACCTTGCTGGCAGCACTCCTGCGCCCGGGCCAAGCGCCGCTTCAAGACGAGTAGCCAACCTCCGCCCCGCCCCGGCCAGGCCAGGCCACCCGTCATGGCATCTGGCTGACTGCCGTGATTCACGGCGATATGTCTTCGAGTGCCCGATTGGTCGTTTCGATCATCCGCATCGCGGCGAGCAGGCCGATCACGTTGGCGAGGGCAAACATCAGGAAGACCGCGGCGATGCCCTGGCCAGACAAGACAATGCCGACAACCGCCGGCGCGGTGGCCGAGGCCACGCGCAGCCAGGACGTCGCCAGCCCGGTGCCGATGGCCCGCATGCGTGTCGGGTAGATCTCGGGCGTGTAGAGATACAGCAGGACCGTCGTGGTTCCCATCACCGCATAGGCTGACGATGCGAGGATCATCACCGACAAGGCACTCTTGGCGCCGAGGGCCGCCAGCACCCCGAGCAACGTGCCGCACAGCACGAAGCAGCCCATGGCCCAGCGGCGGCGGCCGATGCGGTCGACCAACAGTGCGCAGCCAAGGACGGCCACCACGCTCAGCACGTTGGTCAGCGACGCTACGCGCAGGGCTTCCTGCAACGGCATGTTGTAGACCGTCTTGTAAAGGGTCGGCAGCCAGTTGTTGATGCCGTTGGCCACGAAATACGACGTGGCCCAGAGTACCCAGACCACCACGGTGCGGGGCCGGTAAACCGGCGAGAACAGTTCTTTCCAGGATGCTCTTTTCTGTGACCGCAAACCGAGTGCCAGGCTTTCGACGCGACTGGCGATCTCCTGCCTGTTGTTCGTTGGATCGAGGCTGCGCTTGGACGTACTCGCCTCGATGGTTCGAATGATCTCTTCCGCCTTCTCGAAGCGGCCCTTGGAGATCAGCCACCGCGGCGACTCCGGCAGGCGGGCCAGGAAGATCAGGATCAGCAGGCCGGGAACGCCGCCGACGAGGAACATGTACTCCCAGCCGAATCGCGGCACCACGAACGAGCCGACCTGGGCCGCAGCAAGCAGGCCGAGCGGGAAGATGAGTTCGTACAGGATGAAGAAACGGCCTCGCCCATTGGCCTGCGACAGTTCGTTGATGTAGGCGGCGGCGATGGGCACTTCGCCGCCGACTCCGATGCCCTGGATGAAGCGCATCACGAAGAGCATCAGGAAGTTGCCCGACAGCGCGCAGACGATGCTCATGGCCGACATCAGTCCGACGGCCACGGCGACGATGGGGACGCGCCCGTAGCGCTCGGCCAGGGAGCCGAACAACAACGCACCGATGACCTGGCCGAGGTAGCCCGCGGCGATCAGCACACCCACCTGGACAGTGGTCAGCTGCCACAGGCCGACCAGCACCGGCAGCACGAACGCCAACGCCAGCGCGTCGAAGGCATCGAAGAAGGTGGCGCTGCCCATGATGACACGCGCCTTCGTGTGCCATCGTGTGAATGGCACGTTCTCGATGCGGAACAGCAGTTGGGCTGCATGGTGGGCGCTGTCTCGCTCGGGCATTGCCGGTGTCAGGTGGTCGTGCATCATGTCTCCATCGCGCCGCTCGGGTCGTCCTTGTTGTCGGTCGAGCGGTCGTCGCGCAACTGGGAATTCGCGGTCTCGGGTCGGCGTTGCCCTAGAAGTCGTGCCGGACACCCAACTCGTAGGCGGTCGACTTCTGGCCACCGAAATAGTTGGCTGCCGTCGCCGTTCCGCTCACCGCTGGGCCACCCAGAATTGCGAAAGTCGCCGCGCCCTTGTTCTCGACCTGCGCCACGTGCGCGTAGAGGGCGGTGCGCTTTGACAGGCTGTAGACGTAACCAGCGCCGAGCAAGCTGGCGTCCTTGGCGCTCTGCGCAGCCGTGGCGCCGGTCTGATTGGCGCGCAGATAGGTCAGTTTGATCACGCCCCGGCCGACGGGAATCACCGCGCCGAACTGGGTGTTCACAGTGCGGTCCCCCCCGAACAACCAGCGCCGCTGCGCGAGGTCGAGCTTGACCACGCCGAAGTCGTACGAGGCGCCGTAGACCTGATCCTTGAAACTCTGGTCGCCGGCGGCGTTGTGCGTCGTGAATTGCGCGGCAGCGACGTTCCAGCCGCTGCGTGCCCAGCCCAGCCGGAAGCCCTCGCCCCTGGTGCCGCCGACGGCCGGCGTGCCGCCTTCCCCCGCCGTCACGATGGCCTGACCGTAAATGCCGGCAAGTCCGGCGGGGAGGAAATATTCAAGCGCGTTGCTGACTCGCAATGTCGGGTTGGCAGTCGTCGCCTCGCCGGCCGTTCCGAATGCCTGGCCCAGTGCGCGCGCGGCAGCGAATGACCGGAAGGTATTGGCGCTGGCGATGCCCAGCGTCATGAACGGGTCGAAACCGGTCCACACCAGGTGCGTCGGCACCCAATCGCGGCCCAGCCGGACCTCGCCGAGTTGGGCGCTGGCCACACTGACGGTGGAGCGGCGGTCCCAGAACTGCCCGGCCGGCGCAGCAGCGCCAGCAACCCCTGTGTCGGCGAAGATGGTTCCGTCCAGGTAGAAGCCGGCACTGAGTCCGCCACCCAGGTCCTCGACCCCGCGGATGATGAGCTTGCTCGTCGCGTTGGCACCGCTGACTTCGGACTTCTGCGAACCAACCGAGCCGTTGCGGACCTGTCGCAGGCCCAGGTCCAGCGTGCCGCCGACCGTGACCGACGACTGCGCCGTGGCGGCGAAACAGGCGGCGCTCAGGCCGGCCGTGCAAATGCTTTTCAACATGATGCTTCCTTGCTTGCGATGGACGCTGGTTGCGCCATCTGCTTGGAGAAAGAGAGGGACGAACCATCCCCGCCAGGGCGTTGCGGACGCCACGGTTGACGGGTGTGCCAATGCCTGTGGCGTTGGCCAGGGGGTGGGCTGGCTACTCCGGCTTGAAGCCGGCGTTCTTCAGCAATTCGGCGCCCTGGGCGACGTCTGCCGCCACGTAACGACTGAATTGCGCGGCGGTCTGGGAGACGGCGTCTATGCCCAGGCTTGCAAAAGCGCCACTCTTCGCCAGTTCGGCCACGGCCTTGTTGATGGCGGTGTTGAGGATGGAAATGCGCCCGGCCGGCGTGTCCTTCGGCGCCCACACGCCATACCAGGACACGTACGAGAAGTTCGGCATCCCGCTCTCGGCCATGGTCGGCACGTCCGGTGCGAGGGCGCTGCGTTTGGCGGACGTGATGGCAATCGGCTTGACCTTGCCGCTCTTGGCCAGAGGCAGCACGGAAATCATCGAGTCGAGCAGCAGGTTGACATGGCCGCCACCAACATCGACCAGCGCCGGCTGCGTTCCCTTGTAGGGAACGTAGGTGAACGTGACGCCGCCCTGCTTGGCCAGCAGCAAGGTCGCCAGATGGCTGGGAGCGCCGGCGGCAGGGATCGCCGCCATCCACCTCTCGGGCTGTTGCTTGGCCGAGGCAAGCACCTCGGCCAATGTCGTTTCCGGCTGCTGCGGCGAGACAACGAGCATCAGTGGCGCTTCGCCGACCCGCGCCACCGGCGCGAAGTCGGTTTGCGGGTCGTAGGGCGGCTTGGACAGAACCTGCTTGGCCAGTACATGCGTGGCCGCCGAGAACAGCAGCGTGTAGCCGTCGGCAGGCGCCGTCTTCACCGCGCTGCCGCCGATGGTGCCGCTGGCGCCGGCCTTGTTGTCGACGATGACCGAGACGCCGAGTTGCTTGCGCAATTGCTCCCCGAGCAGGCGTGCCGCGTTGTCAACGCCCCCGCCGGCGGCGAAGGGCACGACGATGCGAATCGTCCTGTCCTTTTCCGGGAAGGTGGCGGCTTGCGCCCATGCAGGCGCAATGGCCAGCAAGCTCGTCGCCGCCAGCACTTGGATGATGTTCACGATGTCTCCTGGATTTTTGTATTTCGTTGGCAGCGGGTGTGCTCAACCTTCGAGCTTCGGTCCATGCAGTTCGGCGTAGGACCGCAGCATCTTCTCGACCTTGGGCAGCAGCCACTCGGTCACCGCAAGTGGCAGGCGTTCGCGCCGGGCCTGATCGAGCAGGCGGCGCAGCGGCTGCGCGCGCGTGCCCATCGCCGAGCCTTCCTGTGCGCACTGCTGCAGCTCCGTGAAAAAGGCCGCAACCTCTGGCACGCCGGACCGCACACCGGTGTCACCCAGGTAGTCAACGATGTCGAGTTCGAAGTCGTCCAGGCGCAGGCTGATGCCGCCGATGCCGCAGCCGCAGCCGGCCCCGAGCGCCACGTGCAGCATCGACAGCGAACGCCAGAGGTCGAGCAGGTGCTCGGCACGCCGCACGAAATCGTTGGCTTCCACGGCCAGGCCCGCGCTGTTCACTGCCCTGCCCAGGCGAGATCACCTGCCGAGCCGTTGCGCGGGGCCCGCTGGGCGCTGCGCAAGGTTTGCGTGGCTTCGGCGTGGACCTGGCCATTGGCGTCGAGTGCAACGCGGTAGACCTCGCGCGCCACCTCCGCGCTGACGTAGCCTTCGCGCACATCCTCGGCGACCTTCTCGATGTCGCGCTCCATCGGGTCACCGAAGCCACCGCCGCCGCCCGACAGCATCTTGTAGGCGTCGCCCCGTTCCAGCCGCACGTTGAAGATCTTGGCGTTCAGGTGGTCGGTCTTCCACTCGCCCTTGTGCCGCACGGCCAGGCCGTTGCCCATCGCATCGCCGCCGCCTTCCAGGCCCCAGGGCTTGCAATGCACGCGGTCGATGCGAGTCGTCACGGTGAACGGCGACAGCGCCTGCACCACCATCTCGGCACCGAGACCGCCTCGGTACTTGCCGGCGCCGGCGCTGTCCTGGCGAATTTCGTACTTCTCGACCAGCACCGGGTACTTCGCTTCGAGCTGCTCGGTCGGGCTGTTGTGGGTGTCGCCGTCGTTGATGCAGACGGTGACCGAGACGCCGTCCTCGCTGCTCTTGGCACCCCAGCCGCCACCGAGCGGACCGATGCCGACGATGAACAGGCGGCCGTCCTCAGGCGAGATGCCGTGGATGTTCGGAAACACCAGGTCGGCATGATGGCCCGCGATGGAGCGATGCGGGATCGCCGGTGCCAGGGCCTTGAAGATGGTGTCGATGACCGTCATCGGGAAAGTCATCCAGACGCGCATCGGGTAAGGCCGCTCGGCGCTGATGACGGTGCCCATCGGCATGACCACCTTCAGCGGCCGGAAGCTGCCGTCGTTGACCGGGTAGTCGGTCGGCGTCGTCAGGCACTTGTAGGCCACCTGCGCGCAGGCAATGCCGGTGGTGAAGCCCGAGTTGTAGAAACCACGCACCTGCTTGCTGACGTCCGACAGGTCCACCGTCATCTCGTCGCCCGCCACCGTCACCTTGACGCGGATCGGGATGCGCTTGCCAATCTCCAGGCCATCGTCGTCCATGAACGATTCGGCCTCATACACCCCATCGGGGATCGACAGCGTGTTCTGTCTCGCCACAGCTTCCGACGAATCCATGATCTGGCGGATCGACGCGTTCACCGCATCGGCACCGTAACGCTGCAGCAGCTCGACGTAGCGGCGCTCGCCGGTGGTGATGGCGGTGATCTGTGCACGCAGGTCGCCGAGTGCCCGGTCGGCCAGCCGCACATTCATCGCGATGATGTCGATCAGGTCCTGGTTGACCACGCCCTCGCGCTGGTACTTGATGATGGGGATCTGGATCCCCTCGCTGAAGATGTCGGTGGTGACATTGCCCAGCGTGCCACCCACATCCAGCCAGTGCGCCATGCAGCAGGTAAAGCCTTCCAGCTTGCCCTCGTGGAACACCGGCATGGTGAACGTGAAGTGGTTAAGATGGCTGCCGGTGGTGTAGGCGTCGTTGGTGACCAGGATGTCGCCCGGCAGGATGTTCTCGTAGCCGAAGTGGCGGATCTTGGCCTTCACCGTTTCCGACATGCCGCGGATGAACATCGGCAGGCCCAGCCCGATCGATACCGTGTCCCCTTCCTTCGTGAACAGGCCGACCGTGAAGTCCAGCGCCTCGTAGATGATCAGGTTGTAGGCGGTGCGCGTCAGGTTGGTCTTCATCTCCTCGGTCACGGCGTAGAGGCCGTTGCGGATGATTTCGACGGTGACTGCGTCCACCGTCGAGGCGTTCGTGCCAGGGGCCCGGGTGGTGCCGTGGGTGTTGGCCAGGGTTGTGGCTTGGGCGGTGCTCATGAGCGGTCGCTCCCAATGGAAATCTGCAGGTTGCCGAGTTCGTCCACGCGCAGCTCATCGCCGGGCTGCACGACGGTGGTGGAGGCGTGTTCTTCGATGAGGGCCGGGCCGGTGATGACGTTGCCGGCCAGCAGCAGGTCGCGCAGGTAGACCGGGGTGTCGGCCCAGCCGCTGGCACGGAAGTACACCGGCTTCACGGCGCGAACCGCGCGCTTGTCCGGAGCGGCCGTGCCCACGTCCACGCTGTGCCTGGGCGGCTTCTTCATCGTGCCCAGCACCGTCACGCGCAAGCTGACCAGGTCGGCCGGCTCCTTGGGGGCCGAGGTGCCGTACCGGACCTTGTGCAGTTCGTCGAATTGCTGCTTGATCGCCTGGCGGTCCTTGCCCGCGAAGTAGGCCAGCGGCAGGTCAACCGTGACGGCGTGTTCCTGGCCGACATAGCGCATGTCGGCGGCACGCTCGATCACCACGCCGTCGGGCTTGATGCCCGATTGCGCCAGTGCCGCGCGGCCCTCGTCTTCCATCGTCTTGTACGCCGCCTCGATCTCGTCGAACGAGACGTCGCCCAGCTTGCGGAACACCGATCGCACGTAGTCGTAGCGCAGGTCCGAAAACAGCATGCCGTAGGCCGAGAAGTAGCCCGGCGCATACGGGATCAACACCTTGCGGATGCCGATCTCGCGGGCAATGGCCGACGCATGCAGCGGGCCGGCGCCGCCGTAAACGACCATCGTGAAGCTGCCGGCGTCCAGGCCCCGCTCGGTGGTCACAGCCTTGACCGCATGTGACATCTGCGTCACCGCGATGCGCAGGATGCCGTCGGCCGCTGCGGTCGGGTCCAGGCCCAGCGGCTTGGCCACGCGCTCGCGCATCTGGCGCTGGCAGCCGTCGAGGTCGAGCTTGAGCTCCCCCCCCAGGAAGTGCTCGGCGTCGAGCCGCCCGAGCAGCAGATTGGCATCGGTGACCGTGGGTTCGGTGCCGCCGCGGCCATAGGCCACCGGACCGGGGATCGACCCCGCACTCTGCGGGCCCACGCGCAGCGCACTGCCGGTCTCGACGCGGGCGATGCTGCCGCCGCCGGTACCGACTTCGTGGATGTCCATCATCGGGATCTGGATCGGCAACGCACGTTCGTAGCCACCGATCAAGGCCGAGCCCGTCGTCAGCGGCCGGCCCTCGCTGATCACGCCGGCCTTGGCGGTGGTGCCGCCCATGTCGAAGGCGATGGCGTTGCGCATGCCAAGGCTGTCGCACAGCGCCTTGGTGCCGATTACGCCAGCGGCGGGCCCGGATTCCAGCATGCGGATG
>Ga0307514_10004932_pt1 | contig 12124 bp, 4 predicted proteins | sample 16_EM_MG_FD_203088 | JGI IMG/M metagenome (GOLD analysis project Ga0307514, IMG submission 203088) | Populus trichocarpa ectomycorrhiza microbial communities from riparian zone in the Pacific Northwest, United States - 16_EM | ecosystem: Host-associated > Plants > Roots > Unclassified | place...
CATTGAATGACTCACATATCACTTCAAACTTGTTTTTTTTTTTTTTAATTTTTAAAAATGGTGAAAGAATGAATTACTTCTAGCTCAACCTAATAATGACAAAAAAACTTGTAGGAAATGACAAAAACACCCCAGAACCCAAAGCTTAGGAAATTTGATATCAAGGGTAATTTAGTCATTTTGATTTTTTAGAAAAATGTAAAAAACCAAAAATACCCCTTAAACTAATTAAATGAAAATACCTTTTAAGGATAGTTTAGTATTTTTATTATGCAATAAGAATATGAGACGACTAGAATGACCCTTATGAATTTGGCGATGACATTTGAACCATTGTGAAAAGACCGAACTACCCTCCTAGCAAATCATGTTGTTTTTGTAGGAAGGGGGTAAAATAGTAAATTTATTGTACAAAGCATAGTAAATTATGAGTGCATGGACAATGAAAGTCTGATATTTTTTAGCTTTATATATAATGGATCCAATTTAAAATAGTATTGTTTTAAAATCTTTTATTTTAAAAATTGAAACAAATTATCAAAAGGTGTTTTCTTATGTCTTTTAGAAAAATAGACTAAGTCTATCATGTCTCAATTCAACGAATCATTAGATTGACTGCCAGATTAAACTGAGTTTAATAAGAATGTAATATACTCAAATACTTGATTCAAATTCAAGTTCTCCCTCGGCAAAAGCCTTTCTATTTCGATGCTAGAGGAAATTATACATGAACAAGGCATTTGACATTCCCCAGGGCACACTAGGATTTTTGTTTTTGGTAAAACAAAAGCCAGAAAACTAGAGCACAAAATAAATACCTGCAAACTCGAATGCCACCTGCTCTTTCAATAATCATAAAGTTGCTCATCACATGTATACCAGTCATGGAGTAATTCATCAAGCAGGAGCTAAACAATTCAGCTAGTCAAGTCACTTAATGTTGTTTTGAGCAATTTGGAATTGAATCTTACTCACTTGGAAAACAGAGCAATTTTATAACTTTGAGGTCCATTGAGTTGTTTGACTGGATGGCATCACAGAAAAGCAGAGAAGATGGTGAGGTTAAGTGGCTCTTTTGCCATTAAAAATGACCCTCGCTGATGATATCGAAAAGGAGATTTGGAGAACAAATAGGAGAAGGCGAGACAGAGTAGCATATAAAAAGAAATGAATATCATCAGCAAAAGTTTATTAACACCTCGCACACATGCATATCCACTTTCTTCCTCTACGTAAAAAAAGGTGTATCTCATTCTATAATTATAATAGCTATGACTTTTTTAAGTATTTTTATTTGAAAAAATATCAAAACAATATATATTTTTATTTTTTAAAATTCATTTTCGAACAATGCTGTGCTTCCACTGTATAAATTGCGTTTCTCATGAAAAACTCAAAACGTAATGCTTTTTTATATGCACCGCATAACTAAAGTAAACGAACTCTTAAAAACTTTGAAAGGGTTGATCGTATTCTCATTTCAGATTCATTCTTGTATGTGTGTGTGTGTGTGTGTGTGTAGGGCACAACGACCCCAGTCCATTGCAGCTACAACACTCACTGAAGGAAGGGTTCACGAGATACAGAGCAAGACTCTAAAGTCCAAATTCCAAACCCGTCATACAAGAAAGAAGAGGGAGTGCCCCGTTAATCAATGATCGTGCAGAGGCACTTCTCTACCGCGCGCACTTGGAGGGGGACATTTTTCCACTTACAGTTGCTCACGCTGAGAATTTACACAAATAAAGCAAAAACAGAAGGTAGCTTCGTGGAAGAAAAAAAGGGCATGAAAAAGGTGAATTTTACTATATCCAGCTCTGAAAAGCTTGCCAGTCTAGATTTTTTACGCCTCGACAAAAAAACACTTACAAACTTGCTATGAAGATGTATCGATCAGCCATTTCAAGCCCACCAAAAGAGAACTGTTAAAGTTATTAACATGGTTCAACCATTCAGGCCCACCAAGAAGAAATACACTAGATCAAAGTAGACACCTTGGCCCAATTTCAAAACAGCAGACACAAAAACTCCCATTTTATGCTATCTTCGCCTTTGAGAAATCCATCTCCGGATGCTGCAACGAATCAAAATCAAATGACAGGTTAGCCAATGAAGTGATGCAAAAGGTCGAGTGAAAACTAGGGGTGCAATGAAGGGCAGTTCAAGAGAGTTGTGGTTTCACCTCAGCCATGAACTTCTTCAGAATCTCCTGTTTCTGCATCTCATCACTGGTTGGAAGGCCCATCTTCTTCTGTCTCTGATCAAACTACACAGAAGAAAGAGGAAATTGAAACATCAGAAATCACAAAAACTAACAACGTCAAATTTTCACAACTACCAACCAAGAGGATGGACAAACACAACCAGATGCCATGTCAATTAAGCAACTATAAGAACCTAAACTCCGTTAATCAAGATGGAAGAACTAAGGACCAAAGCACAAGAATGGAAGAGGCACAGAAATTTACCATCATCTTTTCAACAGTTTGCCGCGTTTCAGCATCCAGATCAGATAGCTTGCTGTTTTCCGGTTCAACTTTCTGAGTATCAATTTCTGGATCTCCTTTCACCAAAGATTTCCACCAATCCATTTGGTCATGCTTTGTCAAAAGGATTGAGATGGTATTCTGGTCCTCTGGCGACAGTAAATGGTATATATGATGAGTTACTCACATTTATCTGACGGTTCTTGATGGGGTAACAAAATTGAAAACAATGCATCAAAAGAAAAATGCTCAATTCTTTATACTTCAGTTTTTGCAAGGAATTTTCAGATATTGTCTTTAGCCATAAAGATTATTCCATTAGTAAATTCAGTAACTGGTGTAGTTAGCATACCTATGCTCCAGTAACAATCATCAACCTTGACAGGCTTATAAGGCTCTCCCTGCGAGTATTTGAATACAGAGTGTTATGACAGAAAACTACCTGAACAAACCGAAGATAGTTCACCAGGGGACAATTCATAAAAGAACAGACACGTGAGCATGCAAACTTACCTCAATTATTGGGGGCAGACCCTTGAGTCCAACTTTTAGATGGTTTTTCTTTATGTCACATACAACAAATCTTGATTTAGTTCCAGAAGGAACTGGAACTTGTATATTAACCTCTTGCAAGGTCTGTGTCCAGGAATATTTCTCCAGATCAAGACCATTTCCCTTATTTGGAACTGCCCATTATAAACAAGAAGCAGCAAGAAAGAAGTAAGTAAAGAAAGCAATGGACACCTTTCCTTCAAACTTCATAGATATCAATAAGACAAATGTCCAACATGCTCATCTGCATTTAGCATGGAAGTCCTATTTATTTGAATCAATTCACTTAAATGGTTCATCAGCCAATTGGGTGCATATGCTCGCTTAAGCATGTAATTGAAAAATGCAAATCCTGTCATTCATTCCAAAGCTATATAGAACTACAAACTCAAAGCTAGAGCCTACCTACCCACCACGCATAGACTTGCATGAAGTCTTATATAAAACATACATCTGGATTGCAAGGAAAAAGGTTGCAGTTAAGTTAATTTATCAACAAGCTCCTATTACAATATCCATCCACCATTTTCATCAACTACAACACCTTCCTTGTAAACGGACACTTTCATCATCCCATGTAGTTCTCATCACATAAAATTTAAAACTTTATTCAAGATTTAACAAATTTCAAAAACAAAATGTCAAACTTTAAACCTTCCATGTTCAGCAAAATATCATTTAATTACAAACAAAAAAAATCACAATTGAATTAGTAACGGAAAATTAAGCAATTTCACAACCATCACCGCCAAGCAAATTCACAAAGAATAGAACTGAACAATCGACTACTTTAAAGAAGTTGAATTACAATACTTATCCAAAACAAATGGTTCAAAACCCTAGTCTTTTCTCCCTTCAATTCAATCATTGGCTTCCTATCCAAACATAGGAAAATACCATAGGAAAATATCAAAACTCATTACATTCACAACAGGAACAACCCTTCTCCTTCAAAATCTTAAACCCCATTAGAAAAATACCAAAAAGCTCAGACTTTACCCTCCCAACAATTCCAAATCTCCTACATTTCAATCTTTTACTACTTCAAAGAAAACAATACATAAATTTTTTTTACAAACTTTAACAGATAAACCAATAAAAAAAACCAAAACAAAAACAAGAAACGCAAAATTAAACAAAACCCATTTTTAATTTACCTCTCTTTGCACTCTGCTCTTTATTCTCTCCCTCCTGCACCTTCTCCTCATTTTCCTTCACCTCCTCCTTCTTCAACCTCTTGTTCTCCTCCTTCACCTTCGCTTCTTCCTCCGCCTTCTTCCTCTTCTTCTCCTCCACTGCCCTCTTCACCACAGCAAAGATCTCCTTCTCCGCCGTGTCCTTCTCAAGAAAATTACTCTCTTTCCCCAAGAAATCAAGAACCGTCTCCACAATCCTTATGGGGTTTTGTGGATTAAATGCTGCCGTAAACATCGGCGTCTTGGGAGAAGTACAGGATGGCGACGGTGATGATTTTTTGTCGTTTTGGTCTTCTTCGTAATCAGAAAGTATTGCCATTTTTGGGTTGTTTTTGCTCTCTTCAACCGAGTTGACTCGGTGAGTGTGAGTTGAGGAGTTCTCTCTCGTTCGAGGGTTTTTTTTAGAAGTGAAGATGGGAAAACCAGAAAGAGTGAGAAAACGAGTTCCGTCGAGGGTTATAGAACCTTTTCTTATTAATATTATGTGCTAAGATTTCATTTTCATCCCTCCACTTTATATCTTTATTTAAAGTAAGTTAATTTAAAAAGTTACAAGACTCAAATCTGGTTTGGATAGTGGATTATACGAGTCACTTTTATAACTGGTTTTAGATTCTGGTAGTTGTTATGATTTAAAATATATTTTTTTAGAAATATATTAAAATAATATATTTTTTAATTTTTAAAAATTATTTTTAAAATCAGCACATCAAAACGATCTAAAAATATAAAAAAATAAAATTTTTAATAATTATTTTTTGAATTTTAAAGGAACGCGGTTGAAACCACGTTCTCAAACGCGGTTGAAACCGCGTTCTCAAACACGGTTGAAACTTTTTTTAGGTAACCTGTCAATATAAAATATTATTATTTTATTTTAAAAAAATTAATATAGTATTTTTTTAATTTTTTTCTTAGAAAATCTTATTAAAGTTTTAGTGAGATTGTGAATTAATAACTTCTCAAATTTATCAACCGGATTAATTTATAACTTAGTTTAAGACAATACTCAATCAAAACCAGTCTTGAGTAGGCAAGTGACGAGTTTAATAACAATTATTTAATTATTCTATTTAATTATGATGAGGGTGAGAGTTTAGATGATAAAACAGAAAGAATCAATTAGTTCAATTTAAAACAGACTATTTCATTTGATATAATGTATTAAATAAAGGTTCTATGTGGGATATATTTATTTTTAGCATAGCTAAAACTTTATAATATCCTTCTCGGTAAGTTTCAATCACCTTACTTAATTATAAAACTACATGGATCAATTAAAATTTAAATTAAGTTTCAATTACCTTACTTAATTATAAAATTACATGGATCATTTAAAATTTAAGAATTTAGCAAAAGCTTCTCTTAAGTTTTAAAAAATATTACAAAAACTCATTTTATAGTCAAAATGTTTTTAATACTTTTTTTATAATAATCCTAGCAGTAATTAGACTTTTAAAATGTTAAAATTCTTGGTAAAATACTTTTAATACTAATTCTAAATAATCCTCTCGTTCAAAATTCCTTCTGCTTCCGGCAATCCTCACCGGCAATTCTAATATATATGACTCAAGGTAAACTTAGAGTTTATTTAATATTATAATAGTAATTGCTTTTTAAAATATTTATTGTTTTGAAATATATAAACTATATCCAGGATCGATTTAGTTGCTTAATAAATATAGAAACGAGGTGTACTTAAACTTTGATATACTTGTGAAAATCTTATACAATTGTAATATTATAAAATCTCTTGTAAATATAATGTACTTCTTGTATATTTAAACAAATTATATTTGTATTTTTTTCTCACTTCTTCATACAGCAGATAATTTTTTATTAAAATTTATTTTATAAAAATAATTTTTTTTGTTACACATTAACATAGTTTATTTTATAAAATCTTGTACAAGTTATTTATACAAGATGAAAAAAAAAAAAAAATTGGACGGTTTTGATTGGACAGATGTCGGGTTTGGCCCAAACCAACAAATGCTCTATTGGATAATTTACGGGCCTAGCCTAACCGGATAGCTGCCTAATAGAGCAACTGGACAATGTGTTGGGCCCCAGCCCAAACAGCTGCCCAATCGGCAGCTGCACGACTTGTTGGGTCACATGGCTCAATCAGGTAAAGACTCTCATACTGGGCCAACAGGATAGAAAAAATAAAAAGCTGGCACGTCTACTAATTTCTAAGGACACAGGCACTGCCCTAGATACTCTTGTTATTTTCAAGATTATGTTAGTTTATGTGTTTTGTAATTTTTTTTTAAAAAATTAAAATTTTTAATTTGTTTTAATTTTTTTTTATGTGTTCAGATTGTTTTAATGTACTGATATTAAAAATATTTTTTAAATACATTTTTAAGTGAAGAAACATTTTGAAAAGCAACCATTATCACACTCTCAAATACTTCCTAAAAACTCGTTTGTTTTTGTGTTTTTAAAATATTTTTTTTTTTAAAATATTATTTATTTATTTATTTAGTATTTTCATATCGTTTGATCCTCTAATATTAAAAATAAATTTAAAAATATATTATTTCAATATTTTCAAGTAAAAAAAAACCACCACCACAATACAAACATGATTTTCATCGGTTTAGAAGTCATTAGTGTAATACTAGCGTGTTTGAGAATGTGGTTGTAGTTGTTTTTCAAAGTATTTTTCACTCGGAAATGTATCAAAATAATATTTATTTATTTTTTAAAAATTATTTTTGACATCGGCGCATCAAAATGGTCTAAAAATATAAAAAAATATTAATTTAAATTTTAAATTTTTTAAAAATACTTTTAAAATAAAAAAAACAAACAGAACTATACACAAATTATCACCTACATAAATGACCTGCTTACTGATTAGCTGCACAATTTCATAGGAAAGCATTGTCCTCCATGATTTCTCTTTCATAGAGAGAACGACTACAAATAGAGCACACAACAGGTCTGCAACCCTATTCTTTGTCGGTAAAACAGAAGTGTACAAAACACAACCGGAGTAATTTCGGTTTGAACCGGTTTGAAAGGAAAAAAACCAGATCCGAACCAAACTGAAATTAATCGGTTTGAACTGGTTTTCGGTTCGGTTCGGTTCCAAAACTAAAAAAAAATAAAATCAGTTTGGTTGTTTATTTTGGTCCAAAACCGGACCGAACCAAAAATGCTCAGCCCCATAAATACATGTGATATATGGTATATATATACACTCAAGAATCACCACAAGATATAAAACATGACTCAACAGATCTATACCTTCTTGAAAAATCATTTTCTTGCATTTTTCATTATTCTCCTCCCACACCTTGCCTTTTTTCACCAAATTAGATGTCGATGAATAAAAAACTTGTTTTTGCAGGAGAACGAGGAACAACCTAAGCTCATAAATATAAGCCCATCAAGTAGCCATGAAAAACCCAAATCCGTTTAAAGTTTTCATGAATTCGTCACCTTTCAGATTTTCACAAGCTTACAAGTAAGTTTATCTGTAAGCTTAACGAGTTCAGCTAAACTTAGGCGCAATCTCATGTCATCTATATAGCGAGTCTTGACACAAACTCATTATACCTTGATGAACAAGCTCTAACCACTCTTAGCAAATCGAGTTTCAAACGACTTCTATAAGACCTGACTCATTCAAGACTTCTTCTCCAGCCTTCTTTTCTAAGCTTTAGACGACGAGTGGACGTCCCTTTTAAGAACAAAAGAGCTCGATCGTTGATGCGATGTTGTGAGGGCCAGCGATTCCATGAACTTCTAACATTTAATTGCTCGTTAAGCTCAATTATACATATTGCTGCACAGGCATGGGAGCTTGTTCATTCCAAGATTGTGTCATGTATCTTCTTCTTTTGTAAGAGTTGCAAATTTGGGCTATCCGACATGGAAAAAAAACTGTAATTTGATGCTTTCGAACTTAAATTGATAACATGGAGCTTTTCTTTCTCTCCTGATAAATTATTTCACTAGGAAGCATCAAGTTCTCTTTCCACAACACTATCTTTAATGATCTCAAGAGACTTCTCTAGATCATCACAAAGTTTATGAGGATCAGGGATTACATCTGGATCAACTGCCAGGACAATCGTCATTTTCTTGCAATAGCTCTGGAAATGGATCGTCAATGCCTGCGCAGTGAGTTCATTATGAAGTTAATAATAATAATAAAAAAAACTATCCTTATATTGGAGTTGCTAGTGTAATTTGGAGCTACTTACATGAGGACTTCCATAAACACTTGGAGCAATGTAAGCCACTGGGTGTCCATAAAAGCTAATTTCTTCTAATGGACCAACCACATTTGAAAACGCCAGTGTAGTGTTGGAAATAACTCTTCGGGCTATAGCAGCAGATGCCTGTGGACATATGTCCATAAATAAATAAAAATTGAAACATAAAAACTAGTTAATTCCTGCTAAAAAAGAATAATATATATCTATTTACCTTGGCTCCGAATAGCTTGATCACTAAAATGGCACAGTGAAATGAGAATGTAGCTTCTAGTGATAGCTTCTTTCGATCAATCATGGCTTTGGCCCTGCGAAGGTGTTCTAATGGGTCATCTTGTAGACCGACGGTGAAAGGGAGGATGATGTATCCGATCCGATTACCCCATCCCCATTTGGGGTTATTGGATTCGTTAGCCATCAAATCAGCCAAAGTCTGCTTATGAGAAAAATAAGATAATTAAAACGAAAAAACAAAAGGGTTTTAGATTCTTGAACGTGGATCAAGCAAACCAAATACAAATTTGAATCATAGTTATTCAATTCGGTTTGATTTAGTGGATTGATTCGGCGAAATCTATCAAAATTCTGAGTCAATACAAAGAATTTCTAGATAAATTACGAGTATTTAAGAGTAAATTATGTTGCATTTGGGTGCTGAAAAACTATGTTACCATTCAGCTGTGACAAAGTATGGGTGCTTTTGTCGATGTTTTCTCTTGTAGTCTTAGAAGCATAGAAAATACACCTCCATTGTCTCTTATTTAAACAGAGTTGTTGGCAGGGAGTGAAAAGAGTTGATGCACTGACCTGGATTCCTGGCGTTGGTCTTACATTAACTAGGACAGATGCTCTAAGACGTATGCTCTTTGGGATATTATTTTTCTTCCCATTTTCTCCATCTTCAATCTCACTCTGATCACCTGCTAATTTAACGTCCACTTTTCAAGATGTTTACCGCTTATTTTTGCATCTGAAACTCAAAAATACTAGAGAACAGACCACTGCAGAACCTGTCACAACATTAAACTACTCTATCTACGAACATTTACCCTTCTAACATGATAGGACAAGGTTGCAGACCGGCTAATTCCTTGAAAAAAATGAGAATGAAACACTCACCATATTTTCGATTGAGGTATCGTGAAAGACCAGCCTGTGTTACTCCCATTATAGCATCATTGATGGTCTACTAAAATCCAAGAACAGAAGGAAAATTAACGTAGTTTTGGCTATAAATTTTAGGCCAATAAGATGTTGGAAAAAGGGAAAAAAAAAAATACTGCCTACCATGTTCATTGCATTCTTCACAAGCTTGATGTCATCCAAGCTAACTGTCCGATGTACAAACCTCTTGGGCTTTAGCTCAACCCCGGATGCACCTTTAAGAGGAGTCTTCGTGTCTTCCAAAAATAACATTGTTGCCACAAACAAAACCGAATCAACCAAAGTGTTCCAAATCATTCTCAACACGGTCCACATGGCAAAAAACAACCCCCAAAATCCCCCTGAAAAATGAGATCCGGCCCGTTGTTGCACCGGAATACTAGGCAACGCATCCGGGTCGGACGTTTTTCGGGTGCAAGCTAGAAGAAGAGAGATTAGTGATGCACCATCACCAAGGGAATGGTGGATCCTGAAAACTGCAATAGCTTCAGCATCCAATGTTTTGACATTGAGGATGTGCATTTCCCATAATGGTTTTGAGAGGTCCAGAGGAACGGTGCTAAGGTTCGAGATATAGTCTTCAACAAATTGGTCAGGTGAGTTCATATTTGGATCCAGATTTGGCACAGTAACATGATTTTCTACATTCACTTTAGTACTTTCCCATTTCGATTTCGAGCCACACTTGTTATCATCAATCACCTTTAGTTTCACATTGAAAGAAGAAGAAATATCAACACAAAGATCAATATTTGAAGTTTTGAACAGAGTAGCACAAATAGTCAACGTTAACTTAGCTGAAACTATCTGAAAGATGAGAAGACGTTATGTCATGGAAAAAAAAAAATAGCTGGAAAGGAACTAAAAAAGAGCCTAACCTAAGTTGGAGGGCAATTTGTCGTAGTAATTCTTGACCAGAAGACATTTGAATCTAGTGCAGTTAAACCATCAATTCTACTCTCATCAACTTCTTTTTGGCGTGAGCATGGATGATCTATCTATGATATCCCATATCCTATGTTGATGGGCTATAAAAAAAAATTGAATACGCTATGGGAAATATGACTTTCTTGCAATTCTTTGAATTTTTCTCTTAGTCAGTTGACAATTTCGTAAGTATATGGATTGCGAATTAGCCACCAGCGAACGAGTCGTAACGGCGGGTCAAATTATTTGAAATGAAGAATTTGCATCCCAAAAGGAAAAAAAAGGGCAGAAACACAGATAAATTTCAAATCCATGTTGCAGATGAATCAAGCAAACACAGGAAACAACAACTTTAAGAGTAGAACAAGAATAACCAAGAAGAAGATCAAACCACAGAAAAGACTGCAAGTAGCACATGAAACGACATGGTATATAAATCTTACTAGCTTTTTGGAGAAACGAGGATGCTTCATCAAAGTCTGCTTCAACCCCATCTTGATAACACCAGGATTGATACTAGTCTTGCATCCAATAGCTGTGAGAATAGTACAGTTGAACTGCGGTGCATGAAACAAACGAGCTGCTGGACTAAGTGGTTCTTGGGAGCTGGTTGATTCCTTGGAATCTGCCATCTCCTTTTCTTCATCGGTTTCCCATTTCTTTGTAGCTGTCTCTGTTTTAACAGGCTCAAGAACAGGGGAGACTAGAGTTTCCTGGTACGAGGCTTTTCTAGATGACTGCATAGCCCAAAACCTTGTTCAAAGGAGAAATGGAATTTTGGTGATGACCGGTTTTCAGGCCTTGTTTTTCTGGCTCAATGCTTAATTTGACCTTGAAGTTTTACTTCCTTATATACAAATATTTGAAACAAGTTGGAGAATGTCCCATTTCTCCAAAAGGAAAAGGGACTTAATATATTTAATACAGAAGCAAGGCCTTGATGTGCAGTATTTTAACATCTTACAGATGTGCTGTGTGCTCTGGTTGACCAAAATTTCCAGCTTAACCATGTGAATTGTGACAATTTTTGAAAAAAAAATTAATTTTGTTTGATTCCCAAGTCACTCCTCACTACCTCTCAGTATTTTATTGCCAGTCCAACTGATTATTTTAATGTTATTTGATTCTATATATTAACAATTAACAAAAAAAAAAAAAAAAGGCTTTTGTATGTATCTGAGAAATGTGTTTCTCTCATTGCTTAAGTATTTTAATGGGTTTTTAGCTATGTGATGACATCCCACAATTAAATTAAATCATTAAAAAAAAAAACTAAGAGCTCATGTTTTTAATGTTGAGTGTGAATGACTCACACGATATTTCTCTTCGGGTTCTTATCTTTCTTTTCATGAAAATTGCTCTTTCTTTTCTTTATGTATGTGTTTCTCTCAGTAGTTGTGTATTTTATTAGGTCTTTAGATATAAAATAACAACCTATATTAAAATTTAATCATTAAAAAAAATTTTAAGAGCTCATGTTTTTCATGTGGAGTGTGATTGACTCACACGATATTTCTCTTTTGGTTCTTATCTTTCTTTTCATGAAAATTGCTCTCTTTTCTTTATG
>Ga0307514_10004933_pt1 | contig 12122 bp, 11 predicted proteins | sample 16_EM_MG_FD_203088 | JGI IMG/M metagenome (GOLD analysis project Ga0307514, IMG submission 203088) | Populus trichocarpa ectomycorrhiza microbial communities from riparian zone in the Pacific Northwest, United States - 16_EM | ecosystem: Host-associated > Plants > Roots > Unclassified | place...
GCGTACGGCATCCGTTCCATGTCCACGACCTCACCATGCACACGACATGATGCGAGCGCAGAATCGTCCCATCACCCACGAACGGGCGACACCACATCATCAGAAACGGGACTTAACGCCCTCTGAGAAGTCTGTGTGCCAGACAGATGACGACGCGAGGCTGGGAAAGGGGCAACATCTGTCGCTTGTTCTTGCCGCACTCCGGTCGCGATGCTGATCACATGACCCGAGCGTTGGAGGAACCGTGAGTGCAACCGCCGATGTCGTCGTCATCGGAGCCGGAGTCATCGGATCATCGGTTGCGTACGGACTGGCTCGCCGCGGACTGCGGATCGTCGTGGTGGACAAGGGAGGTGTTGTCGGACACGGCTCGACGAGCGCGTCAAGCGCCATCGTCCGGTTCAGCTACTCGACATTCGACGGTGTGGCCATTTCCTGGGAGTCGCTCAACTACTGGAACGACTGGGCGGATCACCTCGAAGCCAAGAGCGGCTCCGCTCTGGCAACCCTGCGGAATACAGGAATCGTGACACTCGATGCCCCCGCCATTCCTCGAGATCGGTCCATCCGTCTGTACGAGCAGGTGGAGGTGCCCTATGAGGAATGGGACACTCGCGAGCTGCGGAACCGGGTGCCATCGCTGGACACCGGAAGGTACGGACCGCCCAGGGCCATCGATGACGACGAGTTCCTGGCGGATGCGAGCGGGCAACTCGGCGCGCTCTACACGCCGGATGGAGGCTTCATCGACGACCCCACCCTGGCGACCCAGAACCTGGCCGAGGCGGCCACCCGGCAGGGGGTGCGCTTCCTCTTCAAGCGCACGGTCGAGAAGATCCACCGGGCCGGCGGCCGGGTATCGGGAGTTTCGTTCGCGGATGGCGACCGCATCGACGCACCCGTCGTCGTCAACTGCGCCGGCCCGTGGTCCAGCCAGGTCAATGCCATCGCCGGGGTCGGTTCGGATTTCACGATCAGCGTGCGGCAGATGCGTCAGGAGGTGCACCATGTCGACGCGCCCCCCGGCTACAACAACGGTGAGCGGCTCGGCCCGGTCGTCTCGGACCTGGATCTGGGAATCTACGTCCGGCCGGCCCTGGGTAACGTGATGTACGTGGGCGGCACCGAGCCCGAGTGTGATCCGCTCGAGTGGCTCGACGACCCGGACGCGGTCAACCCGAACCGTACGGCTTCCTGGTTCGAACGGAACGTGATACGCGCCGCGCGACGTTTTCCCGAGCTGCGGATTCCGTCCCAGCCGAAGGGGATCGCCGGCATCTACGACGTGTCGTCGGACTGGACACCCATCTACGACCGGACGGAGCTGGACGGCTTCTACGTCGCCATGGGCACCAGCGGCAACCAGTTCAAGAACGCACCCGTCGTCGGCAAGATGATGGCGAATCTGATTGCGGCGGTCGAGGACGGCCGCGACCATGACGCCTCGCCTCTGCAGTATGACTGCGAGCACACCGGCCACGTGCTGAACATGGCGGCGTTCTCCCGCAAGCGGCCGATCAACGCCGATTCGACCGGGACCGTGATGGGATAGGCAGACCCATACCTGCCATTCACACTGGCGGCCGATCCCGACACGTCGCTGAACGCCATCGCGAAGTCGGCCGGCGTCGGCCCCGGCACGCTCTACCGGCACTTTCCGACTCGGGAGGACCTGGTCCTGACGCTCTACCGCCAGGAGGTGCAGGCGCTGGTCGGCGAGGTGTCAGCGACCCTCGCCGCGCACGAACCGCTCGAGGCGGTCCGGGTCTGGTTCCGTCGGCTTGCGGAGTACGTCCGGGCAAAGCACGGGCTCGGGGAGGCGCTTCACACTGCGGCCGCCCAGGAGGCGATCAACGAGACGTACGCACCGGTCACCGCGGCGATCGGGCAACTGCTCGCTGCCGCGGAGGAAGCGTGGGAGGTCCGACCAGGGCTCGATCCGGCCGACGTGCTCTTGGTCATGGGCTTCTTGTGGCGGGTTCCCCCGGGTGAGGCGGGATTGCATCAGGCTGACCAGATCCTCGAGCTTGTCATCGACGGACTTCGCTCGCCCGGGGCGAACCGGTGAGTCCCGACGGCCTTGCACGATTCGAGGCCGACTTCGCCTCTGCGGGCATGGCCACGGCATCAAAGACTGGCTCCGTGCCGTGGGCCGCCGCGCCGCAGGGTCAGTCGAAGGCGTGGGCGCCGAAGAAGTCCAGGTTGTCTATGGGCTCGACGCCGGTGGGCAGGCGGAGGCTCTTGGTGTAGCCGAACTCGCTGAGGGTCTGCTGGGCGTGGAGGCGGCCGTAGCCGCTGTGTTTGGTGCCCCCGAAGGGGGTGCCGAACAGGCCGGCGCGGCTGTAATGGTTGAGGAACATGACGCTGGCGCTGATCGCCTTGGCGACCCGTATCAGGCGTTCGGCGTTCGCCGTGAACACCGCCCCGACGAGCCCGAACTCGGTGCCGTTGGCGATGCTCACGGCCTCGTCCTCGTCGTCGAAGCGCATGAGGGACACCACGGGTCCGAAGATCTCCTCGTTGGCGATACGCATGTCCCGGGTCACCCCGGTGAACAGCGTGGGCGGCACGAAGTACCCGCCGGCCAGCTCCGGAGCCGACGGGAGGGCGGCCTGCGCGGAGATCACCGCACCCTCGTGCTCACCGATCTCGATGTAACCGGCGACTTTCTCCCGGTGTGCCCTGGTGACCAGGGGCCCGACGTCGGTCGCCGGGTCGGCCCCGTCGCCGACCCGCAGGCGCCGCACCGCCTGTCCGAGCCGTTCGGCGAACTCGTCGTAGATGCTTGCCTGTACGAGCACCCGGGAGGCCGCGGTGCATGCCTCGCCCTGGTTGTAGTAGCCGCCCTCCAGCGCCCAGCGCACCGCCGAGGTGATGTCCGCGTCGTCGAAGACGATGAACGGGTTCTTCCCGCCCAGCTCCATGAGGGTGGGTGTCAGGTTGTCGGCCGCCGACTTGATCACCCTCGTGCCCGTGGCGGGCGCCCCGGTGAACGAGATCTTGCCGACCAGGGGGTGCCCGGACAGCGCGGCACCCACCGCGCCGGTACCCGGCACCACGCGGACGACGTCGGCGGGCAGGATCGGCTCGATGAGCTCGAACATGCGCAGCACCGACAGCGGCGCCTGTTCCGGAGGCTTGACCACGACGGTGTTCCCCACCGCCAGGGCGGCGGCCATCTTGCCGGCGGTGACGATCGGCGGCCAGTTGAACGGGAGGATGGCGCCGATCACGCCGTAGGGCTCCAGCGTCGTGATGTCGAGGATGGCGCCCGTGTCCCGCACGGAGCCGGGTATCGCCTCGCTGAGTGAGCCGAACAGGTCGAAGACCGTGGCGGCGGAAAGGACGTCGAACCTGGCCTGGGCAAGCGGTTTGCCGTTCTCGCGGGACTCGACGGCGGCGATGCCGGCGGTGTCCTCGCGCAGCGCGGCGGCGATCTGCCGCAGGTACTCACCTCGACGGCGCGGGGGGATCGCCCGCCACGCCGGCTGGGTGGCATGAGCTGCCCTGACGGCCTCGTCGACCTGTTTCGGACCGGCGCCCCGGACGACTGCCAGCAGGCTGCCGTTCGCGGGGTTCTCCACTGTGAAGTCATCTGCGGCGTCGTCGGAGGACCAGTAACCGGTGACCTGTGCCGCCCCGGGTGCGACGGCCCTTGATCCTGTTGCGGGCATGAACGTTCCTTTCGTAGCGGGTCGGTGAGGAGCGACACTTCTGCCGCGGGTTGCGATGGGTCGACGTCACGCGGTGGAGGCAGGGCGCTCCGCCGCCACGGGACGCCCCGCCCAAGGCGACGCCGAGTGAGCCGGAGCGCCGCCGCGACGCGGCGGCCAGGGGCGTGCGGCGGTCACAATTGGGTCTGGCCGCCGTTGACCTCGTAGACGGAGCCAGTGACGAAGGACGCCTCGTCCGACAGCAGGAACGCCGCGACAGAAGCGACCTCTTCCACGGTGCCGGGTCGCTTCATCGCGGTCTTGTCGGCGATGACCTTGCGGACCTCCGCAGGCAGACCCTGTGCCGACGGGGCGTCGATCGGGCCGGGCGCGATCGCGTTGATCCGGATGCCACGCTGGGCGTACTCGACGGCGGCACTGCGCGTCAGGCCGACGATCCCATGCTTGGAGGCCGCGTAGGCGGGGCGTCCCGCGTGGGCCATCAGGCCGGCGGTGGAGGCCATGTTGAGGATGGCGCCGCCGCCGTTCTCGACGAAGTAGGCCAGCTCGGCCTTCATGCAGAAGAAGGTGCCGGTGAGGTTGATCCCGATGACGTCGAGCCAGTCCTGCGGGTCGACCTCGTGCGTGTCGGTCAGGGCGGGGGTGATGCCCGCATTGTTGAAGGCGAAGTCCAGGCGGCCGTAGGTGCGCCCCGCAAACGCGACGAGTCCCTGGGCTGCCTCAAAGGTGGAGATGTCCGCCGTGAACGCGGTGGCCTGCCCTCCCTCGGCGGTGATCTCCTTGGCGAGTCGTTCGGCGCCAGCAGTGTTGCGGTCCGCGACGATGATCTTCGCGCCCTCGCGGGCGAGCCGCTTGGCTCCCGCCTCGCCCAGGCCGGATCCGGCACCGGTGACGATGCCAGCCTTGCCGTTGACGGACATGGCGTCCTCCTTGGTGGTGGGTGTCGGCGAGTCAGTGGGTGGGGGCCAGGACGGTGAATACCGCTCCGGTGGGGTCGCTGAGGACCGCGATGACGCCGTGCTCGGTCGCGGTGGCCGGCATCAGCGCGGTGGCGCCGAGGCGGATGGCGGCATCGGCCGTCTGCGCAGCGTCGGCCACGGTGAAGTACGCGTCCCAGTACGGCGGCATCTCGGCCGGCATGGCCGATGGCCGCGGCAGCAGCACCGAGACGCTCCGGCCGCCGAGCTGCCAGTCCCGGCGGTTCAGGGGGCCGTAGGGCTCGCCGAGCGTCCAGCCGAAGACCTGACCGTAGAAGGCCGAGGACGCATCGACGTCGTCGGTGATCAGCTCACCGCCGTGGAAGGCTCCGGGCTCACCCGCGACACCGAAGCCGTGGTGCTCGCCGGCCTCCCACAGTCCGAACTGGGTCCCGGCGTGGTCGGCCACCTCGGCCGAGCGCCCCGCCGTGCCCAGTGACCGGGGCCCGGTCAGCACGCTTCCGCCGGCCGCGGCGATCTTCTCGACGGCCTTTGCGGCGTCGGTCACGTTGACGAACGTCGTCCAGGAGCCGCGCTGGACACCAGGCGTCGCGGTGACGGCGGCGGCCGGGCGCCCGCCCAGCTCGGCCAACTGCGACTGCGGTTGCCCGCCGAACCCGTCGGCGAAGGTCCAGCCGAACAGCTGCCCGTAGAAGCGCATGCTTACCTCGGCGTCGGGCGTGCTCAGTTCCACCCACGCCGGGGCGCCGTCCTCGTGAAAGTTGACATCCATTGCCTGCTCCTCTCGTTGACTTGTCCACCATAGACATGACTGTCAGCGAATGACAAACAAATCATCGAGAGGCACGCATGGCGGTCGTTGCTATGGGATGCCGTGCGGGGTACCGATGGGCAGCACATCTCAGCGGGCGAGGGGATGGCAGCGGCTGACAAATGTGGCACGCTATGATTTAGAGATGGCGGAGACGGCGGCAAAGACGGAAACCGGTGGCATGCGCGACATCGCCCGGCGGGCGGTCCGCGCCGAGATCGCGGCCAAGGCGCTGCAGCTGTTCCTGGCTCAGGGGTTCGAGGAGACAACGGTCAACCAGGTCGCGGCCGCGGTCGGAATGTCCGGCCGGAGTCTGTTCCGCTATTTCGACACCAAGGAAGACATGGTGATTGGCGGACTCGTCGAGCTTGGACACGACGTCACTGCGGCCCTGGAACTCCGACCGGCCGACGAGGACCCGTGGACCGCTCTTCGGCACGCGCTCGAGGTGTGCGTCGAGTCGCTGGAACTGGAAGACGACGAAGTCGGCTTGCGCCGGGCGAAGATGCTCGCCAACACTCCCTCGCTGCGCACAGCCATGCTCGACAAGCAGCTGCGCTGGCAGCAGCTGCTGGTTCCGCACATCGAGAATCGCCTACGAGCCTCCGGGCAGCCGCAGACCCTGCAGGCGCGCGCCCTGGTCTCGGCAGCCCTGAGTTGCCTCGACGTCGCGGCGACAGTGTGGACCGAAGTCGAGGGCAGCCGGCCGTTGACGAACCTCGTCGACGACGCGTTCGCCGCCGTACGTTCGTAGATCCTGCGGGACGCCCTGGCCGTGCAGCACCGCCGAGTACCTGATGCCGGAGGCGACGCGCAGCTTCCCGCCCCGAAGAGCTGGCTCATTGACGAGGCGAGAAAACCCGCCGCCGCTCATACTTCAGTGGCACACGGTCAAGGTTGGGCCCGCCCAGTGGCCAGGCGCCGGCTTCCGATCACCGACAGCAACCGGAGCCTGTCATGGTCTTCTGTGCCAGGCATTGCGGTGAACACCAGCAGTGACTGTGGCTGGTCGAGGTCGACCAGCATCTGGCAGTGCAGTGAGATCGTCCCGAGCTCGGGACGGACAACGAGCAAGAGCCGGCAGACCGGGGCGTGACCGTCAACACGATCCTCCCGGCAGCCATCGACGGCGCGGGCATCTTCACCGAGCCCGACGCCGAACACCCGGTGCGGCGTTCGTCGCCGGCCCCGGGCGCACCGGCCGTCGGATGGGCACCGTGGACGACGTCGCGAAGGCCGCCGAGTACTTCACCTCCGATCTGTCAGCACGGGTCAGCCGACAGAGTCTGCTCGTCAGCGGCGGTGCACTCCAGTAGGCGCGACGCGCACGGAATCCAGCACGATGCATCCCTGCGGGTCTTCTGACGCTGTGCGGCGACGCGAGAAACCCGAAGGCCTACCGGCCGGCTCTTGGGGCGCTGAGCATCGCCGACTCGATGATCAATCGCAGTTCCTCGGGGGCGGCGCCGTCGCGGGCCTGGATGGCGAGACCGTGGAGCACAGTGGCGTACAGGGCCGCGAGAGCGTCGATGTCCGCGGCGGCCGGGACGTCACCCTCCGCTACCCCTCGCCTGAGCCGTTGCCGGAAGACCTCGCGCACGGCTTGCCGGCGCTCGGTCACGAAAGCCCTGACCTCTTCGTTGCGTGCGCTGCCGGCCGCGGCTGCGAGAACGACCATGCATCCGGGCGGCCGCTGCGGATCGGTGAAGGTGACGATGTTGGCCCGCAGCATCGCGCGGATGCCCTCGTAGGCCGTCGGAGCCTCTTCCAGGGCCTGTTGCGCCGGGATACCGACCGTCGTCCCGTACAGCTCGACGGCTTCCCGGAACAGGGCCTCCTTGCTGCCGAAGCAGGCGTACAGGCTGGGTGAGGCGATACCCATCGCGGTAGTGAGGCGGGTCATTGACGCGCCGTCGTAGCCATACTCCCAGAACACCTCCATCGCCTTGTGCAGTGCGGCGTCCCGGTCGAAGCCGCGCGGTCTGCCCCGCTTCCCCATAAGTACTCCCCCTCATTTCTGTGTCGATTCTAAAACAAGGGTGTTGACAGGTGGTGGCGTGGTGCTAGATTTCTGTGTCGATCGACACAGAAATGAGGTTCGCATGAGTGAATTGTCGGGCAAGGTGGCACTGGTGACGGGCGGCAGCCGCGGTATCGGGGCGGAGATCATCCGGACGCTGGCCAGGAACGGTGCGGCAGTCGGCTTGACCTATCACAGCGCGGCGGACCAGGCGCAGGACCTTGTGAAGGAGATCCAGGCGAACGGCGGACGCGCCCTGGCGATCCAGGCGGACAGCGCGGACCCCGAGGCCGTGCGGGCGTCGGTTGAGGCGACCGCCGCCGAATTCGGCAGGTTCGACATACTGGTCAACAACGCGGGAGTGTTTCCCTCCGGGCCCCTGGAGGAGGTGGCGTTGGAGGACCTCGACCGCACCCTGGCGATCCACGTACGTTCGGTGTTCATCGCCGCGCAGGCCGCGGCTCGGCACATGACCGACGGCGGCCGCATCGTCAACATCGGCAGCTGTTTGACAGAGCGGCTGCCCGGACCGGGAATGACCCTGTACGCGATGAGCAAGTCGGCACTGAAGGGCCTCACCAAGGGACTGGCCCGGGACTTGGGCCCGCGCGGGATCACCGCGGTCGTAGTGGACCCCGGCCCAACAGACACCGACATGAACCCGGCTACAGGACCCGCGGCTGACTTCCTCCGCGACTTCATCCCCCTCGGCCATTACGGACACACGCAGGACATCGCCGGCATGGTGGCCTATCTGGCCGGCCCCGGCGGTCGCCATGTCACGGGCACCTCGATCCTCGTGGACGGCGGGTTCACCGCCTGACGCCCAGTTCGCGGATTCACCTACTTCCTTGCCGACGAGGCGTACGGGCAGTGCCGCGCACTGCGCGTCTGGCTGGAAGAGCGCCGGGTGCGCTACGTGCTGGCGACCCCCAAGAACGAGGTCGTGCCACTGCCGGACGGCCGCACCCGGCAGGCCCGCGAGCTGTACGCGATCGTGCCCGAGGAGACGTTCGAGCGCCGCTCGTGCGCCGACGGAGCCAAGGGCCCCCGCGAGTACGACTGGGCCGACGTCCAACTCGCTCCCACCGCACAGGGGTTGGAGCGCCACCTGCTGATCCGCCGCTCCACCGTGCCCAACAGGAAGGACAAGAAGCCCGGCGAACTCATCCGCGAAATCGCCTACTTCCTGTGCCACACGGCCCCAGGCGTGACCATGGCCGAGCTGGTGATCGCCGCTGGGCAGCGGTGGATGGTGGAGGAGTCGTTCCAGGTCGCTAAAGGGCAGGTGGGCCTGGACGAGCATGAGGTGCGCAAGTGGTGCTCGTGGTACCGGCACACCACCGTGTGCATGCTCGCCATGGCCTTCCTGATCGCCGTCCGGAGCCGGCTAATACCCCCTCAACCGCCGACACTCGGCCCTCGACCGTGAACGAGATCCGCCGCCTGTACGACCGGCTCGTCCTCGCCCCCGCCCGCACCACCCGGACCTGGCTCGTCATGCACTGGCACCGCTGGCGCACCCGCCATCAAACCCGAGCCCGCGCCAGCCACTACCGCACCCGAGCAGCCCGCGCTCACTCACCGTAAAACCACCGGCTGTAGTACTAGGCGATCACGTCTACCGCAGTTGGCACATAATGCAGCGCCTGCAAGTATTGCTGTAGCGTATAAAGTGCTTACGCAAGTACACCGTCCGGGCGGGCAAATAGAAGTGGAGCACATTGATGACGCGTACACCCCAGGAGATCTTCGAGGACCACGGTCACCGGCTCAGCACCGGCGACCTTGATCTCATCAGCGGCAACTACGCGCAGGACGCCAACCTGATCACACGGGACGGCATCCTTCGGGGTCGGGAAGGAGTCAAGCAGGGAATCGGCAGGCTCCTGGCTGATCTCCCCGATGTCGACTGGGCCTTGAAGCCGCAGTTCGCCGACGACGTCCTCCTCTTGGAGTGGTCGGCTATCGGTCCCACTGTCCGGGTGGATGACGGCGTGGACACGTTCGTCTTCCGAGGCGGTGTCATCCAGACCCAGACCATCCGGTACACATTGGTCACTGCGTAGCCACCGCTGCGCCGCCAGGCGGTCGGAGCCGCGCCAGGTAGGCCGTCATCGCCCGTGTGTCGAACCCCCACGGTGGCAGCTCACTGGTTGGGCGGGTCACGTTCCTGAGTGTCCTCAGCTGGACTCTGTCGGGGATCTTGGAGTTTCCCGGTGCGGCAGCAAGATCGACGGGCATGCTCGGGTAGTTTCGCCGACCGATACAGCTGTCGAGGTGCTCGTTGTCCCTTCGTCCCCGTTCCGGTGAGCAGGTCCCATCTCTGACTGCGCAGGTCGCGCGGGCGAGCAACCCGGACGGCACGACGGCGATATGGGTACGTGACCGCCTCGATGGGCTGTGGTGCGACGAGGACTTCGCCGACTGGTACCCGCGAGACGGGCGTCCGGGTCTCTCACCTGCTCAACTGGCCACCGTCTGTGTGCTGCAGTTCCTGCTCGGCCTGTCCGACCGGCAGGCTGCCGAGTCGGTCCGCTGCCGCATCGACTTCAAGTACGCCATGGCCATGGAGCTGGACGACCCCGGCTTCCATCACAGCGTGCTGGCCGACTTCCGAGACCGTCTCGCCGAAGACGACCGCGCCGACCGCCTCCTCGACCTCGCACTGGCCCGCCTCAAGGAGGCCGGCCTGGTGCGCGAGCGCACCACGCAGCGCACCGACTCCACCCACGTCCTGGCCGCGGTGCGCGACCTGACCCGCCTGGAGATGGTCACCGAGGCGGTCCGCGCCGCACTCGAAGAAGTCGCCGGCACATCCCCGCACCTGCTGAACGAGCTCGTCGATGAGGACTGGGGGCTCCGCTACGGCCGGCCGGTCCGCCTGGGCAGGAACCCCACCAAGCCCAAGAGCAGGATTCTTGCCACCGGTAACGACGCCGTCCGGCTCCTGGAACACCTCTACCGGCACGGAGAAGACCGCACGTCCGGTCCTCGTGTCCAGGCCCTGCGCCAGATTATGGTGCAGAACTACCACCGTGACGCCGCAGGACATCTGCGCTGGCGCACCGCCGAGAAGGAAGGCGGGCCCGGACTGCCGCCCTCGTCCCTGGCGGTCGTCTCGCCCTACGACACCTCGGCCCGCTACGCACGGCACGGACACATCATCAGCTGGAAGGGGTTCACCGCCCACCTGACCGAGACCTGCGCTCCCGACGGCCCCAACGTGATCACGGATGTGGCCACCACCGCGGCCACCACCCACGACAGCCAGGTCCTGCCCGGCATCCACACCCGCCTCTCCCGCCGCGGACTGCTGCCCGCCGAGCACCTGGTCGACGCCGGCTACACCTCCCTTCCCCACCTGGAACAGGCCACCCGCGAACACCAGGTCACCGTCTCCGGCCCGCTGAAGAGCAACCCCACTCGCCAACACCGCCGAAATGAGGGCTTCGCCCGGGACGACTTCCGCATCGACTACGACCATCAGCAAGTCACATGCCCGAAAGGGCAGGTCAGCGCGGGCTGGCACGGCCCCTACCCGACCTCCTCACCCACCGCGGCCCCGCTGATCGTGGCCAGGTTCACCAAGAGCCAGTGCCGCCCCTGCCCGGCCCGCGCCCAGTGCACCACCACCGCCGACAGCGCCCGCACCGTGGGATTTCCTCCACGAGAGCTCCGTGACCTGCAACTCCGTGTCCGCGCCGAGCAGCAGACGCCCGAGTGGAAGACGCGTTACGCGGTCCGCTCCGGAGTGGAGGGCACGGTCAACGAGTTCGCCCATGGCCACGGCATGCGGCGCTGCCGCTACCGAGGGCAGGGAAAGGCCCACATCCAGCACGTCCTGACGGCCATCGCCGTCAACATCGAGCGCCTCAGCGGACTGCCACCAACCGAAGAAGCCCCCATACACCGCCGACCGACTGCCTTCCAGAACTACCTGGACCAGCGCGAGATACCTCGGCTGAAATCCTGGCGAACCCTGGGCAGTTGACCTCGCCAACCCCAAGATCCCCGACAGAGTCAAGCCGCCGCAACAGATCAAACGTGGCCGCCCGAACTGGCCGGTCTGCAGCTCCTCGAAAGCCCCGCTCGCCACAAGCCACCCCAATCCTCTGCTTCCCCGCTCGGCACCTGCAGCCACCGCCCTTCGAGTCTGCATACACCAACATCCACACCCCAGCTGCGCGACGCGCCCGAAACTCCGCCACGCTGCTGTGGCCGCTCTGCCGCCAACCCGTGTACCGGGCAAGACGTCACGGAGACCGGAGAGTTGAAGGCTGTGCTCTGCGACCCGCTGCACCGGGCGTGGGGCAGCGGTCTACTGTCGGCGGGCGGGGAGCGCCCTGTGGTGGATGGTGGGTGCGGTCAACTGCAGCCTAGTCCCGGTGTGTCGCGACCCCCATCGGGCGGACCTGCCGGCCCGGCCGCCCGATGCAGCGGCGTGGCTCGTCCCGGGCTCCAAGAGCTGGGGCCCTCCCAGAACCGCAGCGTGACGTAGATCACTTGAAAAAAGTGCGGGGTGATTGCCGGTTCGCCTTCAGGCCGGCCCTTAGAGGGCGTTAAGTCCGTTTCTGATTGCGGCCGCGTCCGGGTTGTTCGAGGAGTCCCTGGCGGACGAGTCGTCCCCGGCGGGAGCGGGTGACGTTGATCGAGGGCTCGTCGGTGGGCAGGCCGAG
>Ga0307514_10004934_pt1 | contig 12118 bp, 8 predicted proteins | sample 16_EM_MG_FD_203088 | JGI IMG/M metagenome (GOLD analysis project Ga0307514, IMG submission 203088) | Populus trichocarpa ectomycorrhiza microbial communities from riparian zone in the Pacific Northwest, United States - 16_EM | ecosystem: Host-associated > Plants > Roots > Unclassified | place...
CAGGCGCCGAAGCGCATGGCCGACCTGGCCTTCGCGCGTTCGGCCTCGATGGCGCGGTCGCGCGGCTCGGCCGTGGTGACCAGCGAGCCGATCAGCCGGGCGGCGCTGGCGGCCACTTCGTCGACCGCGCGCTCGAAGGCTTCCTGGTTGGCCTTGGACGGCACGCTGAAGCCGCTGAGCTTGCGCACGAACTGCAGCGAGGCGGCGCGGATCTCCTGCTCGGTGGCGGGAGGCTCGAAGTTGTAGAGGGTCTTGATGCTTCTGCACATGGGAACTCCATCAGGCAGGGGATGCGTCAGTCTAGCGAAGCAGCGCCATCGCGTGGGCGTCGTGGTAGATGCCGTCGATCAGGCTGGCGCGGCGCAGGAGCCCTTCGTGCTCGAAGCCGAACCGCTCGTACAGCGCCTTCGCATTCAGGTTGTCCGCGCGAACGGAAAGCTCGATGCGGGTCAGTCCGCGCGCCCATGACCTGTCGATGGCCGCCTGCAGCAGCTGCGCGCCGAGTCCGCGGCCGCGTGCCTCGGACAGCAGCGCAATGCCGAGCAGGCCGATGTGGGCCCTCGAGTGGCCGAAGACCGGCGACACGTCGCACCAGCCCACCACCTTGCCGCTGCCATCGACCGCCACGAAATGAGGAAAGCCCGCGGCCAGCACGCTGCGGTAGAAGGCGAGCGATTTTTCCCATGGCGGCGCCTGCGTCAGTGCAAGGTACTTCTGTTCGCGCGCCACGGCGTCGAGCGCCTTGTGCAGGCTTTCGAAGTGGCGCTCTTCGGTGGAGACGACGCAATGGTTCATTCGACCAGGCCGCGCTCGAAGGCCTGCGACTGGTTCTCGAAGATCGCCATCGCGGTCTTCATGCGCCTGAAGCCGAACTTCTCGTAGAAGGGCTCCTTGCCAACCACGGCATAGAGAATGATCTTGCGGTGCCCGCTCGAAAGTTCCACCAGCCGCGAGACGATCTCCTTTCCAAGGCCGGTGCCCTGGTGGCTGGGGTGCACCGCCACGTCGCAGATGTAAGAGCAGTCGAGCCCGTCGGCCATGGCGCGGCCCGCGCCGACCAGGCGGCCCTCGTCAAGCACAAGGCACCTGAACATGCTGTTGCCGAACACGAGCTTCAGGCCGTCGGACTGCTTGTTGCCCAGCGGTGCGGCCTGGTAGAGCCGCGAGAGTTCGTCCCAGTCGATGCCTTCGAGCGAATGGCGCCATTCGAGTGTCATGCAGCGTGCCTTGTTGTTGCCGTGGATGCGCTCGTCACCCCGCGGCGTTGAGCCGAAGGATGGCCTCCGCCACCGCTTCGATGCCTGCGTCCGTCAGGTCGGGCGCCGCCACCTGCTGGCGCAGCGGCCACTTCTCGAAATGGCGCGCCTGCGAGCGTTCGTAGTGCGGATCGTAGTGAAGCGCCATCAGTTCGGCAAAGAGCTGCGGTAGGTTTCCCTGCAGCGCCCATTCCTGCCAGCGCTGCACCACCGCCTTGCCCTGCATTTCCTTCAGCCTGTCGAGCTGGCCCGCGAGCGCGGCGCGGTCGTCGCCCAGGTAGGCGTAGTCGCGCAGCAGGTAGTCCAGCCGCGCGGCCGCATCCGCCTGAACCTCGATACAGGCGGCAGCGCGCATGTGCGCGACCAGCGCAATGGGCACCGAGAGCCGGCCGATGCGCGCGCTTTCGCCTTCGACGTAGAGCGTGCGCGAGGCGTCGAGCGCATCGAAGCAGGTGGCGATGCGCGTCTCGAACTGCTTTTGCGACGGCTGCGGCACGCCGGGCAGGGCGCCCAGCAGCGAACCCTTGTGGCTGGCGCAGTGCTCCAGGTCGAGCACCTGTTCGCCGCGCGCGGCCAGCGCCTGCAGGACGCGCGTCTTGGCGCTGCCGGTGGCGCCGCAGATCACCTTGAGCCGAAGCGTCGGCACCGTGGCCTCGATCTGCGCCAGCACGTGCTGGCGAAAGCTCTTGTAGCCGCCGGCGAGCTGCTGCGCGTCCCAGCCGACCAGGCGCAGCCAGGTCACCATCGAGCCGCTGCGCAGCCCTCCGCGCCAGCAATACACGAGCGGGCGCCAGTTCGCGGGCTGGTCGGCAAAGCGTTCGCGCAGGTGCCGCGCGAGATTGGCTGCCACCATGGCGCCGCCTACGCGCCGCGCCTCGAAGGCGCCGGTCTGCTTGTAGATGGTGCCGACGATGCGGCGCTCTTCGTCGTCGAGCACCGGGCAGTTGATGGCGCCGGGAATGTGGTCGAGCGCGAACTCGGAGGGCGAGCGCGCGTCGATCACGGTGTCGAAGCGGTGCAGGTCGGCCACGCGCGTCGGCTGGTGGCGCGGGTTGTCATGCTCACGCATGGGTCTGCCTCCGGCGGGGCCGCGGCCGGCCGCCTGCCGGGCCGGCGCCGGCCACCAGAGCGAACATTGCAATCGATACGGTCATGGCCTGATGCGGTTGGAGGAAAAGAGCGGACAACCTTCGATTGTAGAAACCCGGCCAGAATGCGAGGCAGGGGAGACACTGTCGTCTTCGGCTGCCAACGGCGGAGGTCGCATGATGCGCACATCGGTTCTCTTCATTCCGGTTTATTTCTTCTTTGCGGCTGCCGCCGCCATGGGCGCGCAGGCGGCCGACGTGGTGCGCTGCACCGACGCGAGCGGAGGCATCGTCTACACCGACGGCCCCTGCCCCGCCGGCAGCCGGCTCTCGCGCCAGGTGCCCATCACCGAGCCGCTGACCGTGACCCCGTCCGCTTCACCCGAAGGAGCGCGCCGGCCGGCGTACACGCCGCCGCCGCTGCCCCCGGTCAGCAACGCGCCGCAGGGGCCGGCCATCATTCCGCGCAACGTCGACGAGCAGCAGCAGCGCCCGGCGTCCGAAGCGCCGGTCTATACCTGGGGACCGGATCCGTACTACGACGGCGGCCGTCCGATTGTTCGTCCACCACGGCCTCTACGCCCGCAGGACCCGGGACCGCCTCCGGGCCAGCGGCCCTGCCAGAATCTCGCGGGCATCAAGCGCAACAACTGCTGAGCCGACGCAGCCGATGCCGCTTCGCCACTGGACCGTGTACTGCGACGGCAGCGCCATGCCGAACCCCGGCCGCATGGGTGCCGGCGCGGTCATCACCGCGCCCGACGGCACCCGCCACACCCTGTCGCTGGCCAGCCATGCCACCGGCTGCAACAACGAAGCCGAGCTGAGGGCGCTGACCCTCGCGCTCGAGGAACTGAAGGCCAGGGGCGCGATCGCGGTGCTGGCCTATACCGACAACAGCATCCTCGTCGAGCAGCTTGGCGCGCCCGGCGCCAGGCCGATCGCACGCATGGCCGGGTTGTTCGACGATGCTCGCGCCTTGCTCGATTCGTTCGAGGAGGCGAGCCTGCGCTGGGTGCCGCGGCACCGCAACCACGAGGCCGACGCGCTCGCGCGCGCTTCGCTGGGCTTTGCGCCCAAGCCGGCCGCCAAGGGGACGAAGAAGAAGCGCCGATAGAGCGGGGGAGTGCGGCCGAGGCCCGGGAGAGAAGCCATATCATCCGCGTCATGACCGAAGCCAGTTCCCTCCCGCCCCTTCCCGATCACCTGTCCACCGACCCGCGCAGCCCCCACCACGTGGCGGCCGTCTTCGAGCACGACATCGGCATCCGCTTCAACGACAAGGAACGCCTCGACGTGGAGGAGTACTGCATCAGCGAAGGCTGGATCAAGGTGCCCGCGGGCAAGACGGTGGACCGCAAGGGCAAGCCGCTGCTGCTCAAGCTGAAGGGCAGGGTCGAGGCGTTCTACCGCTAGGACCCGCGGCGCCGGGCACATGCGCAGTGTCCGGGCCCGGCCGAGTGCGCGCTGGCGGCCGCGCGAACGATTCAATACAAAAAAATTGGCGTTATTGCATCTTTAGTTGTCGTACAACTGAGTCCAAAAATCATCGAAAAATGGCAGAATCCCAGCAACTCATCGGACATCGTATGAGTTGAAAAGTACCAAAGCGGCTCAACCGCTACAAAACTGGAGACAAAAGATGAAACGCAGGAACTTCGTCATTTCGACACTTTCCCCCTTGGCGCTGAGCGCGTGCGGCGGCGGAGGAGGAGACGGCCCGGCCTTCCCGCCGTTCCCGGTGCCGCCGCCGGCTCCCGCGCCCGAACCTCCGCCGAGCACCGAGGCGCTCGCGCGCAAGGCGATGCGGCGCGCCGCCAGCTTCATGGACGAAACGGTGTCCTACCGCGGCGGCTACGTCTGGGCCTACATGCCCGATTTCTCCACCATCTGGGGCGAAATGGAGGCGCGCCGCACCATGTGCTGGATCCAGCCGCCCGGCACGCCGACCGCCGGGCACTGCATGCTCGACGCCTACCACGCCATGGGCGACGAACTCTTCTACAGCGCCGCCGAGCGCACCGCGCTGGCGCTGGTCGAGGCGCAGCATCCGTCGGGCGGCTGGAACTACATCCACGACTTTGCCGGCGAAGCCTCGCTGCGCGAGTGGTACGCCACCGTGGGCGCCAACGGCTGGCGGCTCGAAGAGTTCCAGCACTACTACGGCAACGCGACCTTCGACGATGCAGGCACGGCGGTGTCGTCGCAGTTCCTGCTGCGCATGTACCTGGAGAAGCGCGATCCGCGCTTCCTGGCGGCGCTGCAGAAGGCCATCGGCTTCGTCACGCAAGCGCAGTTCACCTCCGGCGTGGCCGACGGCGGCTGGCCGCAGCGCTATCCGCCGTCGCCCGATGCGATCTCGTCGATGCCGCTGCCCAATGGAGATCAACTGCCCTTGGGCGCGACGGCAGGCATGGAAGACGGCGACTACACGCGCCACGTCACCTTCAACGACGACGTGGCGGGCGAGAACATCAAGTTCCTGCTGATGTGCGTGGTCGCGCTAGGCGACCAGAGCCTGGTTCCGTACATCACCCGCGCGATGGACTGCCTGCGCCGCATGCAGCAGCCCGGGCCGCAGGCCGGCTGGGGCCTGCAGCACCTGGCCACGGACCAGAACGGCCGCCTGGCCGGAGCGCCCGCCGGCGCGCGCAGCTACGAGCCGAGGTCGCTGGCCACGCACACGACGCAGACCAACGTGCAGCAGCTGTTCAATTATTTCCGCCTCACGGGCGATCGCGGCTACCTGGCGCGCGTGCCCGAGGCGCTCGACTGGCTGGACAGCTGCAAGCTCACCGACACCATGATCGCGGAGAACCCGCTGCTCAAGGGCCGCACGCATCCCACCTTCGTGGAGCTCGGCACCAACCAGCCGCGCTTCGTGCACCGCTACGGCTCGAACATCCACAACGGCGCCTACTACGTCGACCATGACCACCGCAATACGCCGAGCCACTACTCGGCCGGCCGCGCCATCGACATTGCCGGCATGCGCCAGACCTACGCCCAGCTCAACGGCATGAGCGACACCGCCATCCAGCAGATGGTGGCGGCTTCTCCGCTGCGCCACGGCGAGCAGCGGCCGCTGCCCAAGTACTTTTCGCTGCGCGAGATCGACTTTGCCGACCTGTTCGCCGACCGCGTGATGACCACGCCCGTGGTGAGCGCAACCGATGCCGCGGCGGTGATGGACAAGCTCGATCCCAAGGGCTACTGGCTCACGCCGCTGTCGGCCGTGACCAACCCCTACAAGGGCGATGGGCCGTCCACGCCGTACACGGGCGACGCCTACCGCAGCAAGCACGTAGGCGATGTCTTCGACACCTCGCCCTACGATCCGGCCGATCCGCCGCTGATCGAGCCCTACGTCAAGAAGGAGCAGCCGCAGGGGATCACGGTGGCGAGCTTCGTCGGCAACATGGGCAAGCTGATTGCGTTCACCGCGCCTGTCGTCTAATCTGCCCTGAAGGGGGCATGCTCATGCAGAAGACGCTTCGTGCCATTCGCGGCGACATCACCACGCTGCAGGTCGATGCCATCGTCAATGCGGCCAATTCGTCGCTGCTCGGCGGAGGCGGCGTCGATGGCGCCATCCACCGCACGGCCGGGCCCGAGCTCCTGCATGAGTGCCGGCTGCTCTCGGGCTGCAAGACGGGCGACGCCAAGCTGACCCGGGGCTACAGGCTGCCGGCCCGGTTCATCATTCACACCGTCGGGCCGGTCTGGCGCGGCGGCTCGAACGGCGAGCCGGAACTGCTGGCATCGTGCTATCGGAAGTCGATGGAAATCGCCGGGCAGCATGGCGTTCGCACCATCGCGTTCCCCTCGATCAGCACGGGCATCTACGGCTATCCGATCGAGCTCGCGGCGCCCCTCGCGGTCGCCACGGTCCGATCGGCGCTGGCAGAGAGTGCCACCGTGCAGGAGGCCATCTTCTGCTGCTTCTCGGACGCGGACCTTGCGGTGTACGAAGCGGTGCTTGCAGAAACAGGGCCCGCATAGAAACGCAGGCCCCGCCGCCGCGCCTTACTTCGCCGCCTCCACCTTCACCCGTGCATTGGGCGTCTCGCCGAACATCTCGGGCGCGTACATGGCCTCGACGCGGCTCGGCGGCAGCGCGAAGTCGCCCACGTTGTTGAGGCGCACGGTGTATTCGATCTTCACGATGCCCTTGGGCAGGTACTCGTAGTAGCTGCGGAAGGCCTCGAAGCTGCGCTCCTCGAAGGCCAGCCAGCCGGCGCCCGACTTGCGCTCGCCCTGCGTGGCGATCTGCGAGTCGCGGCCGAGGCCGGTGCCGAGGATGGTGGCGCCGCCCGGGATCGGGTCGCTCACCACGACCCAGGTCATGTCTGTGCTGGCGTTCACCTCCACGGTCACGCGCAGCACGTCGCCGCGCGTGTACTTGCCCGCGGTGGCCTGCTCGACCGGCGTGATGGTCCTCTTGATCGCATAGCCGGCAGCGAACGGCGCCTTCAGCTGCACCGCGGCAATCGACTGCATCGTGAGCCAAGGCTTGCCGCTGCCCTGCTGCGTGACCAGCAGCGTGTCGCGCACGGGAGCGCCCGCGGGCGATGCCGCCCACGGCAGGAACATGCTGTTGTTCTTCAGGTTGCCCGGCGACGCGGGCGCGCCGAAGAAGGTGCTCTGGTTGGGCGCACCGGCCGCATCGGCGGTCTTCACGCGCTCGACATTGCGCCAGTCGACCTGCGCCTTCACGGCGCCGAGCGTGGCGGCCGTGACGCCGGCCACCGGCGTGCTTTCGAACACCTTCGAGAACTTCTCGAGTGCGAGCCCGCCCCACAGGTTGGCGGTGGTGGTGTGCCAGGCGCCGTTCTGCTGGCGGCCGATGAAACCGTTGGCGAGTTTGCCGATGTCGTCCTTCCATCCCGGGTCGTCCATCACGCTGAGCAGGAGGCGCGCGGTGTTGACGTCGCCGTTGGTCATGAGCCACCACCAGTAGTCGTCCTGCTCGGTGCTGAAGACCAGCTTGGTGCCCTGGTACGACAGGCGCGCCTTCAGCACGTTGTTGGCCTCGTCCAGGCGCTGCTGGCGCTGCGGCACGTCCTGCACGCGCTTGAGGATGTTGAGCCAGTCGATCACTGCGCTGGTGGGCCACTGGTTGGGCGCGATGGTGATGCTGCCGAGCATGCTGCCCTTGGCCGTGCCGTAGCGCGACAGCGCCTCGAGCGCGGCGAGCTTGCGCACGTCCAGGTCCTTGCGCGGGCTCCAGAACTCGCGCTGGATGCGGCCTTCGACAAAGGCGATGAGGCCCGACTCCATCGGCGCGCGCGCCGCGTCGGGCAGCGCGAAGCCGGGGTTCAGCGCCGCCGCCTCGTGCGTGGCCGCGAGCAGGTACGAGGTGAGGATGTCGCTTCCGCGGTTCGATTCGCCGTCGCGCGGCGGAAAGTAGCTGGCCAGCCCGTCGCTGTCGAGGTAGGTCGGCAGCTGGGCCAGCACGCCCTGCCACATCTTCGCGTCGCGCAGGCCGACCGACTTGCTGGTCTTCTGCTCGAGGCAGCTGAAGGGGTAGTTGGCGAACCAGTCGCGCACGCCCGGCAGGCCCTCGGCCAATTTGGGCTGCAGAGACAGCTTGAGGCCGCCGCGGCCGGGCAGGGCGTCGGTGGGTGGTGCCACGTCGCTGGTGAAGGGCCCGTCGAGCTGCACCAGCGTGGCCTGCTGCACCGTGAGCGGCACCGACGGGATGATGCGCTGGCGCACCTTGAGCGCATCGCGTGCGCCGCCGATCGTGTCCTTGGCCTCGATCTCCCACAGGATGGCTTCGGCGCGCGTCTGCGCGAGCTGGGCGGGAGCGGTCACGGTCCATGCGACTTCGCGCGCTTCGCCGGGCGGAATGTCCACCGTCTGCGGCTCGAGCGCGAGCAGCGTGGCGCGCGGCGTGGCTTCCACCTTCATCGGTTTTTGTGTGGTGTTGCGCAAGGTGATCTGGGCGCGGAACTGGTCGTCCTCGCGCACCAGCGGCGGCAGGCCGCTGATGATCTGCAGGTCCTGCGTGGCCTGGATGCTGGCCTGGCCGGTGCCGAACAGGCTGGTGCCCGAATCGGCCACCGCCACGATCCTGAAGGTGGTGAGCGCGTCGTTGAGCGGCACCGTCACCACCGCCTGGCCGTTGGCGTCGAGCACCACTTTCGGGTTCCACAGGAGCAGGGTGTCGAGCAGCTCGCGCGTCTGGCCCTTGCCGCCACCGCCGCCCGCGGGCACGGCCTTGCGCCCGTAGTGGCGCCGGCCGACGATTTCCATCTGCGCTGTGGAGGTACTCACGCCCCAGCTGCGCCGCTGCAGCATCGCGTTGAGCAGGTTCCAGCTGTCGTTGGGCATCAGCTCCAGCAGCGCCTGGTCGACCGCGGCCAGGGCCACTTCGGCACCGGCCGCGGGCTTGCCGTCGGGCAGCTTGGCGGAGATGGTGATCTGCGCCTTGCTGCGCACCGGGTAGCTGGGCTTGTCGCTGGTGACGGTCACGTCGATCTGGTGCGCGCGCGTGCCGACGCGGATCTCGGCCATGCCCAGGCGGTAGGCGGGCTTGCTGAGGTCGACCATCGCGGTGGGTGCGACGTATTCCTTGCCTTCGTACCAGAACGCGGTCCACCATTCGCGCGGTGCCCTGAAGCCCCAGGTGAAGAAGCTGTACCACGGCACCTCGCGCAGCCGCCCGCGCAGCGCGAGCACGCTCACGTAGGCGTTCGGGCCCCATTCGGGCCGGACCTGCAGGCTCACGGTCGGGTCCTTGCCGTCGAGCTGCACCACGTGGGTCTCGATGATGCCTTCGCGTTCCACCGACACCAGCGCGGTGGCAAAGCGGAAGGGGCTCCTCACCTGGAACTTGGCAACCTCGCCGGGCTGGTAGCTCTTTTTTTCGGGCAGCACGTCGATGCGGTCGTTGTCCTCGCCGCCGAACCAGAGTTCGCCCTGTTTGGTCACGTACACCGAGCTGGCGGCGCGGCTGTCGCGGCCTTCGCTGTCGGTGGCGCTGGCCACCAGCTCGACCTCGCCCGCTTCCTTGAGTTCGGATTCGCACAGCAGCAGTCCGCGCGTATCGCTCTTGCCGCTGCAGACGGTGCCGATGTCCTTGGTCTCGGTCTTGTTGTCGTAGGTGTAGAAGCCGCCCACCATGCGCTTGCGGCTGGTGGTGGTGATGCGCGCCACGGCGCGCACGTTGAGCGTGACGCCGGCCTGCGGCTTGCCCGAGAGGTCGAGCGCGAGCGCCTGGTACTTGAGCTTCTGGCTGGTCGAGACCCAGCCCTCGGTCTTGATGCCGGCGATCACCGAGGCGGGCCACAGCGTCTGCGTGCTGCGCAGGGTCTGCACCTCGCCGTTCGGGTCGGCATAGGTGGCTTCGAGCAGCAGCTCGCGCGCGGCCTTCACCTTGGGCACCTTGTCGATCGTGAGCTTGCCGGCGCCGTCCTTGTTGAGCGTGAGCGGCAGCTTGTCGGCGATCACACGGGTGTCGCTGGCGCTGTTGATGTCTTCCTCGGCGCCCGCGGTGTCGGCGGCAGCCGCCGCGGGCGCCTGCGAACCCTCGGCCTGCACGCGCGGCGGATTGAAGCTGAAGGCGTCGTGGTCGGCAAAGCCGAGGCTCTTGCCGCGCACCATGGCCGACACGCGCACCGGCAGGTTGGCGGCGCCGCCCCCGGCCACGTAGTTGATCTGCACGTCGGTGGGCACCGAGGCCACGCTCACCAGCGGCTTCTTGTCGGTGGGTGCGATGCGGCCTTCGAGCACGGGCAGGCGGAATTCCTCGACGCGGAACTGGCCGGTGGAGAAGTTGCGGTTGTAGTCGCTCTCGCCACCTTCGCCTTCGCCTTCCGAGTCGCCGCTGTTGGCGTCCTTGCCCTTGCCGGTGCGCAGCATCACTTCGTACACGCCGAGCTTGGCGGCCGGCGGAATGGCAAAGCTGTTCTCCGCGCTCAGGCCGCCGGTCGGCGTCTTGCGCCAGGTCAGCGGCTGCGTGAAGCGCTGGCCGCTGCCGGTGTGGGTGACCACCAGTGTGTCGGGCCGGTTCTCGGGCAGGCCGAAGCCCTTGCTGGTCTGGGTGCGGATCAGGTGCTTCATCGACACCGTTTCGCCGGCGCGCAGCAAGGTGCGGTCGAAGATGGTGTGGGCCACGCGGTCGGGCTCGGGCTGCAGGCTGGTGGGCACGTTGAAGCGCCAGGGCTCGATGCCGCGCTGCCAGTCGCTCCAGGTGAAGGCCAGGTCCTCGATGCCCTTGTCGTCCTTGGCGCGCGCGCTGACGAACCAGGCGCCCGCGTTGTATTCGTCGGGCCCGTTGCAGTTGGGCGCCTCGGGCGCGACGCCCGTGAGATTGACGATGCCGTTGGCGTCGGTGGTGCCCGTTGCGACGGCAACGCCGCGGCAGTCGGACACGCGCACCTCGGCGTTCGGCACCACCTTGCCCTTGTCGAGCGTGGTGACCCAGGCCATCGAGTTCTCGCGGCCGAGCTTGAAGTGCACCGCAAGGTTGGTGGCCAGCGCGGTGGTGCGCACGTACATCGTGCGGCTGGCGCCGTAGCGCTCGTCGAGCAGCGCGTCGCCGAGTTTTTGCGAAGCGATTTCGAGCACGTGGAAGCCCGGCGTCAGCGGAATGCCGATGACTTCGAACGGGCGCGGATCGCCGCTCTCGGCCTTGGGCATGTCGAGCGCCTTCACGCCCGGCTGGCCCGCGAGCAGGGACAGCATGCGGCTTTGCACGCGGGTGCGCTCGCTGGTTTCGATGACGGCGGGCAGCGCGCCCTTCACGTCCTTGCGCGCCTGTTCGCGGCTCACGGTGTATTCGTCATAGCGGCGTACCTTGCGGAACCACGCGATGATCTCGGCGTCGGTCTTCGGGTTCATGTCGCTGACCTTGCCGGGCGTCAGCGCCTGCACCATCAGCGCAGGTTCCACACGCCGCACGGTCACCGGCATCATGGCCGGCGTGCCGGGTTCGGCCAGCCGCTCGACCACGCCGAAAGGCGAGGCGGCAAACTTGGCCAGCGGCGGCATGGCGCCGGTGGCCACCTTCAGCGGAAAGCTGCCGGGCGAAGCCAGCGGCCGGCCCGAGGCATCCTCGAACTTCGCGGGCAGCTCGACGGTGAACTTGGTGTCTTCCGCGAGCGGCGGGGCGAAGCTCGCGGCGCTGACCACGTCGTCTTCGCTGGGCGTGCCGCCGTCGTTCTGGAGCGTGGCATTGATCGACTTGCCGCCGCCCTTGAGCTGGATCTGCGAGGCCATCTTGCGCGTGACCGGCGCATTGAACTTCAGCTGCATCGGCCGCAGCGGCAGGCAGGCGGCCTGCGCGTTCTCGCGCTCGCAAGTGAAAGACACCGCGAAGGGTTCGCGCACCTGGAAGCTCAGGCGGCGCTCCACGTTGTTGGCCACGCCCGAGGGGGTGGCCACGCCCTTGCCATAGACGATCTGCACCTTGCTGCCCGGCGTGAGCGTGCGGTTGCATTGCAGCGCGATGAAGCGCAGCGGGTCCTTGGCGGCTTCCGCGTCGCGGCCGAAGGCCTTGAGCAGGCCGGTGCGCTGCTCGCCTTCGAGCAGCCGCACGGGAATGCGCTCGCCGATGCCGTCCGCCGCGCACCAGACGTTCTGGCGCACGCTCTCCACGGTGGCGGCGCCATTGAGTTCGAGCACGAACATCTGCTGCTCGTCGATCCGGCCATAGCTGCCCGGCATGAAGTTGCGCACGAACGGCCCACCGCTATTGAATTGGTAGCGTTCCGGCCCGGTCAGCTCGCCGCCCGAGGCGGGCTTGAAGCCGGGAATCCGCGTGGCGGT
>Ga0307514_10004935_pt1 | contig 12116 bp, 11 predicted proteins | sample 16_EM_MG_FD_203088 | JGI IMG/M metagenome (GOLD analysis project Ga0307514, IMG submission 203088) | Populus trichocarpa ectomycorrhiza microbial communities from riparian zone in the Pacific Northwest, United States - 16_EM | ecosystem: Host-associated > Plants > Roots > Unclassified | place...
ATATAGTCTCGCTTCAGCGAAGTTTGGTTTAGGTGTCACAATTTACGAAGCAAGGGAGATATTAGTGAGGTGAATTGTGTTAAACTTTTTGATGAGCTGTGAACTCTATGGATTAAAAACATAGGCAACTCTGTTGGTGGGATTACAGGTCAACAATCACAAGAACTAGTATGGCTATTGGAGTAAAAATCCAAGCGCCGTTTGATAGTCCCTGTTTACCCTGCTTACTCCCTGGAGGCGAGGGTTTGAGGTAGGAGCTGTTATGGTGGGCGCGGGCGTGGGGGCTTCGAGGGGGGATTGTAGTCGTACCATAAGAAACCTCGCCATGGTTGTATTGGAGCTCTTGCTTAGGTAGGGGGCACAGGGTTTGATGATAATGAGGTGAGCCATAGGGGCCGTAAGGTTGTATGGGCCCGGGGTTGTCAAAACTGGTATTGATTCTGCAAGGCTTGGGCAGTAGTTGTAGCTTTTCTTCCTAAGTTGGATTACAGAGAAATTTGCTAGAGTATATACTGTTACGATTGGAGCTGCCTGGGGGTAATAGGGAAGACACCACAGAATTGGTACTAGAGGAGGGATGCTGGGGACTCGGGGGCAGACGTCGACATTGGCAGAAGACTATACGCCTCTGACTATTACTCCAGGGCCGATGTTGGCTCAACTGGAGTTGAGAATCCCTGAGACGAACCTTTCAGGCGTGGTGGTTCCAGCGACGAATTTGGAGCCGAGGGCTGTACTGACGGTTAATGGGACTGTTATGATATGGATCTTAGCTGAGATTGGGGTTGAAGGCTTTAGTGGTTATGTTGACATTAATTCCACAGCGGATGCCAAGTTCAGGCTAGAGTGGTTTTTTTTTTGAGTCTATACTATGAGACGGCCCCCTTTGAAGGTTTGGGTGTACTCACGCTCCTGCCTCCCAAAAACCGACAAGAGACGTATGATGATGTTTTGTCCCTTGGTTTTTTTCTGTCCTCCGTTTGTCCCTCTCCACTCTAATACTACAACCCGGATGACGCAGTCGACTACCCAACATGGACGAGTCACATGACCTCGTCCTGATCTGACCCCGTCCTGACTCGTCCTGACAAAAACAAGCCTTGCCTAATCCTATAACTAAAAAACTGTCTGGTGCCGAGACTAAGTGAGACTAGTAGTGAGAGTGTACAGGCTAGCGAACCCTCGAAACTATTGCTTAGTGTAATTTTGGGATTGAGGGTAACAGCAACGACAGTTGATAAATTTCGGCACATTTAGTTACTGTGACCTTCAACTATCGTACAAAAGCGAAATGGAGCCCGAATCCGTACCCCCCAGAATGAGTCCCTGACTCATTTTCTAGACTCAGAATCCTGGCTATTAGCTCGGTTATATGGAAAGGGTATAGGGATACACAGCAGAAATATATACTATAGCCAGTGATCAAACATTGACTCCAGACCTAGTCTGGCGGGTACTGGCCCCTCATAGTTCCAAACCCACATATATTCCCTATCACTTGGTCAGGATGAATACGCATCAGTCTACTTGAGTACTTATGCTGAGGTAATATCACCACAACTGTAGGTAATATGTCGTCTTATGTACCAACATCCAATCTACGCTGGTACGGGTCCCAGTTGATGATGTGCAGGTGTGGGTGTATTGTACCAACGTTAACCAGTACGCTACTCTAGCATGCACTGTGGACCAAAATTAAAGCCCTGAACTGTTTCGCAACATTGTTCAATAGTTATAATTTGTTGCAAATACACGGCCTCTACGAGGCTAGCCTTTCTAGAACCCAGCGTACGTACGAGGCGCCTGCTGGTGCCCGCCAGACTACTACGAGATGTTAGTCTGGTTGGCATAGTCTGGCGTATCATATGTACATATAGTGAACCAATCACGTGAATGGCGCCAAGAGTTTAGGTCACTCTGTTACTTTTTCTGGAACATGATCTATACTCTTGATTATGACGAAACAGCTTCAAGCTCTGCTGCAACTATATGGTGCTTCATGGGCTCACCTCACCCTAGGTTTCGGGACAGCGAAACAGGAGATACTCGGTACTGGCATGAATAGTTGCACTGTAGGCAGCCCAAAGTGCTACTTAATACACCTCAGTTTCAGCGCCCAGCGCCCTGCTACTGCACACTGCATGCAGTGCAATTATTCATGCCAGTACCAAGTAACAGCTTGTGGCTCTTGCATGACTGATGAGGTAAGACTGTCTTTCCATACATATACGTTTGCGGTAGGTCCCGTGCTGGTCTCCTCACACTCCAGCAAAGGACCTATCAACATACCTGGTCGCCCCGCCCACCCACTCACTGCCTACCTACCTACCTACATGAGGATCGGCTGTCCTTGCCGGAGATGTCCATTGGTCTTGCTGCTCTTGGCATTTATATCCCGGCCACGCATTGGGTATTACAATGTAGGTGCAAGGGGAAGTTTGAGATTGAGGACGGCAAAATCCAGGTTTTGTGCATGTTTAACTCACCAGTTAGGTACTGAAATAAGGAGGTTCGAGGGTGAGGTATATTTTTGTTAGTTCTTTTACGAGTTTACGATATGCATACTTGGACCACAAAATACATTTTGTTGCTTCGCCAATATGCAAACGACGTGGGTGTGGCGATCATACCAAATTTTCAATTGAATTTTTCCAGTTAAGCTTCATTAATTGCACTTAAGCTTATTGCTTTTTATGCCCCCGGGAATGAGACTCTGATTAGCTGAGACAGGGTCATCTGCCTTCCAATTACCTATCGTCTGATATATTTGTTTAGCAAGGAATTTGTAAACACGGTGTGGTACTGCCAGACATCTAACAGGGAACAGAAACACCACTTAGGCTAATTCATTTACCTAGTGTGTTTTCTTCACTGGTTGGGGAAAGACTTATTTTTGGTGACAGGATGAATGCACGGTTGGAGGTATGGCATCATGCAGTGCCATGTGGATGGTGAATACTCCGTGATTCCAGTGTACTAAAAATGGCCCTGACGATATTCTGCATAAACAAAAAATGCATGTGTGGAAATACAATATGCTAAGTACTAGTACAGACACATGCCACAGGTCACACTTGTTATCTCGAAACGCGATCGAAGGGCCCTCAGAAGAATTCTACGAGTATGTCAGCAGTCCTGTTATTTCCCCAGCGTCGCCAGTCTATCTGCCAAAGTATCCCTCTGCGTGGGTGTGCGCCCTTTTTTAAAATTTTTTTCTATTTTCTTATTCTGTTACGTTACGAGGTTACATACACACATACAGCGATCTGCCATCAAGTGCAGGTTAATTTCCATCACATTCAGTACCAAAGCGAGAGCTCCAGGGCCGTTGACGTTGATTCCTTTTTCCTTTGGGAAGAAGACCATACCGTTGGGGGGTGATCGGATACAATACATATGTAAGATACCATTGCAATTTTAATCTCTCGTTCAACCCGCCAGACGTTTTTGCGAAGGGATGTTTTAGGCTAGTTTGATGGGTTTGGGTCGTCACTCGCTACATACATCTCCGATGATGGGACAGGTATATGTAGTTAGAACCGTCATCTTGAGGGTTTTTTCCATCACAGTACGTTTTCACTTGTGGCGGTGTACACACGGCTTACAGGCTGGGTAGGATTTTTGCTGACCCCGGAATAATATATCATACCCAAACGTTCCAGGTAGCTAGCTAATCAATCACCTCCCCGGAAGTTAGCTAGGCACGAGAACACAAAAGAAAGCATTTCATTCTGCAGGTTGTTGACTGCAAGCTACACTACCTTTCACACTACTTTTCCCGTCTCCACAATTTGCATGTGTATGTCTCTATAGCTAGGCATATTTGCGGCTCACTCACTGTCACGGGTAGTCATTAGTTGACAGTCTCTGAGTGGGATATTCCCAATCCCCCTCGCGATACCTAGCAGCTTTGCTTTACCTAGCCAGTTTGCGCACAGGAGGAAAAAAAAAAAAAAAAAGACACTCAAGCATTGCCTTGCATCGTTGCGATATTACAGCTGTTATCGATTCGGACTACCGACAGTGTTCTCCACCACGGGTCTAGGAAAAAAAGAAAAAGAGAGATAGTGAAAGGCTGCATGCGTTCATACATTTAATTAATTTGACGGGTTGGCAGAAAGAAGAAAATTTATCAGTGAGAAAAGAGGATGGCTGTAGCTCATGCAGCAGTGGGCACGGGAGGAGCAGCAGGTCCAGTGGTGCCGTCCTTAAGCTTGACGTCCTTGGGTGAGGATAGCAGATCAAGAGAGCATCGATACCACTTCAACTCAAACTCAGCACCATCCTTCTCTTTTCGCAGAACTTCGTTACCACCACTACCATCACCACGATTATTGGTGCAGGAGGAGGAGGAGGAACTAGCCCCGCCAGTGCTCCCCCTCACTGCTGCGTCAGCGTCGACCACGGACCTCCACGAGGGCGCTATTAACCCAATCCTGGACTCCTTGCAGCGCCGCGCAACGGTCCGTCAGACCCAATCGAACGTGAATATGCGCTTCTCTATGTCTGCGGTGAGTTCCTCGTCCTCACCATCGCCGGTGGGAGTGGTAGCTGGATCAACTGGTGGAACCAAAAAGTCACTGGGGTCGAGGAGCTCCAGTCCTGCGATGGGGATCGAGAGGAAACCTGTTCCATCACCACAGATAGGGTATGGGTCGCTAGGGAGGAAGAATAAGCTGCGACCATCGTCGTTGTCCCAGTCGCCAACTATTGCCCCTCCCGAAGGCTTCCCGAAGTTGGGTACTCCGCCATCTGCGTCAAGAGGATCCCCCCAAATCCCATTTAGCGCACATTCTACCCCAGCATTGGCACAGACACCCTCGTGGGCGTCACTTCCACAGCCATCAGAGCCACCACATCTGCCGTTTTTGGAGAGATCGAAAACACCACCGGCGATATTGTTGAGGACTGGCTTTGGGTCCCCATCGAGGAGGAAAAATGTTCCAGAAAGGATAAATACGAACCTTTCTGGGGACGAGGCCATGGGGATGACTAGTTTCTTCAGTCCAATAAGTAGTGATGAAGATGAGAGGGCTCCATCGATGAGGTTACCGAAGAGAACACGGAGTGGTGAGGCTATGGTTGGACCTATTGGAGCTTATGGGCCGAGACCTGGATCCCGGAAAACGTCGATTTTGTTCTTGGAGTTGACAGGGGGTGGTAAGGATGGGGTTGAGGGAAAGCCTAAGAAGGAGAAGAAGGACAAGAAGGAAGTTAAAGAGGGGGGTAGGAGGAGAGTGAGTGGGTTTGGTGCAGGGAGCTTCCGAAAATTTTGGGGAGGGAAGGATGGCAGTGAACCAAAGAGTCCTGGGCTGCCAAAGAGTCCCGGGCTGCCAAAGAGCCCAGGGTTTCCCGTGGTACCGCAATCACTTCCAGTGCCAAACCCGCCCTTTCTGAGCAAGGTTGCGAATAGAGCATCTTCACCATCGCCGTTCTTGCGGAGAAAGAAGGAGAAGGAAGAGAAGAAGGACAAAAAGGAGAAGGAAATTGTCTTGCCGAAGGAGACTAATATTGTCCCAAATTCTACGTTCAGTGGGAGGGTTAAGATTAGCCATCCCATCCCCCATCCAGACCTCTTGCAGGCTTTCCCGAGTCCAACATCACCAAAGTATCCACCAGGAACCCGCCCAAGAGGATCTTCGCTGTCCTACCTGTCGACAGTACTCCCACAGCCTCCCCCGCTTCACTATCCCATATCTGCTTCATCATCGAGCTATTCACAGCGGACCTCATCAGATATGAATGCACCCTCAATGACTTCATTTACATCCAACTCCACTGGTCCAAATCACCGTTCTTCACCCCTCAGCCCCGGGGGAATAAAAACCGTGCGACAGGAAGACCAACTTTTGCCACTCGCTGCTTCAATAAATGTGAATCAGTATGGTGGGGCTTCCGTAATATTTCCTCCGAGCCCGCCATATACAGGTGGTGAGTCGAATCTCCGGCTTCATAACGGTCATGTGAGATCTGTCAGTGCACCAAGCATTAGTCTCAACCCTCCTCGCAACAGTATATATGACTATAACTCCAATGTATCCACAACCGCAAATATGATCCCGGCGGGCGCAGGGTGGAAGTTCCCCGCTCCTTCTCAGCAAATCCAGCAGCAGTATGAACGGCCTTTGGGAGAAGCGGGTGCGTGCTCACCTGGCTCAGCGCAAGGTTTACTCCACACCCTACACCAGGCTTTGGCCACAGTTGAGCGGAAATATGCCCACTCCGTATCTGCCATCACGAAGGAGATCAGTCTCGATGAGCGTCTTGCGCAGGAATTCGAGGCTTTAGAGAAGCGCTTACGCAGTCAGGCGGAGATTATTGCGGGAATTAGGAGGCAGGTGGGGGAGCGGAAGAGGAGGGTTGAGAGAAAATTACGCAGGGATAGGGAGGCTGAGATGATGGCTGCGGTTAAGGAGCATCAAAGCGAGAGTGAGAGGAGTTATTTTAACAGTAGCAGTAGTGAAGATGAGGGGGACGCTGAGGGGGCGGATCATCTGCACACTGGGGGTGGTGAAAATGAGAATGAGCATGACCAGGCAGAGGAGGGTGTACCACCAGAGCAGATTGCGGCAGCGACAACGCAGGAGGACTTTATGGGGGTAGGAAGAGGGAGGCCATTGACAAATGTGGATGAAGAGGGAGATGCGGATTTGGTGATGAAGACATCCTCACATAATAATGCTCCCACAGGGGGGGCCGGCGATCACTCGCCTCATTGCTCTTTATCAATTCCACGACCATCGGTCATTCAACGGACAGATACAGATATGTCAATTTCCTCCGCATCGCCAAAGACACCGAGGGCAAGCCCCACTGGAACCCCTGTGCACTCTAGACCTCCAAGCAGAAGCAACAGCTCTTCTATACTGAAACGTACCTCAAATGCTTCTCGCCGTCGGAGGCCAGCTGGGTCACTAGCTAGGCAAACCTTCGGCGAAGAGCAGCGAAAAAATGCCATCATTGAGCTCATGACAAATGCCACGCCCCCGGAAGGAATGAGCCGCGCAACTTCCCCTGCCCCCGCATCCGGAACTCTAAGGCTTACTTTGCAAATACAGGCGCCTGCTCCGACGGGGCTAGGTTTGGGGACTGTACCTCCAAATAACTATATCAATGTTCCTGCACCGAGGTCAGGATTACAGTCTTCGAGTTCGAGCTTCTCATTTGAGGGTTCGGATGTAGAAAAAGCTGCAGTGGTGGGATGTCATGACTATCATCACGCTCCGCTCAGTGCTGCACCATCACACCAGCCTTCACGGGAAACCCTGGGGGAGCAGAATGATGGTATGGATGGGGAGAAGGGAAAAGAGGATAAAGCTATTCATGCCCTTCGGCAGAAGTTTGATGAGAAGCGGGGACAATATTTATACCGCCAGCACAGTGCCAGCACAACAAGTACCAGTCTGCACCTCACTAGTACTAGTAACAGTGGGACATATCCGCCCCCGCCTCCTCCAATCAATACATATCCCATCCCACCCCAGCAACCACAGCAGCCAGGAAAACCAACAAGTGGACACATCCACTTCCCCTCTGCCAACAGCAATAACAACTCGCGGAGTAACAGCCGCGCGAATACGCCTATCCCCTTTAGTTCACATGGCGGGTTAATATCTCCTCCCATCTCCCCACCGGCGAGTTCGCATGGGAATCATGGAGGTTGGTATCGGAGGGGTGGGGAGGAGGTGGTCAGGGAGAGGGCGATAAGCCCCGAAGGGATTTTGATGAGGAGTCAGAGAGCGAGAGAAGGAGAAGCAACTCATGGCCTCGGGCCAGGAGACCATGAGAGGAAGGCGGTGGTGGAGGGGGTGGAGTTGATGCTTATTTGAGGGGTAATAGCTAAGGATTTGCTTTGAGATATCCTCTGGCGTGGGTAAGTTGGCGTTGGCGTTTTTTCAATTTCCTTTACCAAATTTTTGGGTTTGTTTTTTTGGGGGCATCTTATAGGCATGGAGGAGGGTCTGCTGTGATGCATCAGATCGGTTTTGCAGGTTTGTACATTACTTAGGGATGAATCGGCGTTGGATGTCCGTTGTTTGTTTCTGATTCAGTTAGGCAGGACACAGACGTCCGGTTATATGGACTTTTCATTTCAGTTGTCTATTGGGTTTTGTACAGTGGCTACTTATGGGCATGGTCGTTGTATTAATGGTAAGGGTTGAGGAGTCATGGGTTATGGATATCTTTGAATGGACATGGTCGAATGAGAGAGGTACCTCGATATGTGCAATTTTGGGACTAGGAAATGTCAATTGCTGGTTGTGGGGGAAGGATGTGTGTGGTAAGCCAAGTGTTGGTGAATTACGAAGTATATAGAAGAATAAAGGCGTAAAGAAATGAATACATCCCTCTCGTACAGTATGCCATCAAAAGTATTTGTATATTCTGGAAGCATTATGCTTCGTTATAAGCTCAACATCCTACCTGATTGATTGATTGTGAATTCCGAATATATCCGTAGACCAAGTAGAAGCGACATGGCTTGAGGTCAGGAAGAATTTCAGGGTAAACCTGTGTGCAGTACACGTCACATGGCTTCCAACAAATCTTGCGTTATATGTACAACAATGCAGCTTCGCTGCCGCAAACTCACTCGCGCTGGTGATATGAGCTATATTGACGATAGGTATGTATCGGGACGCATTTGGATAAAATGGATCTAACTAGGTACACCGCGGTCCGCGCGGCCCCTAGTCTGGTTGGCACAACACCCTCCGTATGGACGCGGCCCCTACATACTTCGGTTCGGAAAGTGTTTCCTCGTAGGGGGCTGTACAGGATACGATATCACTAGTCAGCGGGTGGCGTGGATGTGAGAACAAAGTGGCGTACAATCATAGTTACATTTATCAGGTTTTTCCTAATAGTTAACAAAAAAGCTTTTCCCCTTGGGGAAAAGACTTCAAGGTTCAAAGGAAAAAAAAAACTTGGGTCTGATATGCAGCCCATCGTACCTAGGGAGTCCTCAATTGTTTTGGTACATGATAGATGTATGCATATGTACAGTACATAGCTGTACATACATACAATGCAGCTCTAGATATGGTGCAGGGCTCGGACAGAAATTTCCAGAGAATTATACTCCGTATATATAGTTATGCTGCTTTGCAAGGGCTGGGGGAGAGGTACGTACCCTATATGGTGATATAGATGGGCGTAGAATTGCGAAGTCCCAATTATATCGGGCCGGAATTCTATGGTACTTACAAATTTTGGATGTGTATACGAAGATTGTTAGGGAGGCAAGGAGGGATATGCCTGTAAAGCCATATATTTGAGGTTCGATTTAGAGTATGGTGCCTCTCACATGATGCATATGCTACACTGACTCATAACACGGGGGGCAGTGGGGGGCTTCGGGTCCCTGAGCTGGAGATCTAGAAGTGTGCTCCGAGCTCGGGTAAATGCCCCATAGGCAGGTGTATATGTGTAGCATTTTGAGAATCAGAACCACGGCCCTATTTAGGTTTGAAGGGATACTAATCCTGGAAGGCGTAGACTGTAAACAGCCCAATTTTGTTAAAGATTGCATCTTTGCTTTTGGATGCATGGTCAAGGGCTACTGTTATGTAATACTGAAATTTCCTCTTCCCACCAGTTGGCTCCATGCAAGGTGAAAGATCCACGGCCGAAGGGGGAAAAATAAATGCTCTCGCGCACATCCCTTGCTTGATGGCCGCCTTCGTCCTTCTTCCCAAAAACGCATCCCCATCTCTCCTGATACTTTTCCTTCACCCACCATGCCGGCTTCCTATAACACCTTAGACAGCACCGCTTTGCATCTGAAAACTCATACCGGCACGCTGGGTTTCGGATGGATTTGTCGTTGTATTTTTTGTCGTCTTCAGTGGGCCAGTGGGTGTCGGGGGCCAAGACCCAGGGGAGGAAGACTTCGTAGCAGCAATACTGTGAATTTCGTGTAGTTAGTGGGGGGATGGCGATATTATAATTGTGGTGAGGGAAGGTGGAGTAGGGTTGGTAGGACATACAGGACAAACCGGAACCCCACAACACCAACACCCAAATGTCCGCTGGGTGGCACCTCCACAAGTGAATGGTTTTATTGCGGTGCGGCTGGGGGCGATGGTGTGGTAGATGGCGCGGGAGGTGAGCATGAGCTTGACGAGGTCAGTATGGTGCAGATGGGTGGCGAGCAGTCGGATTATTGGGTACTGGGCCAGGACAGTGGTGAGGAGGGTGAGGGGGTCCCGGGGGCGGGGGCGGGGGTGGGGGGAAGCTGGATCGGTGTCCATGGGTGTGTCCAGTGGGGTTGACATGCTGTTGTGGCTTGCGGTTTAAACGTTTGGTATTGTAAAGTTATCGCAGTCTCGTCCGAGGTTATTGATGGTCAAGTATGTTCTCGCTCTTCTAGGCTGATTTATAACTCATACTACTCTACAGTGTTCTGGTATCAGTATATCGAGATCTGCCTGGGCTGCTGGGTCATACAAAGTTGATGCTTTGATATTGCGGTGTTCAAAATAGGGAGGTATGTATGTTCGACCGGGCTTTCCCGACCATGTCTGCAGTACCTACCGCAGTGGAGCTTGGACCATCAAGAGTCGTGCAGTGGCATGAAGTTGTTTGTTGTTGGCTCTGAGATGTTGCGCGCCGCGTCAGTGGGGCTGGAGGGTATGGGATACCTAGTCATGTTCCTTGGAGTGAGGTACGGTAACCACAACAAACAAGTAAGATTAAGCCAAGTACCATAGAGTGCCCAAGTACCACCGTCATTTCCCGGGGTCTTGGGCCTCTGTATCTAAATATCTATACAAAACTCTCACAGCCAAACTAATTAAAGTGATTCACAAAAATAAGAACCTGTGCAATTCACGTGTTCCAGTCGCTGTGTATTGCGCATCGTATAGCACTCAAAATAGAAATTCCCGGCGAGATTAGGTATTCTACTGGTACGACCCCGAGTTCGAGTGAGGTCGGAGTCGAATTGTAATTATAGGTGTGATACCGTACGCACGGAGTAGGTAGGTAGGTACTTACTGAGAGGGTGTTACAATGCCCCGCCCCGGCATATGCAGCATGCGCATGCATGCTGAGACAACCTGTCAGATAATGTTTCCCATTTTCCTCCCGAAATTCATCCATCACAACGTACTGGAAGTACTGTACTCTCCGGGCCAGACTATCGCCCATCCATATCTGCCATGTGGAGGAGTGCCCCGGTCACAATGCATGTTTGAGCTCGAACCCTGCACATTAAGCCTAAGCGAACTAATGACGGCGAGGAGGGAGAGGTGTGATGAAGATGGGGGGGCCTTGTCAGTAATCTCCAGCCTACGGGAGGAGGAAATTGGTGGCTAGATGATGGATGGATGGGGTGGATGGGTGTGGGTTACAGTTGCAATTGTGGAATGGAGGTGCGAAGTGGGATTCGATTTGTTCATGTGAGTGGTCCGGGTGCTTGATTCTTTATGCCCTCTCTTCGTGGGTGCACAAGTTCTGATCGAATTCTTTGAATTTGATGTTTTGGATCGGATTCAGGAGAGATTACCATCACAATACGACAAGACGTCTACATAGAATCCCGAAGCCGATTGACGGGAAGATCTACGGGCCCAGGAACGCGAGATCGATATCCAACATCTGGGTGCATTACAGGTCATTGATCAGCGGCAGGTATACTTTTGTCCTTACTTGGGCTTATCCAGCATTGTGGACTCTGGTCGCGTGGCACCTTCAAAGAGGCTTCAATTTTCATGCCCCCGTACGCGGATACTCAGAATTGACAATCTAGCAGGATCCTTTGGGAGGGGGCCTGTTGCTGGAGCTGCTGCATATGCCAGTCGGTGAACAGCGAGCAAACAGCAGAGAAACAACCACAGCGTACGCCGGGGCTTGCGGTTGTGGTGGTGGTGGTGGGAGGTGGATATCAATCTTTGACTTCTACTGGGAGGGAATTAGTTGATTATATAAACCGACCCAGCAATGGCACCACCACGAATACGACACATCTCCATCCTCCTCACCTCCATCCCCCCCCTCCTTCTCCTCCTCCTCCTCCTCCTCCTCCTCACATTGTCAATAAATACCCACGCGGTCTATGCCCTCACTCCCTTAACATCTCTCCCTTCTCTCGATCCCTCCACCGCCTTCCCTCC
>Ga0307514_10004936_pt1 | contig 12115 bp, 5 predicted proteins | sample 16_EM_MG_FD_203088 | JGI IMG/M metagenome (GOLD analysis project Ga0307514, IMG submission 203088) | Populus trichocarpa ectomycorrhiza microbial communities from riparian zone in the Pacific Northwest, United States - 16_EM | ecosystem: Host-associated > Plants > Roots > Unclassified | place...
TTAGCCGATCGTATCTTTTTTTCTAAAAAAAACTTGAGTATACAAACTATTTTTATATGTTTTATTTTACATAATATAAATTATAAGTATAAATCAAAAGGTTTATCCAAACTTCTACGTAAATAAATAAATAAATTTTTTTAATAATAACTGAAAGAGAAACTGAAAAAATTAAGAGATGAATGTAGATCAAAATATCTGATATCGCAAACTGAAACATTTACCTGTTTTTATCAACTAAATTTGTTTATTAAAATCAATAAAGGATAATAGAAATAAAAACACATATGAAAACAAAGTGGATAAAATAAAAAAGAAATAAAATATGCCTAGCCGAACAAATAAAAAATATTATTTCAAAATAACTATTTTTTGTACGAAACAAAACATCCTTGTATAAAGTAAAATAAAAAATCAGCAAAAATTAAACACAAAACAAAACAGTTTTTTTAAAAAACAATTTATCCAAAAATAGCTTACAAAATCATGATTTAGGCAATGAGAAAAAGACAAACTGATTGAAAAGAATACGAAGGTAACCATAATTTTTTTAAAAAACAATGCAGAATGATAAAATCACAAAATATAACGAGGAAAAAAGAATTCCTAATCGTAGTAACACTTAAAACTTGTGACCTGTGTCATTAAATTAGAAGCATTACAAAAAGAAATACCGTGAAACCCAATCCCAAATAAATTAAACACTGAAGGATGTATCTGGGAAAAAAATCTATTACGTAAAAAAATTTAATTAAAAAATAAGGGTGGAAGCCAAAATAAAATAAAATTTGAGGGCATTTAAAAAATTAAATTACATGGTTAAATCGAAAAGAAAAAACAATTAACAAAAGAAAAAAAATCAAAAGAATGAAGACCAGATTAAAGAAAAAAAATAACATAAACTTTAATTAAATGAAATAACATAAACTTTAATTGAAATTTAATACTAATAAAACCTTAACAAAAAATCAAAGGGTAAAAATGACAAACCAAAAGAATAAAGATTGTATTGATGAAAATAATATATGACAAATTGTAATTTAAGGATTAAATTAAAATCATAATTTTTTTTTCTAAAAGTATTAAGGATGAAAAAATAAGCAATCAAAACATAAGGACTAAAATTAAAAAAATAAAAATAAAAAGGACAAACATGTACTTTAACTAGAAGAGAGAGAAAAGTAGGAAGAATAAAGAAGAAACAACCACCGGCGACAAACCGCTAAACACTAGGAGAGAAAAAATTAACCCGAAGTACCTTGATAAACCCACAAACCACGTTAACCTTATAAAAAAATTTGACAAAAACAACTTTGAAAAAAAATTATAACAAAAAAAGGAAAAGAAAAAAAAACCATGTGCTCAAGCAGAAAATAAAAGAAAAAAAACAATTGGTGAGACACTATAACAATAAACAATATTTTATGAGAAAAACTACTTTGATTTCCTCACATGTTTTAAAATCAAGCTAGCCCTAAAATAGTTTAATTGAAAACTTGAGTTAGGTAAAGAGCTCAGACGAGAGATTTTAAAATTAATTTACTTGATTATCTTTAATAATATAGCTTAAAAAATTATACATACTTTTAATATTTTTTATATTTAAAAAGAATTCATCCAACCCGCGATGAAAAATATACTAATGAGAACTACGGAGTCAACTGGTCTGGGTATAAATTTATTGTCAAGTAAAAAAAAAGATATTGATAGAAAGTTCTTTTGCTTTTTTTTTTTTTTTTTTTTTCCGTGGGAGAAGGGGTGGGGGACGGTGCTCAAAATCAAGGGAGAGGGACGTGCAAGGCCCTATGCCTCGAGGTAGTAGACCAAAGACTGTAAACGATGCCGTAAAAGCTAGAATGGATGACTATCAATCATCAACAAACGACGTCCATTCAAAAGGCGATCAAGTGTCGTCCGAAGCAGGATAGGTTGCTTAAATTTGTGAACTATCTCGATGTTATCGTTGGTTTCTAGGCTGGCCCATAAAGCTCGTAGAAGTTAAATAAAGCATTTGCATACGTGTTCATTGTTGAGATTGTTTCATTCATGGGCTTTTATAGCTAGCCCATATAGGTCTTAGATAGGGTCGCCTTCAGAGATTGGTCTTCCAAACGAAGACGGTATAAATTACGATGATCGACTCGGAGGGTGGTGGGTGAATCCAAATTATAATTTAAAAAGAAAACCTTGAAATAATTTAAAAGTAATTATAAAATGATATAATTCTAGGGTTGTTTATTAAAAAAATCTAAAATGATATTAATTTGATAAAAAAACATATTTTTTCAAAATAAAATTCAACCTAAATTAGATTTGGAATAAATAAATCATGATCACTCATTTAAATCTGGTTTTGTAACAATCAATATCATAATTGATTTAAAATTCTTAAAATGTTTTAAATAAAATAGTTTAAATTAATATTTTTATCTTTATATTCTTAAAATATTTCGATGACCTTAAATCTAGCAATCCTTGAAATATTTGATTGGCATGGTACGTAAACATGGTGATTTCACACGTACCAAATTTATTATTCTTTGCAAGGCAGCAAATAAATAACATTAAGACATCACAAGCATGACGTCTGCCATACTTCCTGCATATTTTAGAGAGGGTAAGCACCCACCGAGCTAAGGTGGGGAGATTGGACGGATTCTCCGATGAGCTAGCCAGAAAAGGAGAGCCCATTTTGTTTTATTCCTCCTCTTGTTGCTTGCTGGGCCAGTTAATTAATTTCTATCACGAGTACTAAATCCAGAAATATCCTTTGAAACGACTGCCTCTCATTTCCTTGGAACGAAGAGAAAGCAATGGCGTCACAGCACCATAATTTAGGCAGTGACTTCACCGAAGAGGAAGCTTACCTTTAAATATTCTGTCAGGTTCCCCATCAAGCAATGGCAAAGTGATGGAGCGTTTCCTTCACCATTTAACACACTTGCTTTGATTTTTTCTTAGTCCACTCTAATCAAATTTGAGAGGAGTTGTAACAAATCCGCCATGATTAAAAAAAGCAAAGACGGTTGGGAGGTGGTTTTTCTCTAGCTAGGTGAGAGGTCAAGGTTTTGGTTTTTTCAGAACTAACCAACTTTTGCCTGACCACAAAAAGAGAGGACTTTATATATTGATGATTATGTTATAAAAAGAAAACTAAAGAAGCTCAAGAATACACTATAGATTGCAATAATGCATCTATGTTCTTGTCCTTCTCTACCAAATATAATGGATTAGCTGATTGAGTAAAATCCTCTACTAGTCATGATTGGAAATAAATTGGTCTTCAAAGCAAATATATATAGTTTTGCCCAGGAATATTTTTTCTTTTCAATTTTATTTATGGAGTAAAATGACTTGAATGCAATTAAAAGTTTTCAAAAATATTAAACTTGCAAAGAGAGGGTTTTTTTTTAATCTTAGCAAAGTTAAAAAAAATAAGATTGGTGTTAAGTGGTGTTTTTATTTTTTCGTTCTATTTTTTTTTTCAATGTTGAATTTCATTTAAGAGCTACTTTGTAATTTAATAAATATAAAAATTAATATAAAAATTTAGATACACGTGCTTGAAAGCTCTCATGTTTTTTCTGGCAACGTGTGAATTTTTTTTTTATAATCAGATATTATTTTTTGTGGCGGTGTTTTAATCCTCTCAACAACCCTTTTATTATGTAGCGATGCATTTTTTTTTTTTTTGCAATATTGAATTTCATATCTAATATTTTAAAATTTCATGATGACCAATCAATTTTTATTTATTTTGTCAAGAATAGTTGCATCGCATTGAAAGCTTTTGTTATATTGAAGGAAAAAAAAGGTAATCGACGGATGGCATAGTGCAAGTGATCAATCTAGTCACCTACTATTTCTTCGGCTCCTTTACTCTAGTTGGCGTGCCTGTCATGTATCATGGTGTGTTGTACAGGGTTGGATATCCTTCCCAAGGTGTGTGCGTGTGAACACACTTTTTGGTAGCTACGTTAATTCATTTAATTGTTTAGTTTTAAGTTTTTTTTGTTTAAAATTACCATCAGCACAAAAAGAAATTAAGATTTGATGCTCAAAATTAGCCCTTTTAACGTGACGATAATGACATTTTAGTTAAAGAAAAAAACAAACCGTCCTACCATGGCATAGCTGAAAGGAAACTAACATTCACGGGAAAGCATCCACTTTATTCTTTGGATTGCTTAAGAACCTCGGCCACAAATATTGTCTTTGCATGTATTTTGGGTACTCCCGGATTTTCAAGACGGCGATGCATCCTCTGGTGTGTGAGTAATTGATGGTGTTCCACGCTTTGGAGCTACCTTAGGCTGCAAGAAATAATGAAAGCTCGGATAGAGATTCTTGAGTATCATGGCTTCCTTTTTGTCAATTGCCAGACATTGAAAGAAACTGACACCAAAGGAAGAATTCCTCTACGGTTTTATGATTTATCCTTTGAACAAAATGGTAATTTACAGTCCAAGATGCATTTATGAAAGGCATAGTTCTTATATTTGATAGAAGCTTAACACTTGAGAGACTTTTTGAGACTTTAAATATACAATCCACCCAGCACTCACATAAAATCATCTTCAACGATACTTTATGATTTGAAACGTCTACATCTCATGCCAACCCCACATCATCAGCAAGCTCCATACCATATATATGATATATACCTTTGTACAAAATAGCAAGAAACGATGGCATAGATTAAAGCTTGTGCTTGTTTTTTATTCAAATCTTGAAAGGCACCAACAGGAGCATGTGTAAAAAGTTAAAAAGGTACGTACTCGCTAAAACCAGTCAGAAAAGGAAGGGAGTTTGAAGCTTTTCCAGTTTCAAAAGTAACAATTCCAATTTTAATTTTTAACCAAATCCATTAAGAACGGTGTGATGATCACTGCCCTCGATTCAGTGGAGGTGGTCCAGAGAAAGTGCCAGAAAAATGCATTCATAGCACGAACGAGCACTGGTATTTGAATGATATATCATCAGACATGAAATGAAACTCCGTGTCCTTTGCACCGACACAAATCAATCATATTTTTGTTTTGTTAATTAGCAGCACCGGAAAAGATCAAGCATTGAAAGTCACAATTCACGAGAAGGAATCTTCCCTCTTCATCCTAGACCTTAGTAGACATTACTAACGTTTTGTTTTCCGAGCACCCAGCAGGGCGCGCTGGTCCCTCTGCAACTGTTCATCATGCCCTGCTGGTCCCTGTTAGGCTTTACGTTTTACGCCACTGCTATCTCCTTGTTCTTGTTTCGGTAATGTTTACTAGCACCATGGTCAAGGGTTTCGGTACAGTGATCAATGCCTATACCTTCTTGTTTCTCTGATCTGCCTTCAGCACTCATGGTGTACTGTAATTAATGCAATGTTGAATTTTTTGGTAATATGTAATCTACTATTTAATTAAAACCACACTTATCAAGCAGAACTGGTTTATAATCTAACAAGGCATTAATTAACGCCATGCCGATGTGCTAGTATATATCGGGTCGTGTCCATAGATGGTGTTCATGTCGATGCTTCCCAGGTTTCAACATTATCACAGCCGATTAATTAGTGCCTGCCAAATCTTTTCTTTTCTTCTCTATTCTAGCATGGTGGCCACACCATCTAGCTCGAACTAAAACTAGCTATTTGATACATATTTCATCGCATACATACTTTTTTTATAATACAAAAATAAATATATAAATTTTTTGCTACATGTTTTCTTATATGAAAAATACTTTACTTATAAATCAAAAAACTTATGTAAATGTCTAATAAATAAATAATTAATTATTTATGTAAAAAATCAAATTAAAATATTTGATCTTATAATACGAAATTTTTCCTCGGTTCAGTGAGAAATGAGCAGAAACTTCACATGATTTGGGATTTTATTAATCTTGCTTTACCCGTGGTAAAAATGGTACGCAACTGAGACAAAATTATTGACTTCCGGAATCGGCTGTGAGCTTTTCTCTTTGCAGAAGAGCCGACGCATGGATGCACATGGATGATCGAAGAAGCAATATATTCTACCAGTATCACTACTTTATAAAAGTTATATTATAATGCGTGCATTATATCACATGTTTCTTGGTCAAGCCTGCGCGCGCAAGTGGCTAGCTCTGCTTAATTATCCTTTGTTGTTAGGTAAAAAATGCAGAAATTCTTTACTATTCTTCATCTACCTTTTCTTGATTATTTAACTCCAAGCTACACGTGAAGTATCTCACGGTTTAAGAGAAATAATAAGAAAACAACCACGTGGAAGCACTTGTCAAACGTTAATCAGCAAGCGCTGTCTGTAATTGATCATTTGCAGTTCGTGCATTAACGAGCTGGTGGCATCGAAGGAGAGAGAGGCCTGTAAGATAAGGAGAAGACATTTCAGCTCCTGTGAAGACATTAATTAACCTCCTCTCTAATTCAACGATTTGACTTTGAATAACAGTGTCCGTTACTAACACACAGGGGATTTAATGCATGTGTTATCCGCTTATCTTCAATGCAAGCAAGTGGCAGAAACCTGTAGAGTGAGAAACCAGGATGGTCTACGTGGCTATCCGGATAAGGTTTAACTCTAATAAAATGGAAATTATGGGCAACGAGGAAGGTTCGGACTTCAGGTATGATGCCAAATCGGCAATTAACTACAAACATTAATTAACAATCTGTCACGGCCATCTTGTCTATATCCACACTATTATATTCCGAAGGGGGGATTTTTCAAGTGAGAGAGGGAGAGAGTGGGGAAGGAGGCTGTTTTCACAGGAGATATATTAATGTAGGATATGGTTTAAACATTTGGTTTTCTGTGTGTTGAACGCGAAAAAAAGACCCGATCCCTAATTGACAGAGAAAAAAGAGACATAATATAAGCAAAATAGAAATCTGTACCAAGTGAGGTATTTTTTTTAAAGTATAGTGTTTTTTTTTAAAATGCATAAAATAATTTCTTAGATTTTTTTAATTTTTTTAACATGTAAACCGCCTCCATACTTGCATACACTAGAGCCTAGATTTTACAACATGCAACCATTCATCTGAGATATAAAAAACACACAAACAAGTAAAAATAAAGATAAAAAAGCTTCCCTTTAATTTATGCAATTCCCCAGATATACCGTGGCCTTGTTATGGGCAGAAGCGACAAACCGTTTAGTATTAGTATTATACGCAGAAACGACAAATTCGGTACATGGCGGTTTGTTTTTCTTGTTTATTACTCAAAGTATTTTTTTGTTAGCAAGAACGAGTTCCGAGGCTATTTCGTCTCTTGGACATTCAGAAGGGTGTTTAAGTACTTTCACACAATTCCCATCTCGAACCCTCGGAAATTCAACCGTTGGGGCGTCAATTCACGCGGTGACGACAAAGGCAAGTTCAATTAGTCAAGTAATGAAAAGGTAAAGCTGCAAAAATTCCTACGAAGGATTTTACTTTAGCCTCCCAAGACTACAAATATTCAAACAGATAAGGGGGCACAGCAATCAGTTCCTTGAAATTCAAGCAATTCAAAGCATTTTCTGCTGTCACAAGCACCCTGTACGTACTACTATAGTTGTTTCCTCAAGAACACACAACATAAATCATGTTTTCGTACAAGTAAAACCATAAGATGAATTATAGAACAGAGTTTTCGTGAACTTGAAAGAAAAATCTATTCACACCAGTACTTGAAACAAGCCTTTTGGATTGATAGCATTCTTTGTTGCAGACAAATGTTATGAAGCTATGGAACTTCCCAGCAAAATGAAAAGCCTGAAGCTCTGTGCTTCCACAATAAGAGCATTTTCGCTCTGAGGATCCAGCTTAAGCATCCCCGCTTAGCTGCAGAAGCAACTCACTTCATAAGCAAAAGTAACCATATTCTATATACGAAATGACCAAATAAAAATAGCAAGTTCTTGAATTGAATTTCACCTATTCCAATTGGAACCCAATCCAATCCACGAAACAATTAGTAGACCTGGGTCCGAGGACAAAAAAATAAAATTATACTCAACCAATGCATCGTCACACAGGTTTTCGATTCATAGATATTAGGGCAAAATATTATAAATCGGCACTGATTACCGAAGATAACCAAATCCAATCGCTAGTCTTAATCCCTTCTACCCTGCATATAGATTACTGAGCATTGATCATCAAAATATTACAAGTCAAGAGTCAACAACTAACTCATTCACAAAGCCCACACGGAAAGAAGCCAACCACCCATGACCAATTGCTCTCCTCTCAGTCGAGATTCCACAATAACCACTGTACTAAACTGTTGAAAACTGATCAGAATACCTAATTCAATGCTCTTTTTTTTTAAAAAAAAAAAAAAACCAAACCCTTCATCGCTCAAGAATAAAAGAATTAAGTACAAAGAATCGATAAAAAAATAAAAACATCGAGGAATAGAACTGCGAAGCCATGTGGACTTAAATATTAAACATGGTTTTCTTCCAGGCCTCACCTCACGCAGCTCGAGACTGCACGAGTCTGTTCGCTCTTCATCGTCAGATTCTGTTCTGCTTCCACTCAAGAAAAGAATATAAAATCATCAGTGCGTGACATAAGAAGGATTTAATAAAAAAAAACAGAGAAATCAAAAAATTGGAGATTACCCTTTATCCCTTGTTGCTTTCTGGATTGCACTGACGCAAAAATCCCCTTCTCTGTGATATATTGAATTTGATTAAAAGAGAGACTGGCAATTGATAGGAACAAAATGCAGAATCAATTGAGCCTCATCTGGTAAAAAAAAACACTGTACTCTGAATACAAAGCACAGGAGCAGAAGGAGAATTACAAAAGAAAAAAAAAACTCAAGAAATTATGTTATTTGTATTAGCCATTCTTCTTACAATATCATCCGAGAGTTTTATTATATTAGCAGTAAAATGATACCCTTACACAAAAAGCAGAAGGGGTTTTGATTTGATCGGTTATATCATGTATGATCATACAATCTGTTCTTCAATATATATATATATATAAAAAGATCAAAATTTCATGGCTCATCTTCAATAACTGCGGCCAATCCAGTCACTATCTTAATCCCAATCTGTAAACTCTTGGGCTTAACCTCAGGTGGCTTCCATTCTTTCACCACTATAACCTCGTCTTCTGCGACAGAACCTTCAGATGATACAGCACACACAGATCCACCCAATTCAGTATCATCCGCTACCGAATTCTTCTCTTGGCAACTCAGTCCAAGCTCAGCGATCTCATTCTGAACCAAAGTCTGCTCCCTTTCCAGTTGAGGATCTGTTTCCTTTGAGCTAAGTGGTGGTGTGGTTCGCGTATGAGGAGAAAGCCATTTGGCTTTGATGTACTCCGTTTTTCTCCATGGCGGAGTTGGCATTCCCTTTTTCTTAAGGCTCTGCTTTGCCGCATCCGATACAATGGCAATAATCTTCTGGAGACGATCAGCTTTGCCTACGAAGATGGAAGGTAGAATTTGGAGAAGAGATTTGTAGCTCTTGGTTGATCGAGCTATCTCAAATTCTGATCTGAAATCAATGTCAATTAGCAGCCTCTCGCCTGAGATGATCACGTCTATATATTCGTATTCCCCTGTATTTAGAACAAAAGTATACATTATTTCCCATAATTTATTCCATGTAGCTGCTTTGATTACAATTCATATTGATGTGCATTCGCAAGTTCTTCCCTAAACTCGTGATTCAGCATTTTCCCCCCCTAAAACGCATCGCAACACAAAATAAAAAAATATTCCCAAACTCAACGATTTTCTTGTTTCCGACATATGAGATAGAGATGTTTCGTTTTTTTTGGTTAATTGTATGGGAGAGTTTGTTGTTCCAGGAACCAAACAGAAAAGGAAGAAAATATATATATTTTATGCAATTTAGGAAACAGACATAAACACAGTTTATCCATTTTTTTAAGAGGGGGGAAGTACCGGCGGGATAAGATGGGGCTTTTTCCCAGCGAGATTTGCAGATAGACGCGTCATATCCGAGACCCAACAAACCATCGGTAACAATCTTCCTGCAAACATCATCTTTTCGCTTAGAGATCTTGTTTTTATCAACAATCTTCGCTGTATCCGCCAGCAAATTCCTCTCACAAACACTTGCACACGGCACCAAACTCTGCCCCCATAGAAGAAACCCAGTGATTTTAGCAAACGAAAACATTAAAAAAAATATTCAATCCCACACCATTAATTTAATTACCTTCAGAATTTCACACGCTTCGGCAGAAGAGGAAAGGTTAGAATCTCCAAAACCACCAAACGAGTCGAACTCGTCTTCAGAGCTATCGTTACAATTTCTGTTGAAGCAGTTACAGCGATTACGGCTACACCTAACCGATGTTTGCTTATCGTTGTTCTCCTCGAGGAAGTTCTGCACCATCTTCGCCAAGCAAACCGAGCTCGGCTCGAACTCGTTAGAGCCGTCCTTCAAATGCGACTCCTCGATGGCTCCGACCTTCTCAGCAGCTGAATTTCTCAGGAACTGCCTCTCAAACAGCCGCTTCAATCGCGATTTCACCACAGGCTTTACTGGCTCGAACCGGTGAGCGACCGACTCATTCAGTGTTTGATAATCAATTGGCTGGATCTTCATCGGAAAAGGCATGATCACTATGATCAACGACACTAGAATGAAAAAACCCTCCCCACTCTATAAAATCCTCACCTTCATTTTTTAATTATTAATTGCTGCAAATATAGTACACAAAAACCTCAAAAACCCTAAAATACTACCGGTAATTAAATGAGGTTAGTGGAGCTTTAAAATGCTCTGCTCTACACATCGATTAAATGAAGCAGCAGAAACATTGATAACTCCACGCAGAATGAGATCAGCAAATCAAAACAACACGGAAACCCAGGATTTTGCTGCGTTTACCAAAACTTTTCTAATTTTGAGAGACTCTTAAAAGAATCAAGACCTCCTCTATGTTTCTTGAAGTTCTAATTATTATAAAGCAATAGTATTATATTTTCCTCTTATTTGTAAGCCAAAGCATGGAATAACTTCTAGACTCTGCTAAGTAAAAGTCGCTTTTGCTTAGGGTTTCTACAAAAATACGATTAAAGTTCCCGAAATACGCGACGGCACGATAACGTCACTCTTTCACTTTGGAAATCGAACAGTAGACTACAATAGCTAGCCGGGTCCTCCATTTTACGGTTAAGAAGTTCAACTTCCGGCGAACAGATGATCGCCAGAGACTAGACCAAAAAAGTACACAGAAAAGAGAGATGAAAACGAGAGCTTTCAGTTGCAGGGTGATTTTGATTTCGTGTGAGAGAGAAGGAGAGGATAAAAACCAGACGCGAGGAGCGTGTGACTTTTAAAGAGGAAAGAGCGCTGACTAGGATTGATTGTCCACGTGCACGCCTACGTGGCAATCGCCCTTAGGGGAGGCACGTGTCGTGGAACGAATCACCGCGGGGTCTGCAATGCTTTTTACTCGACGCCACGTTATGGGCTTGGTGAAGATTATAGCTCAACTATATATAATAACCCAAAGTTCTATTATATAAAACAGTATTCTCTTCTCAATCTGGCCAGAAAAATCATCTAAATATTAACTAGTTGGCAAAAAACACATAGACCAGCAAGAACACAATGTACCCACGATCATGTGTGCTGTAGGGATTTTGATGCAAACTTTCATTGTCATTATTCAGAAATAAAAAGAACCATTGATTGATTAACGGCACCCCATCAAACAAATGGTGCCCACGATCGTGAATAAGTCAACAATTTTGACGAAAGGAGTGAAAATTATTTAATGGCACCGGTCAATTTTTACAGATATTGATTGTGAACTCGATTTTAACGATCCTTCAAAATTTATGAAAGGAAGAAAAGATGTTTCGTCTATTGGGATGTAACTATCTGAACCCAACTGGTAATATTTGAATATTTTTCTCAAAAATTCTTGAAAACGAAAAGAATACCCCCATTATATACATACAAATAAGAGATGTAATCTTGCACTTGAGGTCGTGGCCTAGCGGGGAAAGGGACTTGCACCTGGGTTCGATCCTCTCTGTGCATACCTGTCACCCCCGCGGTGTCTTACATGCTCACTGGGCTTGCAGGGTGTTCAGTGGGTCCATGGATTAGTCGTGATGCGCGTAAGCTG
>Ga0307514_10004937_pt1 | contig 12114 bp, 12 predicted proteins | sample 16_EM_MG_FD_203088 | JGI IMG/M metagenome (GOLD analysis project Ga0307514, IMG submission 203088) | Populus trichocarpa ectomycorrhiza microbial communities from riparian zone in the Pacific Northwest, United States - 16_EM | ecosystem: Host-associated > Plants > Roots > Unclassified | place...
TTAATGTGTTTGATTAATAATACTTTTAAAATTGAGGTTATAAAATAATTTTAAAAATATATATTAATATTGATGATTTTTAATTTAAATATTGTGGATTTAACTATTGCTATTATATCATGAAATAAATCATACTTTTTATATAAAATATTGTTTATTATTTCATGAAACCATTTATAATTTCATTACGTTTTCATAATATTTTTAGCATGTAATAAAATTAGATAAAATATTATCAGGTATAAAATTTACTCTAAACTAGTTTTTTTTTAAATAAATGTTAAAAAAATTAACACACTACTTAAAAAAAAAAAAAAGAGTTTCACATAGGCAAGTGAACAGTGCAAGAGAATTGCACTGTTCACTTTTTAAGTGAACAGTGTACACTATACACTGTTCATGTTAATTGAATTGTTCATTGAACAGTGCAATTAACATGAGTAAAAAAAGTAAGAATTCGTTGCTTTTCGTTTACTGTGTTTCTAACGCAGAAATTAAGTGGAGCCCAGTGAACAGTATATTGATTTTTTCTTTAACCCAACGGCTGCAAATTACGTTTTAAATAAAACGCAGTCGCAGTCGCAGAGCCAAACAGGCTCTTAAACAAAAAGAGAGCGCGGTCAATAAACTAATTCTATAATATAATAAACACTTATTGTAAAATCGTTCATTCATAGGGAAAAAAAAGAGTATATATCAATCACTACATAACAGTTTTAATTCAAAATTAATCTTGAAAAACCAAATTTGAATGTAAAATGTCAAATGTCCACCCATATCATTTATTGTGTATATTTAATATTATGATGTAGGATGATTTTTAATTAAAAATATATTAAAATAATATTAGTATATTAAAATTATTAAAAAATACCTAAAAATATCAATTTAATGATTTTTTAGATGAAAAACAATTTAATTTTTTTAAAAAGTATATTGTAACACAAAAATAAATACTCGATTAATTTGATTAATCTACTATTTGCTTTTACTCAATAAAACTCATGGTCTTTTAATATAAATCATGATAAAAAAGGATATTTTTTTATAAAAAATTGAAGATCCAAAATATATCTTATTTCTATTATTTTAAGGAGGTTAATTATCTTTGCATGTTATCATTCTTCTCAATCAAACTCAAATTCGAGTTTGCTATATAAGTTAAGAATTATCGGCTAATTAATTAAGCTGCGATTTTTTTTTTAAAAATGCTTAAGAATGAAAAAGGGAAAAGCAATAAAGAAGCAGCCAGTCCTTACTACTTTTAGTACAAAGAAAGATTATGTCACCCACCTGAAACGCACGTGACCCCCAGGATCCAAACAGCCACGTCACCAACTCCGTACATCACCAAACTCATTCTCTGCGTTTCACACTTCTATTGGTCATTCTTCTCAATGTATCCACGAGGCACAATATCGATCCTCTCTTTCCCACACTACCCCCGCTTGTTTCCTATAATCACATAAATAGCCTTCAGACACCAAAAGCCCCCTTCTTTTCTTTCTCTCTCTAGCCAGTGCTTTTGCGAGTGTCTCTTCTGGCTACACAGAAAAATCCCGCTTTCGCTTCTCTTCTCTTATTCTCAGTCCCTGCTCTCGTTTTCATTCTTGTCCCTCTGATTCGCTCGATCGAACGGTCCATATCCACCCATGACTATGATGACTCCTTCACCGTTAGACGTAATCTCTTTCTCTCTCCTTATTTTGTATTTTTTTTTTGGATCGACCAGGGTTTCTGTTAATTTCTCGATTTTACGATAGAGTTTGATTTTTGTATTTGGTTTTTTAAGGCTTGGGTTTATTAATTATTAGTTTTTTTACTAATTTAAAGCAAGAAGACGAGGAGATGCTCGTACCGCATTCAGATTTAGTTGAAGGTCCTCAGCCAATGGAAGGTTAGAGAGTTCAATCTTCTTCTTCTTGTTTTTTTTTTATAATTCGTTTTATGTGATCGAACGGATCTTCTGCTAGAGTGTATTGTACGTTTTGATTAATATGTTAGGGTTTGGTCATTTTGGTGGTGATTGTAATTTTTTGATGTGGTAGTAGTGGCACAAGTGGAGCAAACTAGTACCGTGGAGAATCAGCCTGTGGAGGATCCTCCATCGATGAAATTTACTTGGACTATTGAGAATTTTACTAGGTTGAACACGAAGAAGCATTATTCTGATATATTTATTGTTGGCAGTTACAAATGGTAGGTGGATAAACAATGTAGCTTCTTACTAGTTGGAGTTGCTTATGAGTTGCATTTGTCGGAGTTTGTATCATTTTGTGGTTGATTTCTTTTAGTGTGTTATTAACAGGAGAGTACTGATATTCCCTAAAGGAAACAACGTGGACCACCTGTCGATGTATTTGGATGTTGCAGATTCGACAGCTTTGCCATATGGATGGAGTAGATATGCGCAATTCAGTTTGGCTGTGGTCAATCAAATTCATAACAAATACTCGATTAGAAAGGGTATCTTCTTTTGTGTCCCCTATTTAATGGCTCTTTCTGTTATTGTAATTTTATTTTCAAGTTGGGCATTTTCTGTTTGTTCTTAATTTATTACGTATGTCTATACATTGGATCATTTCTTATATTTAGATTGCTTGCCTGAGTACATTATTATTTTTCCTGTAGAGCACTTGTTCTTTGTAACCTTTTATGACCGCAATAGATATGTTATCAATAATTGGCTATTTTATAATCTTATGACTTCTAGAGAAGTTGCCAATGATTGTTTATTTCCAAAGTGAATTGAAAGAAAAGTAAATGCACCAAGGTGGTGCAATCCATATACAAGGTTAGATTAGAATTCAGTTTGCACGCCACAATAAACACCCGACAGAGTTTGAAATCCTTGTCATTGTGAGCGTTTTCCAATAATATGATCAATTATAGACTCGACTATCTTGGTATTTGAGGGTTTGGGATGCTTGTTAAATTATTGTTTCACTATGCTGAAGGCAGCAACTTCTACAGATTGTGATCTATAAAAGCTGTCAAACGAATTCCAGTAATTCGGTCCTGGAAAATAGCAGGTTCTGGATATCTTGAACTAGGTAATTCAGAAATTATCATAATGGAGGTTGGTTGAGCTTGGATCTTGGTTAGTTTTGTTAAATGTATGGAAACAATATGTCGTGTAAGGAAGATGTCAGCACCACAGTCAACTTCTTTTTGGTGTTCTCTTATTGAAGTTTATTGTGGACTTTGATATTATTTAATACTGCGTTCTCTTTTAAAAATACATTCGCAGACACACAACATCAGTTCAATGCAAGAGAGAGTGACTGGGGCTTTACATCTTTCATGCCTCTGAGTGAACTTTATGATCCTAGCAGAGGATACTTAGTGAATGATACAGTTGTTATTGAAGCTGAAGTTGCTGTTTGCAAGGTTTTAGATTATTGGTCCTATGACTCAAAGAAGGAGACGGGCTATGTAGGACTGAAAAACCAAGGAGCAACATGTTACATGAACTCTCTCCTACAGACTCTATACCATATTTCCTACTTCCGAAAGGTCAGCACATTCTCAGGTTTAAAAAAGCTCATCATGACTTGTATGAACAAATTGATCAAATGGAATTGCCTCATTCTGAAAATTATTTTTCCAGGCGGTGTACCACATGCCAACAACTGAGAATGACATGCCTACAGGAAGCATTCCATTGGCCCTGCAGAGTTTATTCTTTAAGCTTCAATATAATGATACCAGTGTTGCAACAAAGGAACTGACCAAATCTTTTGGCTGGGATACGTATGATTCCTTCATGCAACATGACGTGCAAGAGCTTAACAGGGTCCTGTGTGAGAAGCTAGAGGATAAAATGAAGGTATTGAACATTCGGCTGGTTTGGGATATACTTTCATTAACTTAAAGTTTTCAACTTCTTTTCTGCTGATCCAGGGGACTGTTGTGGAGGGCACTATACAGCAGTTGTTTGAGGGTCACCATATGAACTACATTGAGTGCATCAATGTGGAATACAAATCTACAAGAAAGGAGTCATTTTATGGTATTATATTTAGTCAGCATTTAAAAATTCTGTGTAATGATGTCTTCATAAGACACTGATGTGTAGATATTACATGGCAGATCTTCAGCTTGATGTGAAAGGTTGTCGAGATGTTTATGCTTCTTTTGACAAATATGTGGAAGTTGAACGACTTGAGGGTGATAACAAATATCATGCCGAAGAACATGGTTTGCAGGTCAGTCAATGCTTGTGAATAGATGGGAGCCAGACTATATTATTTGTTTAAGCAGTTTGAAATATATTCATTCACTCTCGAACAATTCCTGTCTCACGCACATACACTCATAAAAATGTGGAAGCCAGTACTAGTTAGCATCTCACGGTGCCTCATACAAAAAACAAGAAGCTCAATTATAAGGCCATTGTAAAATGCATGAAGACCAATTATATGTCTTACATCCTGTGCGTTCAATCATATCTGGTGCCAACTTTTTTTTGTCGTATCATAACTATGCTGAATTTTACGGTTTCATTCTGAAAACTGCAAGTTAAATTTTTGTCATTAAAAGAGATGGTTCTGGTAATTCCCAGACAAACTGTGTGGTTCCTGGTTAGACCCCATATATTATATTTTAGGTAGTATGAGGAGTTGCCCATAGAAGTGATGAAATTTGTCCAAGCATCTTTTTAAACTGTCAGTTAAGATGAGGCCATTGAGAAATGGTATGGGCATATTTTTGGGTTATCCTCCATGTTTCTTTTCTACTAGAACCATTTATTTTAGATCGGTTCCTAAGGTCATTCTTTTGGTGGCATGTGCTTGAACTTGTATTTGTTTCAGGATGCAAAGAAGGGTGTCTTATTTATCGACTTCCCCCCTGTTCTTCAACTCCAATTAAAGCGGTTTGAATATGATTTTATGCGCGATACTATGGTGAAGGTCAGTAGGTGTAACCGGTTGCTCTGGTAAATATGTTTTGTGGGACTGTTGCTTTGTGCCCATTATAAGCTAGAATATGCTAAACAACTGTAGTGGATTGGCTGATGGACAAATTGCTACTTACGCCAAATATGTTTGTTTCCACTTACTGATTTCTCTTTGCTTTTGTAGATTAATGATCGCTATGAATTTCCTCTTCAACTTGACCTGGACAGGGAGAATGGGAAATATTTATCACCTGAATCTGACAGGAGTGTGCGAAATCTATACACACTTCACAGGTAACAGTCGCATGGTGTTTTTGGCCCCTAGAAATTCACATTCCATTGCCATAGTTTTTATCATGACTGTCTTGATTCATGGTTTTTTTTCTGTGCTTGTATGGCTGCATTTAACTGACTGGAGCTTGTCTTCCTCGCTTCTCAAGGCTGCATGGTTCTTTGTAAAGTAAAATCAAACTATTAACTTTTTTTGGAGTTAAAGCAATGAAGTTGGAGGAAAAACTCAGTGTTTTGCTACTGAATCGGTCATATACACTTTACATGAAGAGTTGTAGCCTTAATGGGATATCAGATAGTCTATCTATTCCAGCTGATAGTATTGTTTGTTACAACATATAAAAGGGCTAGCATGACATGAACTAAAACTACTCAAGAAACTCCTAATAGTGTGACAACTGGTTGCAGCAGCTAGAGCAACTAAGTGAAAGGCAAACTACCTTCAAACCGAAGCATGCTTCTAACTTGTGGTAAACTAAAGTAATATTATAATTATCACTATCATAAATCTTTACAAGTTTTAAAAGAAAATAAATGTTGCATTGTTTAAGCCATTTTCTTGAGATTTTTTATCTCCTTTTCCCCTATCTCCCTATAAATAGTCATTGCTGTTAATGTAATAGCAACATGGGATGTGCATGACTTGCTAGAGTAGCATAGGAATGAAAGAAAACCCTATGAGCTTGAGTGGATGAAAGATAGACATGTTGGAGAAACATGAACTGTATGCACCTAATATAAATTGCACATAGTTCTCTTTCCACAGTTCGGAAGTTATGTTTTTTGGAATGTCTGATAATGTGCTGACATCTCCTATATATGCTTGTTTTCCCTTGCAGTGTTTTGGTTCACAGTGGAGGTGTGCATGGTGGACATTATTATGCTTTTATCAGGCCTACCCTCTCTGATCAATGGTGTGCTTGTTAACCTTAAGCTTGGTCATAGGCACACATAATATGCTCACTCCTCATAATATCAATGCTAGGAAAATGAAACCCATAACAATGTATACACTCATTTATGAGTATACTAGTCCTTAGTCAGAACCTTTACATTTTTACCCGTGTCTGAATAGTTGTACTTATGTTGAGAACTCAATAGTTTTTCACACCATTTGATATTTGATTTTCTTGTTTTAGGTTCAAATTTGATGATGAACGCGTGACAAAGGAAGATGTGAAGAGGGCCTTAGAAGAACAGTATGGTGGTGAGGAAGAGGTAACGGTTCTCAAACTTTGCTGTGAATCCTGTGAATGGTACATGTGATTGATGGTGAATGATGTGCTCTTGTTCTGCTATGTCTGCCAGCTACCTCAGACCAATCCTGGCTTTAACAATACTCCATTTAAATTCACAAAATACTCAAATGCATACATGCTTGTGTATATACGGGAAAGTGACAAGGACAAGATAATTTGTAATGTTGATGAGAAAGACATTGCTGAACACTTGAGGGTAAATTACTTTCTTTACTTATAATTGCAATAAGTTCTGTAAATATAACTATGTTATTTAAGAGTTTCCACATCGCAATGAAGACTGATTATTGATTCATTCAACATCTTGTTCCAGATAAGGCTTAAGAAAGAACAAGAAGAAAAGGAAGACAAGAGAAGATATAAAGCACAAGCTCACCTTTACACAATTATAAAGGTTTTTCTTTCCCAGCTTTATTTTTTTATTATGGTATATTGTTAGCGATGACCTGCATCTACCTCAAGGGATGCTTGTAAGTCATAAATAAAGCTATTTAGTATGGCTTCTAGGTTGCGCGAGATGAGGACCTTAAAGAGCAAATTGGAAAGGATATTTATTTTGACCTTGTGGATCATGACAAAGTCCGTAACTTCCGTATTCAGAAACAGACGCAGTTTAGTCTGTTTAAGGTATTAAACGGGTGTGATTTTTAAGCATTTTGACATTGTGGATGATGAGATAGCCTGTAGATTTCTATGTCTAATGTTGAGCTGGATTACAGGAGGAGGTTGCTAAAGAGCTTGGTATACCAGTACAATTTCAGAGATTTTGGATATGGGCAAAGCGCCAAAACCACACATATAGACCCAATCGGCCATTGACTCCCCAGGAGGAAGCACAATCAGTAACTAGCTATTGTTTTCTTGTTCAAAGTTAATTTATCAAAGTTGTGATTGCATTGTTGTGGAGTGACTTGTATTTCTGTTAGATATTTGCATGATTATTTCTGCTTCAAGTAAGAACAGACTTGGGATCAGGTTTCGGGATTTTTAGACTGTGATGGGTGATGCCTTCTGGCCATGTGCTTTCAAATAACACACTTTTTGGTTTGCAATCCCAACATCAGGCCTTTTTTTTTTTGTAACTACTAGTGGTGAAACTTTGTGGCCATTGACTATGGAATGGAATGATACAATTGTTTTGATCACATTGAAGTGTTTTTTTAAAAACAATTTGCACTGTGGTGGTTTAAAATGTTTCTTGAGATATCTTGTGTCACCTAATTTTAATGATAGCCATTTAATGTTTGTAGGTTGGACAACTGAGAGAGGTGTCAAATAAGACGCATAATGCTGAATTAAAGTTGTTCTTGGAAGTTGAGCTTGGGCTGGTATTTTTTTTTTTTTAAAATGATCAAATTTAACATTTGCACTTATATTTCTATCCAGAAAATGTCATGCTTCTACTGAGGTTTGCAATATCTCAGGATTTACGTCCCATTGCTCCACCTGAAAAAACTAAAGAAGATATTCTGCTTTTCGTCAAGCTTTATGACCCTGAAAAACAAGAATTACGGTACTTAATAATCTTTGGCTCCTGTTTGCTGTCCTATCTTTGTCCATTGTGTTCTCTTGAATCTTGATGCCTCTGACATGACAAATTACTCCATGATCCCAGATATGTTGGTAGGCTTTTTGTGAAGAATTCTAGTAAACCGATAGAAATTCTAGCAAAGCTTAATCAAATGGCTGGCTTTGCGTCTGAGGAAGAGATTGAACTTTATGAGGTTTGTCTATATCAAGTATACTTTGTATCATAGCTGGCTAACATAACTATTCAATCAAGGAAGTTGACTAAGGGGTGTTTGGGAGTGAGTTTTAACCTGCTTTTTGTCCAAAAAAAAAAATTTGCTTCAAATTAATTTTTTTAGTGTTTTTGGATAGTTTTGACGTGCTGATGTCAAAAATGAATTTGAAAAAATAAGAAAAATATTATTTTGATGTTTTTCCAAGTAAAAAGCATTTTGAAAAGTAACAATTATCATACTCTTAAACACTCTCTTAACCATAAAACCAAACCAAGAGCGCAAGTTAATTTACTATTCATAAGCAGATATTGCCCTAACAGAAAGATTATATTTGTTGTGTGCTGTTCAGGAAATCAAGTTTGAGCCTTGTGTCATGTGTGAACACCTTGATAAGAGAGCCTCATTTCGAACAAGTCAGGTATGTGTTTTTTTACTTATGCTAGAATGTTATCAGATCAGCCACTGACCTTTAGGTGCTTTATCCTCAGATTGAAGATGGGGACATAATATGCTTTCAGAAATCTCCTCCTGAAAATGAAGGAGACTGTCGAAATCCAGATGTGCCTTCATATTTGGAATATGTGCACAATCGGCAGGTACCTTCTTCTTGAATGAGATTTTCCAGGCATCTCATTTTATTTTTATAAAAGAATTTTAGAAATGGGGGCAGATTAGGTTCAAGAGGGGCACCTTTTGTATTCCTCAACTTTTTATATAGTAGTTAGATTATACTGAAACTGAATTATTCAATTTCATCAAACATCTCTCCTGATTTGTCAATTTTATAGTCAATTCTTTTGTGTTATTTGATTCTCTATAGATAGTTCATTTCCGATCTCTAGAGAAGGCAAAAGAGGATGATTTTTGTCTAGAGTTGTAAGTAATCACATCCCAAGTAATGTTGTATGCTCGGTTGAGAAATCTCCGGTGCTGTCATATAGACACTCATTTATACTCTTGATGTTTCTGTAGGTCAAAATTACACACTTATGATGATGTTGTCGAAAGAGTAGCTCGCCAGATTGGTTTGGACGATCCATCCAAAATCAGGTTAACATCCCACAACTGCTACTCTCAGCAGCCTAAGCCACAGCCAATTAAATATCGAGGAGTGGAGCATCTATCAGATATGTTAGTTCACTACAATCAGGTATTTGCTACATGAATTGCAGTCATTGGTTCATATACTGTTAATGAAACTATATAACATGGCTAATAATTTATTTGTTCTCTTCTTTCGACAGACTTCCGATATCTTGTATTATGAAGTTCTAGATATTCCTCTTCCAGAGTTGCAAGGTCTAAAAAATTTGAAAGTTGCTTTCCATCACGCTACCAAAGATGAAGTATGAAATTTATGGCTATGTTAATTTCATGCCTTATTTAATTGATCATCTTCATGTCTTTCTTCTAATCTTATTGCAACTATTAACAGGTGGTAATTCATAACATTAGATTGCCTAAACAAAGCACCGTGGGGGATGTAATTAATGAACTTAAAACTAAGGTAAGAACTTTTAAGCTCTAACCTCTTAGCTGAGGATATGTACTGAAGTGGTTGTTCCTGAAGCATATTTTCAATGTGCCTGCTTGATCTGGACAGTTATTTATAATACCGAAACAAAACATTTTAATTCTCAAGTTTCACCAATTTTTCGTTTTAGATAGTTGTTTTATAATTATTTTCTTCATAATCTATTCCGTTGAATAGATTTTACTGTTAGCACATATTTTTTGCTATATTTTCCCTTTTCCTCACACCATATCTTGTCACTGCATGTGATAAATTTTCTAATGCTTGGCTCATGCTGAAACAGGTAGAATTGTCTCACCCAAATGCTGAACTTCGACTGCTTGAAGTATTTTATCACAAGATTTATAAGGTACTAACTGGTTTAGTTAGCATATATAAGATAATGACTTCATCACTCAATTTTGTTTCCTGCTAATCAATAATTATCCTTCCTGGTTAAATAGCAATGATAATGTGTTCAACGAAGTGTATGAAACCTGATCTATGAGTTTCAGATTTTTTTATTCTAATGCATTGGATTTTTTAGATGTTTTGCTGGCAGCGCTTATGGGTGGTTTCTTCTGACTCAGTTTGCCATCTTGCCATCGCAGATCTTTCCACCCAATGAAAAAATTGAGAATATAAATGACCAGTATTGGACGCTGCGGGCAGAGGAGGCAAGTCCTTTTTCTCCTTGTCTTCTCTAGGAAATATCTCATCTGCGTTTCGCCTATGATTTTGTGGATAAACTTGAAGTATCATAGTTAAGCTGGGGATGAAGTTGGACATGGCCCTTAGCGGGAGAAACTCTTTATTAAATTCAAATTATAAGACAATAAAAAGATAATAAAATAAGAATAACAAACAAGTGGATTATCATGTAATTTATGTAGAAAAATGAGCAAGTCTTGATAAACTAAAATTTTTGTTTCTTCATAATTTTGATACAATCAACATACTCTTTTTTTGTCTTTTTATTAATTAATTATTTTCTTTTTATTAATTTTTATATGCATGAAGCACAATCTAATTATTTTAATTTAATTGATTTCGTTCAAATATCAAATATTATAAATCAAGGTTTATATCTCATCTTATATCTTATACCTGAATTTGAAGTATCCTATTTTCACACAATTCATAGGTTCTGATATTTCACAATCAATGGTGAAGTACTATTTGAAATGTGAAGGCATAGGGCATGAATGTGTAAGCATGCGTGACTGTGGGTTTGGAGTTTTGGGAGAGTGCTAATATGAACTATTATAGGTGTGTGCCAAATAAAATTATAAGCTTCCATTAATAATAAACCATTGCCATGCCAAAATTTCCACCGAGTATGTGTCAAATGGCAGATATTAATCAGTGTTCTATTCTTACATGGTATGTTTCTAGAAACTGTCTCAAGTTTATTAATAAAAATGAAAACTAAGATCTTAAATTTCTGTTGAACTTGTAACTTCCAGGTTATTATGAATATATTATCTTGACTTATTCAGTTTTTGTTAATGAAACATAATTTATCAAATGTTATTTAGTAGAATATTTGAAGGTTGTTGACTGGCTACTTTTGCAAACAGCCTCTGGCATGATTGTGATTACCTTTCTGTAATTAGTAAATGTTATGATAACTCAGGCCAACAAACAGAAAGTTTACTTTCAGTTGATTAACAATCCTGGACACTCCTTCAGAAATGAGATAATGTTTTGACACCCCATTCTCGCTCTCTCACTCTCTCTCTCCCTCGCTCTCAAATTCTGCAGATTCCCGAGGAAGAAAAAAATCTTGGTCCCCAAGATCGCCTGATTCACGTTTATCACTTCACGAAAGAGTCTGGACAGAATCAAATGGTATGATTTATAGATACTTCAACCACAGATTTTACTTGGTTTTATATTTTTGGCTTCTATCTTATGGCTGTTATTGAATAGGGAAATTTCCAGGTTCTTACATACTTTTATATTTGTGTCCTCAATAGCAAGTACAGAATTTTGGTGAACCCTTTTTCTTGGCCATCCATGAAGGTGAAACCTTAGCCGAAGTTAAAATGCGTATACAAAAGAAGCTGCAGGTTCCTGATGAGGAGTTTGCTAAGGTATTTTCTTTGCACTGTTTGGTTAAGGAAACAAGCATATAAACCACCCTGCTTGACACTTACCAGTTATCTTGCATTAGATTGCGAAGTTTAGCTTTTGCTTCCTTCAGTAACATGGTTTTATATCAGAATATGAATGCTATTCCTCATCAACCCTCTTTCTTTTGGTTGCTTAGTGGAAATTTGCATTTCTGTCACTGGGTCGTCCAGAGTACTTGCAGGATTCTGATGTTGTGTTCACCCGCTTTCAGGTGCTGTTACAAGGCTTCTTTTTTTTTTTTTTTCCTCCCTTGAACCTCCTTTTATTTCA
>Ga0307514_10004939_pt1 | contig 12112 bp, 8 predicted proteins | sample 16_EM_MG_FD_203088 | JGI IMG/M metagenome (GOLD analysis project Ga0307514, IMG submission 203088) | Populus trichocarpa ectomycorrhiza microbial communities from riparian zone in the Pacific Northwest, United States - 16_EM | ecosystem: Host-associated > Plants > Roots > Unclassified | place...
TTTTAGTTTTAAAAAAATAAAAAAATAAAACCATCAAATCTTTAGGGTTTGTTTGACTCTCAACACCCTTTTTTTGTTTGTTTCTTTATTTTTGTTTCTCTCGACATCCAATCGCGAGTTTCAGTGAGAGTGAAAAACAATCAATCACCTGCTCTGTCTCCTCTCTCTCTTGCAGGATCCATTCCTCTTCACTTCACCGATATTCTCGCCTTTTTTGTAGTGTGCGAAAATCCGAAAACCTAGAGAGAGAAAGTGGACAGATAGGCTAAAAGGCAGCAAGCAAGTTCTGTTTTTATTTTTGTAACGTTGGGATCGGAGGGTAAAATTGAAGTTCTATTCAAATTTTTGGAGGGCTTTTTTAACAACACCATTTTAGCTTTTGATTTCTTTTCTGTTCGGACATGACTTTTTTTTTTGGTTTATGTCATAAACTTGGGGTTTAAAGAGTAAATTTGTATGCAATCTGGTGGTGGTGGAGGAGGGGGGCCCAGTTGGGTAGGACCGGCTGGGCGTGCGGGGTCCACATCATCGGCTGCAGCATCGCCTTCGTCTTCGTCTTCGTCTGCTGCTGTATGGAACCTTCAGTTGGGATTTGATTCGGTACAGCAGCAGCAGCAGCAACAGCAGTCTAGGCAGGTAAGGTTTTTCTTTTCAATTTATCAAATTTGATTAATTGATGCGTGTGATTAGTGAATTCCAGTTGTAATCAATGTGATTGATTAGTTTTTTGAATTTTTTATTAATCACGAGTTTGGAGGAGGCACACTAAGCATGCATTTAATCTTAGGAGAAGATTAGGGCATTTAAATTATTTTGAGGTGTAATTAAGCATCTGAGTTTGCTCGGGGGTTTGTTTCAATATTGAAGATCAATGACAACTAAGCGCGGGTCCTGCTATTGGGTATTTTGTTTTAGCAGTTGGCATTCCTTATCTGGTTGATGTTTAATCATGTCTGTTGTTTTCCTTGTTAGTTTATGTGGATATTATTATTATATTTTATTTCTTTAACTTTTTTTTAGAAAAAAAATAAAGAGCCCTTTTTTTTTTATTGGGATTATGGAATAATCCTGCAGAAGTATCATACTTGGTGTTCATGGTGGAATCTGTCTAATTTTATGGTTCTTGTTATCTGTCGTGTTTTGCCGGCATTGTTTTTTGAGCTGCAATTTTAGATGGAGGTTTTTTTTTTTTTTGTACTGAAAATTTATGGCGCAGTTTGCATAAAAATGAATCTGTAGATGCATCATGCATTCATTTATTTTGCTTTCTCTTTTAGATTCTTGTCAATATGAAGGTGCAGTGGCGATTCTAGTGCTCGGTTGACCAACTTCGTGCTTGTTTCCAAATCCAATTTTGTGTACTTTGTGAATTGTATGATATTGTGCTTATTTCTAAGATTTCCTTACGGGCAAGGGTAGTTTGCGCTTTCATTTTTAGGTGAAATTTTGGTAGCATTTGTTTTATATTTCTAACTGTGCATGCAGGCATTACAGCAACAATTACTTAGAAAACCCGAAGGGAATGAAACCCTTCTAGCTTATCATGCTGGAACTCTTCAAGGAGTTACGGGAGGGAACAATTTTGCTTCATCTCCAGGCTCAATGCAAATACCTCAACAGTCCAGGCAATTATTTGATTTGGCTCGACAACATGGTTCCTCTCAGGACGGACAGAATAGGAATCAAGGTGTTGAGCAACAGGCTTTGAACCCAATTCAACAAGCATATCTTCAATATGCTTTCCAGGCCGCCCAACAAAAGTCAGCTTTGGCAATGCAGTCTCAGCAACAAGCTAAAGTAGGAACACTGGGCTCTCCTGCTGGAAAGGATCATGACATGCAGGTGGGAAATTTGAAAATGCAGGAACTCATGTCCATGCAGTCGGCAAATCAGGCTCAGGCTTCATCTTCTAAGAACCCATCTGAACATTTTTCTCGTGGTGAAAAACAGGTGGAACAAGGTCAGCAGCAAGCCTCTGAACAGAGGAATGAGCAAAAGTCTCCAATCCAGCCTACTGCCATTGGACAACTAATGCCTGCAAATGTTACTAGACCCATGCAGGCACCACAGGTTCAGCAAAACATCCAAAACATGGCAAACAACCAGCTCACAATGGCTGCTCAGATGCAAGCAATGCAAGCATGGGCACTTGAGCGCAACATTGATCTGGCACAACCTGCAAATGCCAACTTGATGGCGAAGCTTATTCCAGTCATGCAGGCAAGGATGGCTGCACAACTAAAGGCAAATGAAAATAATACTAGTGGACAATCATCACATCTCCCTGTGTCAAAGCCACAGGTTGCTTCTCCATCCATTGCAAACGAGAGTTCTCCTCATGCAAATTCATCCAGTGATATCTCTGGGCAGTCTGGCTCTGTAAAAACCAGGCAAACTGTTCCATCTGGTCCCTTTGGCTCAACTTCCAGTGGAGGCATAGTGAATAACCCTAACAACCTCACAATGCAGCAGCAGGCTTTTCACAGCAGAGAGAACCAAGCACCTCCTCGACAGGCAGTTGTGCTTGGAAATGGAATGCCTGCAAACGCAAGCCAAGGTGCAGATCATACTCTGCCTTCAAAAAATGCATTAAACAGCTCAGAAACTTCACAGACACAGCAATTCAGGCAGCTGAATCGATCTTCTCCACAATCTGCTGGTCCTTCTAATGACGGAGGCTTGGGCAACCACTTCTCTTCACAAGGCAGGCCAGCTGTCCAGATGGCACAACAGCGCACTGGGTTCACTAAACAGCAGTTGCATGTTCTGAAGGCTCAAATTCTAGCATTTAGGCGACTGAAGGTCTAAAAGTCTTTTACTTGCCACTACACATTTTCTTAATGTCCACTTGAAAATTTCAATTGACTTAATAAGTTCTCAGTGGATCATATGTTTTTTTTTTTTGCTTGATAGAAAGGAGAAGGTACTCTTCCACAAGAGCTTCTTCGAGCTATTGCTCCACCACCCCTTGAGTTGCAGCTGCAGCAACAACTTCTCCCTGCAGGAGGAAGTAATCTGGACAGGTCGGGTGGAAAGATTGCTGAAGACCAAGCAAGGCATCTGGAGTCCAATGATAAGGGTTCGAAAGCAATGCTATCTATGAACGGACAGAATTTTTCTAAAGAGGAAGTTTTTACTGGTGATGAGAAAGCAACCGTCTCAACCATGCATATGCAAAAGGCACCGGCTGTGATGAAGGAACCCACTCCCCTTGTGGCTTCTGGGAAAGAAGAGCAGCAAACTGCTACATGTTCTGTCAATTCAGACCAGGAGACTGAACATGGACTTCTGAAAACTCCTGTTAGAAGTGATCTAGCAGCAGATAGGGGAAGGGGCGTTGCTTCACAGTTTCCTGCATCTGATGCTATGCAAGCTAAGAAACCTGCACAAGCAAGCACTGTGGTCCAGCCGAAAGATACCGGCTCTGCCAGAAAGTATCATGGACCATTATTTGATTTTCCCTTTTTTACTAGGAAACATGACTCTGTTGGGTCAACTGGGATGATTAACACGAATAATAACCTAACATTGACCTATGATGTCAAAGATCTTCTTTTTGAGGAAGGCATGGAAATGCTTAACAAGAAAAGGTCAGAGAATTTGAAGAAAATCAATGGTCTACTAGCAGTAAATTTAGAGAGGAAAAGGATTAGACCAGATCTTGTGTTGCGGTTACAGATTGAAGAGAGAAAGCTTAGGCTTTTGGATCTACAGGCGCGTTTAAGGGATGACGTTGATCAACAGCAACAGGAAATCATGGCAATGCCTGACAGACTATATAGGAAGTTTGTTCGGCTATGTGAGCGTCAACGGATGGAGCTGACAAGGCAGGTACAGGCCTCTCAAAAAGCCATAAGAGAGAAGCAATTGAAATCCATCATGCAGTGGCGCAAGAAACTTCTTGAGACTCATTGGGCCATCCGGGATGCACGTACTGCCCGTAACAGAGGAGTTGCTAAATACCATGAGAGAATGTTGAGGGAGTTTTCAAAGAGAAGGGATGATGACCGAAATAAAAGGATGGAGGCATTGAAGAACAACGATGTTGAAAGGTATAGAGAAATGTTGTTGGAGCAACAGACTAGCATCTCAGGCGATGCTTCTGAGAGATATGCCGTTCTCTCGTCATTCTTGACTCAGACAGAAGAATATCTCCATAAGCTGGGAGGTAAAATAACAGCTGCTAAGAATCAGCAGGAAGTGGAGGAGGCAGCTAATGCCGCAGCAGGAGCTGCACGACTGCAGGCATGACTTATTCACCCCCCCTCCCTCCCTCCCAGCAACCCACCAATTAGATGTTCATGTTTTATTTCTTCTCGTAAAATTAAGATTCCTGCCTCTTAGCTATATACCAAAAATCCCCCCCTTTTCTTTATAAATTCTGATGCATGGATTTCCTTTTCATATTCTTTATGTGAGATTTGGTTTGGAACTGCTAATTCATCTAGTTTTATTGTTGATTAAAGGGCCTATCAGAAGAAGAAGTACGAGCAGCTGCAGCTTGTGCTGGTGAGGAAGTATTGATAAGAAACCGGTTTGTGGAAATGAATGCACCCAGGGACAGTTCATCTGTTAACAAGTAAGTTATTTGTTTGATTAAATTTGTCATGTTTCCTACATTGAGGAGAGGAGTGAACTGGTTATTCGATTTATTAAGTGCTGAGTGGGTGTAGTTGGTTCCAAGAGATGGAGGCTTCTGTGTGCTATACAATATATCCTAAAGGCATCTAACACATGCCACTAATGATCTTCACATACATAATTTACTTCCACATTTTCATCCTGTACAAAATTGATGTTTGATTGTAACAGTTTATGCTTTGTCATTCCCTGTTAACAGATATTACAATCTTGCACATGCTGTGAATGAAAGGGTCATAAGGCAACCATCTATGTTACGAGTTGGAACCTTACGAGACTATCAGCTTGTAGGCCACTAATCTTTGGTGTATTTTTTATTTTATTTCATTTTCTTTTTGCTACATTTTAAGCCTTCTCATGTTACAAGTTTCTTAAGCTATTTATGTTTGTGTGCTTGTTTGTCCCCCTCAGGTTGGGTTGCAGTGGATGCTTTCTTTGTATAACAACAAATTAAATGGAATCTTGGCAGATGAGATGGGGCTTGGAAAGACTGTACAGGTTTGTTTCTGTTGGCTCAAGCCTCTTCTTTTTATGGAAGCTTAAGCCTTTAAACCACATCCTTTTAAAAAATGAAATATTTGAAAACAAATCCCATTTATTTGCTTTCAAAACCCTAGAGGTTTAATGTCTCTGAACTCCATGCCTCATAAATGGATCCTTTGTTCTTGGAAAAATTATTAGTAATTTCACTTCTCTCAAGCAACAGACTAATTCACCAATAAATTCACCTATAATAATTTTATTTTAAAGGAGTTTATTTCTTTACATGCTTCCTAAAGTACCCTCTGAAATTTTGCATTGCCTATTAAAAATCCTAGAAACTTTTCTTTTTGAGGAAAAAATCTAATAACTTAAAGGTGAATTTGTTGTGTCAATGATTAAAGACATAAATTAAAAAAAATATGAAGTTATATGTCCTAAGAAAATGTTCACTTTTAAATACGAGAAGTAATTAAAAATTCTAAAGCTTTAGCTGATTACATACAAAGAAACTTATTGCCATGAAAATCCAAGTCTAAAAACCTTTTTTCCTTATATATACATTTATATATGTAAGAAAAAAGTAACTAGATAAGAATTGTAGTTTTTGACCTGAACTATAAAAATGTTGAGCAAATAACAGTGAAACCCTAAAAGCTAATGTTATACATGTTGAAAAAAGAAGAAGAATGGTGCATGTACCCGTTCTCTTTTAGGAAACTTGCATGTGAATCTGAGAACAATTCTTATAATTGAGCTGATAGTTGTGAAATAATGAAGGATAAATTGATGATTTAGAATCTCAATTATGGAGTATATAAAATTGAGATTTTGTGGAATGAAAAGTTGCATAATGAACTTATTGGTCTTTTGCATGTGAATGGTGAACCCATTGACACTTTTCCATTGGTAGTCAACTAGAATAATTTATAGATGACATAATAGACATTTGTTTTGTGTGCTATTCTTAAATAATTTTGTTCCTATGCAGGTGATGGCATTGATTGCTTATCTAATGGAATTCAAAGGAAACTATGGACCACATCTTATAATCGTTCCTAATGCTGTTTTGGTGAATTGGAAGGTTAGTTACTCTTAGTTGCATATTTATTCACAGGATTTTTTAGTGTTTTTTGATGTCTGACCGAGTTCATGCTGCAGAGCGAGCTACACAACTGGCTGCCATCTGTGTCCTGCATTTATTATGTTGGTGGAAAGGATCAGCGGTCAAAATTATTTTCCCAAGTAAGAAGAACACATTTACTTGCTCATTTGTTTTTCACTCTTCAGATTTATTATGAATTGCTGAGCTTTCTTTTACTATAACTCTGTAGGAGGTTTCTGCCATGAAATTTAATGTCCTCGTGACAACTTATGAGTTCATCATGTATGACCGGTCAAAACTTTCTAAAGTTGATTGGAAGTACATCATAATTGACGAGGCACAGAGAATGAAGGACAGGGAGTCAGTTTTAGCCCGTGATCTTGATAGATATCGCTGCCAGAGGCGCTTACTTCTCACAGGGACACCACTACAGGTCTGTTAAAGCTGTCTATTTTATAGCTACACACCATTGTTACTCCAATGCTTATCTGTGTGTCTTGGGGAAAACTTAGATCTAGAATACAGTTTTGAAGTCTTGGCTAGTTTGTGCTTCCATGGCCTAACTGTAATTTAGAGCATGTTTGGGAGAGGAGAAATGGGAGGAAAGAGTGAAAGCAGGAAGAAAATTGGAGGAAGAATAGGTGATGTGATGGCTAGGAATTCTGTATTAGATCCCTCATCCCATTCCGAAGTCAAGTAAGGAGTCCTATTTCAGAAGCACGGACTCAAACACTCATTTTGTTTGGAAGATCATTGTTCTTCACTCTCTTGCTATTACCCGCAGGTAGCGCAGCAGGATTACTTCTGTTTAGAAGAAGGGCGAAAAAGTGAGTAATAGAAGTTGGGGACAAAATTTTCTCCTTTGACTCATTTTCTTTCACCAACATGAGAGAAAATGAGAAAGATAATCCTTTCAGTTTTTACTGGATTGATTTACATAGATGCACACTTTCACGTTTGATTTTATAGATCAGCTCTGTTTTGCAGGACTAGTACATATTTAGCCTTGGTTCTTTTTTCCCTTGATTACTTTTTTATTTATTTTTACATTTCCTTCTAAATCCAACGCCCCCCCCCCCCCCCCCAATGTCCAAATGCAGCCTTGATATCTTTCTTGGTATTTATCTGTGCGCTGCTGTGTATTCACAATCATGCACAAAATGGCTGTTGCTCTACTGAACCTTACTTTAACCAAAAAACCGTGTTTGGGTCTTATTATATTTAACTTAGAGATCTCCTCAGCTGCATAGGTCATGTATATAAATTTCATATTATTTCTAAATGGCATTCTGTTTAAACTAATCAAGAACGGGTAAAAATGCTTTAACGGTGTACACAAGGGAAAAAAAACCTACGTTACAGATTTTTTTTTAATCAAATTGTCAGCTTTATCTTATATGTAGCAGAGCAAGTAAAACTTCAATTCAGACTTACAACATCCAAGCATTCCCACAATTACAGATACTAAGCTTAAAAAATGGAGAATCAGCAAGATTTGCAAAACTTGGTTGTATGTGAGTAGGATGTTTGTGATATACTAGTGTATTCATGTCGTCTTCTTTCCACTTCATGATCCTGTAGGAAAGCAAGGAAAATTTCCTTCTGTCAGTGGTCCTGTTACATCTGCTAATATGTTTCTGTTTGCACATATTATGATTCTTGGTTAGATGTCTTCTTACTTTTTGGATAAGACCTGCAAAAAACTTTCAAGATAATGGTCAATAGATTGGAACCTCTGCAGTTTACAAATGAAAATTAGAGTCTCAATTTGACATATATGAAGCAATATTGTGATATTAAGAAAAATAATAGCTCAGAAATTCAATTTTAATTCCGTCAACAATGAGTTTTGGCTATGACTTTACACGGATTGATTTTGGGTTCTGCAGAATGACTTGAAGGAGCTATGGTCGCTCTTGAATCTACTTCTGCCAGAAGTTTTTGATAATCGTAAAGCATTTCATGATTGGTTCTCAAAGCCCTTCCAAAAGGAAGCTCCAATGCATGATGGAGAGGATGACTGGCTTGAAACTGAAAAGAAGGTGATCATAATTCATCGACTTCATCAAATTCTAGAGCCTTTTATGCTCAGACGTCGTGTTCAAGACGTGGAAGGTTCACTTCCACCCAAGGTATGGCATTAATTTGTCCTCGTCAATCATGATGTTTTCATGTGGTGGATTCTAATACAGTGCTACATTGCAGGTTTCCATTGTCTTGAGGTGTAGAATGTCTTCTATACAGAGTACAATTTATGATTGGATCAAATCTACTGGCACTATTCGAGTTGACCCTGAGGATGAGAAGCTCAGGGCTCAAAAAAATCCAGCATACCAGCCTAAGGTGTACAAAACTTTAAATAACAGATGTATGGAGCTCCGAAAAACTTGCAATCATCCTTTGCTTAATTACCCATATTTCAATGACTTATCCAAGAATTTCCTTGTTCAATCTTGTGGGAAACTATGGATTCTGGATAGGATTCTCATAAAACTTCAAAGAACAGGCCATCGGGTACTACTCTTTAGTACCATGACAAAACTCCTTGATATATTGGAGGAATACTTGCAATGGCGCCGACTGGTATACAGAAGGATTGATGGAACAACTAGCCTTGAAGATCGTGAATCGGCTATCGTGGACTTTAATAGCCATGATTCAGACTGCTTTATTTTCTTGCTTAGTATTCGTGCTGCTGGAAGGGGTCTTAATCTTCAGTCAGCTGACACAGTTATCATATATGATCCTGATCCAAACCCTAAGAACGAGGAACAGGCAGTTGCTAGAGCCCACCGGATTGGACAGACAAGAGAAGTCAAAGTCATTTATATGGAAGCAGTTGTTGACAAAATTTCTAGCTGTCAAAAAGAGGATGAATTAAGAAGTGGAGGCACCGTTGATTTAGAAGATGACCTTGTTGGTAAGGATCGATATATGGGTTCTATTGAGAGCCTAATAAGGAATAACATCCAGCAATATAAGATTGACATGGCTGATGAGGTTATCAATGCTGGGCGTTTTGATCAAAGAACAACACATGAGGAGAGGCGAATGACTTTAGAGACATTATTGCATGATGAGGAGCGGTATCAAGAAACTATGCATGATGTTCCATCACTCCAAGAGGTTAATCGCATGATAGCCAGGAGTAAAGATGAAGTTGAATTATTTGATCAAATGGATGAAGAGTTTGATTGGACGGAGGAGATGACGAGGTATGATCAGGTACCTAAATGGCTTCGAGCCAGTTCAAAAGAAGTGGATGGTACTATTGCTATTCTATCAAAGAAACCATCAAAAGCTATCCTTTTTGCTGATGTTATGGGTATGGTTTCCGGTGAAATGGAAACTGAAAGAAAACGGGTGCGGCCAAAGGGGAAAAAGTCTCCTAATTACAAGGAAATCGATGATGAAAATGGAGACTATTCTGAGGCAAGTTCTGACGAGAGAAACGGTTATTCTGCACATGAAGAAGAGGGAGAAATTCAAGAAATTGAAGATGATGAATCCAGTGATGCTGTTGGGGCACCGCCCATTAATAAGGACCAATCAGAAGATGATGGTCCCCCGTGTGATGGTGGGTATGAGTGTCACGGAGCTTTGGAAAGCACTAGAAATAATGATGTACTAGATGAAGCTGGTTCCTCAGGATCATCCTCTGACAGCCAAAGAGTTACACGAATGATCTCTCCTGTCTCTCCTCAGAAATTCGGGTCACTTTCTGCATTAGATGCTAGACCAGGTTCACTTCCCAAAAAGCTGGTATGTTCCTTCTATACCTATTCTTGTGCTTCATTACTGACTTGGGTAGTATTGCTATCCATTTACTGTTCCATTAATATTGTACAGCCAGATGAATTAGAAGAGGGGGAAATTGCCGTGTCTGGAGATTCTCACGTGGATCACCAGCAATCTGGAAGTTGGATGCATGATCGCGATGAAGGTGAAGATGAACAGGTTCTGCAACCTAAGATTAAACGAAAACGTAGTATTCGGCTTCGACCCCGTCACACTGTTGAAAGGCCAGAGGAGAAGTCTAGCAATGATGTGCAACGTGGAGATTCTTGTTTGTTGCCATTCCAAATGGATCATAAATATCAAGCACAGTTGAGGAGCGATACTGAAATGAAAGCATTAGTAGAGCCTAGTGGATTCAAGCATGATCAGATTGATTCCTCAACAAGTAGGCGAAATTTACCTTCAAGAAGAATAGCCAAAACACCTAAGTTACATGCTTCGCCAAAATCTGGCAGATTGCATTTGCAGTCTGCTCCAGCAGAGGATGCTACTGAACACTCCAGAGTGAGTCTGGATGGTAAAGTTCCAAGTACAAGTGGTACTTCATCTTTGGGCACCAAGATGTCTGATGTCATCCAGAGAAGGGTATGAACTCAGTTCATTTATTATTCTAATTTATTTTGTCTTGTTAATATAATGTAATTGGATAGGTCATATGCGCCTAAAAGAGGCTTGACAGTGGAAAATCAAGATTGGCTTGGCACATGATGTTCTTTACATCAAGTGTAGACTCTTTTGTTTTAATTGTCTGTCCCTAGTTATATCATATTTCTGTATATTAACTGGAAGTTTCAATTGTGCAGTGTAAGAATGTTATTGGCAAGTTCCAAAGGAGGATAGACAAGGAAGGACAACAAATTGTACCTCTTCTAGCTGATTTGTGGAAGAGGATTGAAAATTCTGGTCACGTAAGTGGTGCTGGAACTAATCTTTTGGATTTACGGAAGATTGAACAGCGTGTTGACAGATTGGAGTATAGTGGAGTGATGGAGCTTGTGTTTGACGTGCAATTCATGTTAAAGGGTGCAATGCAATTTTATGGGTTCTCACATGAGGTATGATTTCTCATCCAAACTTTCACTTCAACATTTTTTTCTCTAAAACATTTTCTCCTGGAAAATGCTACTGGCGATGTCTCTGGATATCCTGTTGGAGCATGAATATGGTCTCTTTGAAACATTTTTATAGTATGGCATTTGTCAATGATTTGATGTGGAATTTGTGTCCAGTCATGCATAACCAATTTCTAAAGTGCTCTATTATCTTTCTTTTATAAAAGTTGTGTTATTCCCTCTTGGAAGATGTCATATTATCTGTTTTGTAGTATCATTCATTTACAAGATTTTTAAATTCTTTTCTATGCAAACATTTTGGATATAATTTTGAAATGTCCAATTATATATTTCTTGTTTTGGTTTTCTTTTTCTCGCACTTAAACATAATGGACTGGCATGATTGAGTAATTTATGGAAACATCATCTCTGAATGTAGCACAGTTCGACTTTTGATTTTAAGGTTTGATCTATTATCCCATTAAAGGATGAGACAAAAAAAGGTTGGGAACTATTCTTCTTTATAGTTGTTCTTGAACACTCTGCTTGCCAAAAGCTTATCCTTTGGTTACATCATATGATTTTCGTGTGAATCAAAATTTCCAAATTCTTCCCTGTATATAAGTGAACATATGCTCAGTTGTCAGAACAATGGAATTTTGTGATTTCTTCTATCTATTACTTCAATTAGCTGCCTTAACTCCCAATGGTGCCAATTACCAGAGCTAATCCACTTGGTCGAACTTCAAAACAAGTTAGAATCTCAAGGTATGTTTACATCATGCAGGTTAGAACTGAAGCAAGAAAGGTGCATGATCTCTTTTTTGATATCTTGAAGATTGCATTTCCAGACACCGATTTCCGAGAGGCCAGGAACGCTCTATCTTTCTCTGGCCCATCATCAACTTCTGTTTCTGCTCCGTCTGCAAAACAAGCTGCTCTTGGCCTAAGCAAGAGAAACAAGTCAATAAATAATGTGGAACCTGACAACAGCACTACCCATAAGCCAATGCAGCGAGGATCCATTCCTAATAGT
>Ga0307514_10004942_pt1 | contig 12110 bp, 13 predicted proteins | sample 16_EM_MG_FD_203088 | JGI IMG/M metagenome (GOLD analysis project Ga0307514, IMG submission 203088) | Populus trichocarpa ectomycorrhiza microbial communities from riparian zone in the Pacific Northwest, United States - 16_EM | ecosystem: Host-associated > Plants > Roots > Unclassified | place...
CTGTGACAGCGATTTCGCCAGGTAACTCTATTCACTTACCCAATACCCACCAGCTGTGATACCGAATTCACAATTGCTATATTGGGATATTGCTCCATATTGCCGGATATTACTATCTGGAAGTTTGAGGTCTAATTTGGGATCAGTTCCATTGGATGTGATAAATCCGACTGATCTGGGAGGAGGTTGGGGAGGCTGGCTGTAAGACAACATGGCAGGAGGGTGGATCCGATGCAGGATAGTCACAGATACCCCTTTTCTGCTGGGACTTAGAGAATTTGAAGAGCTTGGTTAACCTAGCACTCGCCCATATCTCTACCAGCACTCTGCCAGTACTCACCAGCTGTAGCAGCTATTTCGCCAGGCATAGCAAACAACTCTCCCAGTACTCAGCCAGTGAGGGAATGAACTCGCCAGACTTAAGTAACTACTCTGTCACTACTCACTGGCTGGGCCAGCAATTTCGCACAGTATAAGCAATTTCGTATAGTATAGCTAACAGCTCTGCTAGTACTTGGCAGCTGGAGCAATCAGATCAGTATTTACTCTCCTGTTACTTGGCAGCTGGGGCAGCAATTTCGCACAGTATGAGCAATTTCGTACAGTATACCTAATAGCTTTGCTAGGACTCAGCGACTGTGGCAATCAGATCAGTATTTACTCTTCTATTACTTGCTGGCTGGGGCAGCAATTTCGTACAGTATAGGTAACAGCTTTGCTAGGACTCGCCGGCTGGGGCAATCAGATTGGTACTTGCACTCCTGTTACTCGGCCGCTGAGGCAGCAATTTCAGACAGTATTAGGAATTTCACACAGGATGGCTAACAGCTATGCTAGGACTCGGCGACTGTAGTAATCAGATCAGTATTTACTCTCCTATTACTTGCCGGCTGGGGTACCAATTTCGCACAGTATGAGCAATTTCGCACAGTATAGCTAATAGCTTTGCTAGGACTTGGCGACTGTAGCAATCAGATCGGTATTTACTCTCCTGTTGCTCGGCGGCTGGGGAAATGATTTCACTGAAAACAGGTATTAACTCTCTAGGTACTCGCAGACAGGGCCAGCAATTTAGCACAGGATAAGTAACAGCGCTGCCAGCATTCGCAAAAAACTGGTGAGATCATGAAAGCACGTGGAATAGGAGAGAGCAGGAATATGCGTTTTATAAAATATGTGTTTATTATGTAGATAGATTTAGATAGAGTTCGCATAGAAATAGAAGCACTAATACAAAATATATGCAACAGATTTAAGAAGCGCTAGTGGCGCAGATACCGCAAGTGCAAAAGTATCAAATGTGTGAGCGTTGTATGAGCGTAGGAAAAGGAACTGTAGGGAGCGAAGGAATTAGGAACGGTAGCATGAAGGGAGGGGAAATTGGCAATGGGGATATGGGAGCCAGGAAATTGGCAAGGGGGATATAGGAGAAGAAGAAGTTACGATAGGGGATATAGGAGTGAAGGTCGTTAGCAAGGAGGCACGCCACGTCTGATAGGCTAGGGAGAAGGTCCGTTGGGGCTGGCATTGTAACAGACAGAGCATTGGGAAATGGTAAATAACGGAGGGTGATACTTGCAATGCGGAGTTTTGTAAAGTGCTATTGTAGCCCCAGCGAGGTCATAATGCAAACCATTTTTTTGGCTGATGCTAGAGTTCGGCCACCCAACTGATGTATGCATAGCTAGCAACAAGGCCCCCAGATGCATGTGTTGGGACATGTATTCTGCACCCGTTTCTTGTACTATTTCCCCGGCTTATACCATTAATTCTCTTGTTGTTTCATCTGTTTCCGGTATCTATTATCATTATCTCTGTTATCTATTACGATATCTTGGGTTGTTCCTATTCTTATTCGTCTACAAGGATATTCCCTATGCATCTTCTTCACATGCTTCTGTTCACACCCTTGTTTCTATATGCCACACTGTTTCATACAAGTCTGACATGCGTTTGGCTTTCCTGTTTACAGACTTCTGTACATTACTTCTTATCTCAGTTAGTCTCTTCTACTACACTGATCAGCCGCTCTCTCTTGTATTTAGTCACTGGCATCTTACCCTTAGTTAAAAGAATAATGACGCTTTCTCCTGCATATACGCACTGCTCGCTCGAATATCTACGCTCGCCTGCTGCACACTCCGCTGGTTCAACGCTATCCCACTAATACTGACATTTGTATTTACGTTAGTATACACGCTGTCTTCATACCCACATATCCTACTACAATAGCATGTGCTGTGAGGGAACTCATAACCATTTCAACTATGAATGTACGGTACTAGGATGCAACGAGAAAGCACCCTGCCACCACACCGTACTCAACTGCAACCTGTGCGGGACCACAGGTGACCACCATTCACTTGACCGGAACTGCTCTACCTACGAGGCATGAAACGCACCCAGAGCTAGCCAGAGTACCCTGCCACAAGGAACCCAAACCATGGAGGAATGAATAGTACAATGGAACAGAGAAACTCAGGACGCTCCCCGGCCTGCATCCTGCAGTACAACAGTGGCAAGTCTCTCATAGCTTTCCAGGTTATGCAAGCCACCATTATAGACATAAACGAGAATACTCTGCTGGTACAGGAACCCCTACTCCGAGACAGAACCCTCCCCACCCTAGACGATTTCCACTGCTTCCCCTTACACAAGCAGGCCTGCCGGACAGTGAGCTATGTGAGAAAGAAAGGGTTCAAATCAACCTCAGTGATTTCGGACCCACACGCAGACTTCCTGGTAGTATCAGTGACATTACACAGCAAAGACTGTAAACTACCAACTATCAACATAGCCAACTGCCACAACAGGCTCCAGAACCACAACTGGAGGACCTGCAACCAACCAACACACTCACTTGACCCACTCTTCCATGAAATTTTCACCCTGGTAGATTTGGTTGCAGGCGATATGAACAAGTACCACCCCAGATGGGAGGCCGGCCACCAGCCCTCCCAATGGGCCCAGAACCTGGTTGACATCTGCAATACATCAAATTTTCGCCTTGCAAACACCCCCAACACACTCACTTCTTACCTAATCAACAATAGTAGGCCAGCTGTGCTAGACCTTACCTTCTTCAACCAGGACCAAGTTACAGTAAGCAACTGGCACACCGACCTTCAACACAAGGCTCTGTACCACACCCCGATTTCGTACCAGGCCTGGCCCAAAACAGGCACACACCAAGAATACAAGAGATATAACTGCAAGAAGACCAATTAGACCCGGGTAGCGGAACTACTACCAGAACCAGAAGAAGTCAATATTCGGGATGAACAGGACTTCAACCACCTATACCACCTGATCCTGAGGGCAGTCCGAATCAGCACACCTACCAGATGGGTCACCAAGTGCTCCCGCCCCTAGTGGAATACAAACCTGGCCAAAATGCGCCGAATCAAGAACACTACCTTCTGTCACTTCCGGGCTGGCAGAACTAACAAACACACATACAACAGAGTCAGAAACACCTACCTGTGGGCAATTCGGAAAGCGACCCAAGATCACGGGAACACAGTAGTTGAAAATGCCAACCTATCCTCCCTGTAGCAAATAGTCAGGAAAGCACTCCCCAAACTCCCAGCATCACTTGCAACCATCAGCAGGGCTACTAGCTTCGAGAAGAAGGCACAAATACTGTGACAAGCTTTCTTTCCAGACAGTGACTCCCCTACATAACATCAACACTCGGACAGCCTCAAAGGTTTCCACCCAGTAACCCAAGAAGAGGTACTCCAGGCTCTGGAAGCTATTCCACCTAACTCGGCCCCAGGAGACGATACTCTTCCTCCTTCAGTCTGGATCCGACTCCATAAGATCTGACCTGACATACTTACCAACATGACAGACTAGTTACTACGCAATTGCATGCTCCCTACCATCCTGAAACGGGTACTTACTATGGTCATACCCAAGCCAGGAAAGCCAGACTGTTCAGTACCCAAAGCCTATCAGATGATATCCCTCCTGCCAACACTATCCGAAAACAATCGAACATGTCGCGCTTGCCAGAATAATAGTCTTTGCACCCAACTGCCTCTCCCCACTCCAATTCGCCTGCCAGAACGGCTACTCCCCTCCTGACGCCATGCACCTCATAATAGAAAAAGTGCACAAGACATCAAGTGACAAGCTATACAGCTCAGCCCTCTTCCTATATGTCCAGGGCGCCTTCGACAAGGTACTTCACCAATGGCTGGCCGAAATTATGACCAACAACAATTTCCTACCATACCTAGTTGAATGGGTACAATCACACCTATCGGACAGGGCAGTTCGAATCACAGATGGAGCGGCCTCAGAACCCTCCTTCACACCAATCCAAGTTGGTATACCACAAGGATCACTACTATCACCTTTCCTTTTCAATGTCTACAGCTCCCTGCTATGCTACAACTACCAAAGACTAGGCATGGAACTCATGATATCCTATGTCGATGACTACTGCTTGCGGGCAATCTCAGTATCATGGCAACGGAATACCATCACCCTCACAGCTGCCGGAAATCAGCTGCAAGTCGAAGCCAACCAAGGGAGAATGAACTTTGACCTATCAAAAACTGAACTGTTCCATTTCCCCTGCAGTAAAACCCTCCTAACGGCAGATCTTCTCGGGGTATATTTCGGAGAACACCAGATAGCAAACAAACTAGAACAAAGCTGGGTGGGAGTGTTTTTCAACAAGACACTCCGAGCCACTCTCCATATTTAAAAATGCACAGCCAAAGCAGGTTCAACCTTGCATAAGCTCACACCACTCCTTAAGAAACTTAAGCCAGAAATGGCATCCTGACTCATCAAAGCAACAGTGATCCCAGCCCTCACCTTTGGACTGGAAATATATACCAAGAATCATATCAATAATCGCGAAGTGATACCAATCAACATGTGCCTGAAGCGGCAGCCAAAATATTTACAAGAGGATGGCAAAAGACAGAACTCCGCCCAATTTGTGCTGAAGCTGCACTAAACGCCCCCTACTCTCTAATCAAGAAATGCGCCATCTCAGGAGCAGCTCGACTGCTGGACAGACTACCAACATACCCCATGTACTCGCTACTACCCTGGAATAGACCCAGGGCTTACAACATGAAAGGAGGAATACAGAACTATGCACGGGCCTGGACTACCAACCAGAGAAAGTACTCACACCTTCAAATTGATGGAGTATGCAATAATATCCTCCCACTCATTGAAGAAACGAAAGTGCCCACTCGACCTTCGAAACCCACGATATGAGCATTTATCCAGCAATATACCCTGTAGGACTTTGACAAAAGGACAAACCCACCACACCTACCCACCACGAGCATCAAATAACACAGGCGCAAAGTGTCTTCTCCCTCGAAGACTTTGCCACTAGATATCCAGTATCCGCCTTGGTTATAGCTGGTTCCCCCACTACCTTAAATGCCTAGGACGACACAATAGCAAATGCCCTTAGTGTTATTGTAGTAGGATATGTGTGTATGACTACAGCGCGTATACTAATGTAAATGTAAACATTAGTATTAGTGGGATAGTGTTGAACTAGCGGAGTGTGCAGCAGGTGAGCGAAGATATTCAAGTGAGCAGTGCGAATGTGCAGGAGACAGCGTCGTTATTTTTCTAACTAAGAGTGAGATGCCAGTGACCAAATACAAGAGAGAGCGGCTGAACAGCGTATTAGAAGAGACTAACTGTGATAGGAACAAATGCAGAGAAGTTCATAAACAAGAAAGCCAAACGCATGTCAGACTTGTATGAAACAGTGTGGCATAACGAAACAAGGGTGTAGACAGAAGCATGTGAACAAGATATGTAATGAATGTCCTTGTAGACAAATAAGAATAGGAACAACTCGAGATATCGTAATAGATAACAGAGATAACGATAATAGACACCAGAAATAGATGAAACCACAAGAGAATTAACAGTATAAGCCGGGGATTTAATACCAGAAACAGGTGCAGAATGCATGTCCCAACACTCTCTCTCACTGTGTGAGACTGAGACCTTATGTATGTATATTGTGAAGCACAGAAGGAAGTCCTTTGGTTATAATGTCTATGAGGTTCTTGCCAGTAGGGACGTAACTCAGGGTGCATGACTTGCGGATTAGGTGTTCCCTGGTGAAATGGTAAGCCATGTCAATGTGTTTAGTCTTAGGATTGTTGATCGGATTCTCAGCAACGTTGATGCTTAAGGTGTTGTCAGCTTTGAGTTCAACAGGAATAGTAAAGCTGAGTTGCGAAAGTACGTTGATGTACCAAAGAGCTTGCCCAGCGGTAGTTGCTAATCAGACTCAGTTGTGGAGGTTGAGACTGAATTCTATGGCTTCGAGAGCCAGGAGTTAGCACAACCAATCAGCAAGAAAACATAACCAGAAACGGAACGACGGATATTATGACACGAAGCATAATCGATATCAGAATAGCCAGTAAGCAATAAAGGAATATACATAGACAAACGATGAGAATAACCCAAGGAAGTAGAACATGTTCCAGCAAGATAATGAAAAACCCTTTTCACAGCAGTATGATGACAAAGAAGCGGATGAGAGAAGAACTGAGAGAGGAATGACACAACAAAACCCAAATCCGGACGAGTACAAGTAACGAGATACATAAGAGACCCAATCATCTGCCAGTAGGGTTGCTTTTCATAAGCAGGTTCAGACTCAACAGCTTTCATAAGAGGAGCTTTGGGGTCGATAAGAGTAGAAACAGGCCTGCTGTTTTCCATACCGAAGCGTGTGAGGATGTTGGTGATGTATTGAGTTTGTCGAAGTTCGAGACCAGTGGCAGTATGTAGGATTTCAATCCCCAACAGGTAGGACAGCCCTTCTTTAATCGTAATAGTAAAGTGCTTTGTCAGATGTTGATATACTTTGCGTATATCTGATTTTCTTCCAACTGTGGTAATATCGTCAACATATACTACAATTATTACATTGTAGTCAGGAGAAATAAAGACACACGGATCAAAAGAACAAGAGAGAGAACTCAACTCCGTGAGAGCACTAGACAGTATCTCGAACCATGCTAGTGGAGCTTGCTTGAGTCCATATAATGACTTGAGTAAATAAAGAACTTTCCCACCTAGGCCTATGCTAGGTGGAGATATCATCCAGACTTCTTTGTTCAAGTCTTCATTAAGAAATGCTGATTTGATGTCTGCTTGAGACATATCGAGACCCAGGTGTAGTGCAAGACCTATAATGAGACGTAACGAATCATATCTCATCACAGGTGCAAGCGTCTCATCGTAGTCGAGGCCTTCGACTTGACAATAGCCGTGTTACGAACCCTTACCCGGACGTTAGATAGAGACTTAGTATTAAGAGTGAGGATCGTGCCGGGTATTGGCACGATCGTTGGGAGCGAGGAGGGACCAAGGGTTGCGTATACGCAAGTCTTCGAGGCACGGGTAGAAGGGAGCAGGGCGAGACCTGCAGGGTCGAGGTGGAAGTAAACGACTTGGGCGAGACCAGAGTCAAGGGTCCGAAGGCAGGCGAGCGGGAAGGTTTGAGCTACAGTAGGTAGAGTATATTTTTGAACAACTAGATACAGAAGTGTATACAAGTTGTTGCGTGGAGAGGAAAGAAAGAGAATACAGTCCAGAGCGAATCCAACGTCCTTATATACGCTTTCCCAGCGTATCCAAACCCAAGTCCAAGTACTAGATTACATATCGAGAAGAACAGGCTAGAACGAGATAGAAATAAGTAGAACATGGTAGAAGAATATTGTGTAGCCTGAAGACCGTAGGACTAAGCAGTACCTTCTTAGTGCAAGTGAGGTCGAGAACTCCCCAGAAGATTTTAGTAGGTTCGAGTTCCGAGTCGCGACAGCCGGGATGCAGTCGGTTGTCATGCAAGTCGGGTCAGGGATCAAGTATGGGTCCGTTGGCCTGAGAATAGAATCCACAGGAATAACGTAAGCAGGTATAGGTCCTGCTGACTCATGACGAGGTCGAGATGCACACGGAAGTATGAAGGCAATTGCGTGGGTTGCCAATATAATACCGGCGCTGGCAGGTCGCGAGTTAATTCAAGGTCAGAGTCAGGGTTTGTAACAAGCCTTTAGCCACTATTCTGGCATTAAATCGTTCCACGGATCCATTAGAATTCCTTTTGACCTTGAATACCCAATGAGAACCAACAAGTTTCCTTCCAACAGGGAGATCCTTTATCTCAACTTCATCTCAAACGCCTGCATCCATGATAGCCTGATATTCCTCTATTATAGCATGTTGCTACACATACGAGTCCAAGGATACGATAGCCTCTTTAGAGGATTGAGGCTCAGCCACAAGTCGAGCAAAATCATGCTCAGAGTCACATTGACCTGGTTTCTTAGTTCGTGTTGGACGTTGCTCATAGGACAGTTTAGGAGTCTCGAGAACAGTATCAAATTCTTTTGTCCGAGATGACTTGAGGGCGGCTGGCGCTCTGGTAGATGTGTATTGATAGTGAGGAGTAGAGGGACTAGGTAGTGGATCATCAGGATCTCTCTCTGACTCGGAATCGGAGTCTGGAGTGTAATTCAGGAAGTCTCTAGGTGCAGATACTGGAGGCACGAGAGTGCGCTGGAGTGGGAGAGAAGATGGAGCAGAAGATGAAGATTTCACTGGAGTTTGAGGGTAACTACTGGGAAATTGGGAGGAGGAATGTGTTGTTGTTTGTTGTTGTGGTTGTATTACTTCAGATTGTAATTGATCTGAATGAGAAGTAGGTCTGGAATGATCGTGTGGGAGGATTTGTTGATCAGCATTGTTAGAGGTGGGCCTGGGAGTATAGAAGGCGACAGAGGTGTAAGAGGATGGCTCGAACTTAACCTGTCGATAGGCATCTACCTTGTGTTGTGAGGGTATATATACACGGAACATGCGAGTAGTTTCCGTATATCCAACGAGATGTTCTTCTAAAGTATGGGCGTCAAGCTTGGATCGCGCTGCTCGTTTTTCTTTGGGAATGTGTACATAACACTTGGTATAGAAGGGACGGAGATGGGATATCATTGGTTTTTTGTTAAACAGTACCTCATATGGCATCTTATCAATTCGTGCTAAATAAGGTAGTCTGTTCTTGACATAGCAGGCCCAATTAAAGGCTTCTGCCCAGAGAGATGCAGGTACGTTGTCTAATGAGGGTCGAACCATATTGGTAAGAGTCTGTTTATAGCGTTCTGTAACACCATTAGACTCAGGAGAGTAAGCGACGGTAACGAGATGCAGAATGCTATTTGATTGGAAGTAGTCAGTAAGTTCAGCATTTATATACTCGCCTCCTTGATCTGAACGAAAGGATCAAGGATATCGATTTGTTTGAGTATTGATCTTTTCACAGAATATCTGAAGAATACGACTTGGGTCAAATTTCTTAAATAAGAAATTGACTTCAGCATACCAAGTGAAATCATCAATCAAGGATATCATATATTTCTTACGTCCCATGGATTCGACTTTAAATGGACTCATAAGATCAGTGTGAACAAGGTCGAATAGTTCCTTGGATCATGGGCCATCAACAGGTTTGTGTGCCTGGTCTTGCAAGTTGTAGGTTGCACATTGGGAGCACCAGAAGTGAGAGGGTCGTTTGGGCAGTATATCACTGTCAGCATAAATGTCTTTGGCATTGGACCAGTAATGAGTAAAGAAATGTCCAAGAGCTTGATACCAGAAGTCTGTACCAGTAATATATATCTGACTATGTTGAACGATGGGGAATACTTGGCAGGCACCGTGTTCTAATGTAGCTTGCAAAACAACCAAATCATATGAATTCATCTTAACTTGAATCATCCCATCCTTCCCAAACATATAAAAAAGCCCAGTCTTATCAAACTTCCTCCACGCAATCAAATATGTCTCGTTCCAGTTAGGCAAATACAGAACATTAATCAAAGTAAGAGACAAGGCACCAGTAGGAACTTCAAGAGACAAAACCATATTTCCGTAATGCGTAGCATACATCACCCTTCGGCCATCAACCGTCAAGCCTACATGACAACGGACTGGATTTAGAAGGTGAGAAAAGTCAGCGGTGATATGGAAGTAAGGACTAGTGTCAAAAATCCAAACTTCATATATGGCGTGATTTGCGCTTACCTGAGCAGGAACATTAATAGAAGCAGAATGAGAAGAGGGACGAGAGATAACCAGATAAGCAAGGCTGTTGGAGAAGAAGAGCTCTTGAGCAGTCGATACGTGGTAGGGAACCACTTCACGTCCAGTGGTTTGTGTGGGACGTTGTTGCTGGGATGATGAGGATGACACCTGATAATCCTTCAGTTTCTGGCAGGTCTTAAAAGTATGTCTATCGAAAGAGAAGTTCCGGCTTTTACACCAAGAACATTGATTCTCTTTTGCGGGGACAGTCTTCTCAACTCGAGTAGGATTTGGCTGTTGATGTATTGTTGATTGAGCATTCTTGCCTCGGCTCTTTGCGGAAAGAGCTTTGTTTTTCTTAGTGCTCTCAATGACAGAGAGTGAGGCAAGTTCCAACAGATGAGTACGAACATCAAGCTATTTGAGATCGACCTTCGACTGTAAATTATCAACCACATTAGCCATAGACTCGGGAAGTGTCATGAGGAGATGGTATGATTTGATCGTCTCATCATTGAGGTAGTTCGCCAGGTGTTGGTATTAGTCATCAGAGGATATGTCTTTGTAACCTTGAACCAACTGCCTAAGATAGTTCTCATATCCATTAATGTGATCAAGCATAGTAGTGTTATAGGCCATGGATGTGGAAGTGAAGAATGATTTGACAGAGATATACAAAGTGGTAGGGTTACGACGGTCGAATCTGTCTTGGAGTGCTTGACAGGCATCCCATGCTGAAGGTGCGTCTGAAACGACATGTGAAATGGACATGTCGACCATAGATGTGAGGAATAGCTGAGCAGTGATATTATGGATTTCCCATTTTTCGAGATCTACAGGATTGGTAGGCTTGGGTTCTGAACCATTGACAATTTTCCAAAGGGAGTGAGAATGAAGGCAGAGCATAGCAATGGAACACCAAGACCTATATCTTGCACTATCAGTCAAGTAAGGTATGTTATCAAGCTTAAACTGCATCAGCTGTGAGAGATCCTCAGAAGCGGGAAGGGGAGCACCACCAGATCCAGAACCAGAGGAGGCAGATACAGCACCAGACATTGTAGGAGCTGAGGAGAGATATCCGATACAAGAATACTAAAGTGGGGGGATAGACTTAAAGTATAGAAAAGGCTAGAGCTCTGGGCTCATAACCTGTTATAGTAGGATATGTGTGTATGAATACAGCATGTATACTAACGTAAATGTAAACATCAGTATTAGTGGGATAGCGTTGAACCAGCGGAGTGTGCAGCAGGCGAGCGTAGATATTCAGGCGAGCAGTACAAATATGCAGGAGAAAGCGTCATTATTTTTGTAACTAAGAGTGAGATACCAGTGACTAAATACAAGAGAGAGCAGCTGAACAGTGTATTAGAAGAGACTAACTGGGATAGGAACAAATGCAGAGAAGTTCATAAACAAGAAAGCCAAATCCATATCAGACTTGTATGAAACAGCATGGCATATAGAAACAACGGTGTGGACAGAACCATGTGAACAAGATGCATAATGAATATCCTTGTAGATGAATAAGAATAGCAACAAGTTGAGATATCGTAATAGATAATAGAGATAACAATAATAAATACTAGAAATAGATGAAACAACAACAGAATTAATGGTATTAGCTGGGGAAATAATACACGAAACAGGTGCAGAATGCATGTTCCAACAGGTGTCGTACCGAAAACGCCAACTGCCAGCACATGATCATGGAATACAATGCCATACTGTACCCCACCACTCACCTAATGTACAGACTCACATTTAGGGAGCTGGCATACTAGGATTGGAACCTACCCAAGCTCATCGAAATACTCACACTCAACAAAGTCGGACTACCAGAAACAATCTAAGAGGAGATAGTCACGCTACAAGCAGAATAAGCCGTGCAAACTCTCCATGTAATTTCCTTTGTTATTGCATACACTTAGATAGTTCAAGTCCCTGTTCTTAGGCCATAGGTGTAAGGCTGCATGCCACTTATTATGTACTTAGTATAATAATATATTGCA
>Ga0307514_10004944_pt1 | contig 12099 bp, 15 predicted proteins | sample 16_EM_MG_FD_203088 | JGI IMG/M metagenome (GOLD analysis project Ga0307514, IMG submission 203088) | Populus trichocarpa ectomycorrhiza microbial communities from riparian zone in the Pacific Northwest, United States - 16_EM | ecosystem: Host-associated > Plants > Roots > Unclassified | place...
TCAAGTCCGACGCGAGGTTGGCGATCGCTTCAGGGTGATTGTCAAGGGCATACTCTCGCCGGAGGTTGTTGCAACTATATATTCCTTTGAAGGTCTAGTTCTAAAGAAGTATCCTTAGCTGGCATACACTGAGATAATTATGTGACAGATGAAAGGAATCCTGGCCTGAGAACAAAGAATCATTGCGAACAGGACCCAGCGAAATATCTCGTTGATAAATAGCAAGTGATCCAATAGGCCTGGCACCTACCGCAGGTCTCAGTCTCCTATCTACCTACGCTAAAACAATTATGCCTCGGGGCCGAAGGTCAAGGTATACGCAATTTATAACTGCCCCTTTTTCTACTACCAAAAGTACTTTTCCACGAAGCTTGAGGAGAAGGTCCAGGCCTCCCCAACCTTACACGAACTAACACATCTAAACTCCATTTATTCCCCGCAAACGGTGGATGTGGGATATGGGTATTCGATACTCAGAACTTTAACTACCAAGGAGGCACTTATGAATGCCGATTCATATGCCTTCTATGCGAAGGAGTTGTACTTGGGTTGTGTTTACTACCGTTGAAAATGGAAATGTACAAAGCAAAGGTGAGTTCACGAAAGATTTTTTTTTGGATTCATCATTAATCGCATCCATCCTATCTAGAATATAGCGATAGACGGCAGCTCCCATGTAGCCTACAGGCCAGTCCTTGCCCTCCCCAAGCTATCTACAAAATTACAAAATGAAATCTGCCACCCCTCCGCAACACTCCTCGTCGCCCCAAAGCTCCTCGCTCGATCGCCCCATGCCGTCGCCCACCCAGGGGCATTGCTGCAAGTGCACCGCATTCTTCGGCGTCTAACCGTCGCAAACACACAGGCCGGTTTTCCAATCTCGTACAGCTAGCCACTGCTGTTGGGGGCCCTTGTCCGTCACCATATATACCAGCCCTTTCAGTGCTCTCCTGTCGGCCTACTCATTCCCCTTCTCACCCTGATGCCCCCTCACCCATATCAGTGTCCTGGGTCGCTGTTGCATCTACCAGACCCCACATATGGGAGAGGGCAAGGACTTATAGTGGGGATCGCAATCTGTATTGCGTTTGCCCATGGAATGAGGTATGTGGAACGGAAGTCACCCCCGAGAACCTAGTCAGGGTGATTCTGTGATGTCCCCATACTCATTGTTTTTTTCGATAGAAACACCATCCGCAATTCAAACCACCGGACCCTGTTGCGGCATGCATTCTGTGCCCTTTTCTTGTGTTTATTTTACCTTCAGCTCTCGCATAATCACCCTTCATGTGACTGTCTTTTATCTATCACGATGTCTCGGGTCTATGTTCATTCCTATTACTTTTCGTCCATAGCGATATTCACCATGCATACATCGTCTGACATGCGTTTGGCCTTCGTGTATACGGATTTTCCTGCATTTCATCCTATTACAGTTAGTTCTTTCTATCACGCAGTTCAGCTGCTCCCCATGTATTTATACTCTGGTAATTCCCACGCAGTTAGGAATAATTCAAGTATCGCTTCTACACACTTGCGCTACATCTCGCTCGAATATCTCGCTCGCCTCCTGCACACTCCGCTGGTTTAACCGCTATCCCGCTCATACCCACGTATATTTTTTACGTAGGTATTCACGTTGTACACATACCCCCATATCCTACTTTTAATAGACCCCACATATGGGAGAGCGCAACGCGGTGCTGCCCACTTGCCTGTAGGTGCTCTGGTTGTTGGGTTGCGAACTGCCTATTCGAAAAAGTGTGAAAAGCCAACCAATTTGTAAGATGTGCAAGTATTTTAAAGAGGCTATAGCTAGCTCTCTGAGATACCGCCGTCTCAAAAATCAGAAACTTAATCTTGTGTTGTTATAGAGCTGTACTCTTTACATATATACAAATGTGCATGGGATGGCCATGGCATGTAGTCTGGTTGCATGCATATGCATGCATCTTCGCCCTGCATCTCGGCACAAGAACACCCCGCATGTGTATTCTATGGTGTGTTTTTTTGGTGGTTTTATAGAACAACAAATTCAAAACAGTATACATGATTGATTTCCATAACTGTAGTCTACTATGGCGGTCTACTGTCAGAGGCCTGCCTCTAAGTATAAAGCTCATTTCAATTTGTCAACTGGTCCACCTCAGTCCATCTCCTGAGGGAAATGAAAAAGAAAGATATTGCAGGGCTGTTGGCTATCTGTTCGGAAGAATTGTAAAGTATATCGGAATACTAGATAATTCGTCTCGAAATATATAGTCTGGTTGGCACAAGCCACTCATATAGTCTCGAAAGGGAGCGGCGTCGCCTAATAGGGTAGCCACTACCAAATTGAGTAATCCTCGCTAGCCACATTAGGCTGGTCTGTGCTGAGACTAAATCACGACAAATAAAACCCGCAGACCTAAAGATACCAATATATAGCCAGTCTCGAGCTACATTCAACACGAGCGATACGTATTCATACTTCCTCTCACTAGGGTACTCCTCGTGCACATGCACATCCAAAGTTCCAAGGCTGCTACATTTCTATGGACGAGTGTCCCATCCATCACCGGGTAATGCATCATCACCGGGATATGCATCAACCCCTGTCGGTGCATTCTTGGCGGCGTAATGGACTCCAAAATGAACGGATTCGTAGCCAGCAAAGTGTGTAAGCCTTGTGAAGACATAGAGTTCAGTTAACATGCTGTGGGGATGAATTAACTATCGTTAGTAAGGATCTAGAGAGGGATTGCGATTGGTGGCTGGTACCTATTGAACCGAAGAGAGTCATACAACTCACCTACAGTACAAACGGAGTCCTGACAGTATAGATGAATTGAGGTTTGAATGACATATTCCAAGGTCTAAAAATGCACTATAACTATCTTACAAGTGGTGGAACTATTATTCTCCCACTGGGAGGTGAGGGAGAATTCGTACACTTTTCCGGGATTTTTTTACATGGCGACCCAGGTCGGACTGGACCAGCTAGTGCACCATTAAGCTAACCCAAGCTTGCCAATGAAAGAGTAACTTCATTTTAATATCCACATAACCACCAAAGGTCTCTCCTGCGGAGGCGGTTTGTGCAACCAGACTATCAAAATTCTCAGTCTAGGCCTACGAAGATCCCTAGCACATCTAGGGTCCATCCCAATAAACTCAATTTCATCTACATTAATGACATCGCGAGGTAAGTAGGCTGTATGGGTTTAATTCAGGATCTGTTGGCAATAGCAACCAACGTTGTTTAGAGCAGGCAGCGAGGCTAGGCTGTAACCTAGGCTGAAAAGCAAGAAGCATAAGCTCAACCAGCAATAGAGGAGGGGATAAATCAAGCTCCCTTGGAAGAAATCACAAATAGCCAAGAATGTAGCAGAAGCAACTTTACATCAGGGCACAACCTATCCTTCCACCCCCCCCATCCCATTCGGCTCCTTTTTGCGCCCGCACTCATCTCGTAATCTCCATCGACGCTCTCTTCGGGCAAGCCACTCCTTACTACCGGTATACACCACATACACCACGACCGTCACTCAAAGAGCAATTAAAAAACCCTACAACAGGAATCCCATGTACCGTAGCTGCCAACTCCCCGCTCTTGAGCTCAACTGACGCCTTTTTACCCTCCTGTCCCTCCTTTTTGCTCTCCTGGGCTTCGCCGTCCTGCGTGTGGTCCTCCCTTTTTTCCTTCTTTTCTTTTCTGACTCATTAATCGTATTGCGCCTATCTAGACTATGACGATCGTGTGGTCCCCCCTTCGGTCCCCCAACTTCTGTAGGAGGGTCTGGAAGTTGCCGTTCATGGAATCTAGACCTGGGCACGAGACGAGACATCTCGAGATGGTTCGGCAAACCCTCTCTGGACTTTTCATGAAAATTTTTCCTTGGTTGTGTCGTGCAGATATCTGTGTGAGACAGCGTTGAGACAGCGTGATAGCCGTTGAGACAGGGCGATAGCCGTTAACACAGTGTGACAACCTTCATGAATTATTTCCATTAGTATATGATTAGCCCAAAAGTCTCGGGACTTGCGGGACTGTCTCGAGCCCACAAGCATAGAGTCCCGAGATATCTCGAGAGCACTGTCCCAATCCACGAGACGTCTCGTGCCCAGGCCTAGCCCGATGGACGTTATCGCCTGCTTTTCTGTCTGCGTCGCGACCGCTACCGAGCGTTTCATCTCTGTCTGTGTTGCGGTGGCCACTGCGGCCCACGTCTCCGTTTGCACCCCGACTGACACCATCGCCGGCTTCTCTTTCGCAATCGCCGTTTCTGCTGTCTCGCCCTCGGTCATGCCCTCCCCTGGGGTCATCCGGAGGTCCTTTATTACCTCTTGAAGGATCTTCATAAAACCCATGTACTTCCCCCCCTCCCCCGCCGCGACCATTGCCACGAACCGTGTCTCGAGTCTCCTCACACTGCATTGGATACGGACATTCCCCCTATCTCCGCCTTCCTTTATCCACTCCCGGATACGACAAAAAAACCGTCTTCGATCTCTGTCATAATTCGCCGTTCCACCTCATATTGCTGAAGGGCTGTCCTCCTTTTCCTCCGCTCTTCTGGTGTGGCCATCGATATGGCCTTCTTCTTTCCTTTCTGCGGCATGCTGATAGGTGATCGCTGCTGTGGGTGCTTCTGCAACGCTATTGGTCGACACTTCGAAATCGTTCAATGCACCGTGTTGCAGGCCTCGCTGTGGTGTGGGAATTACAAATTCCTTTATTGGCCCAACCGTCCGCTCGTCTATTCGCTGTCACTGGGCTCGCGATACAGTGTGGCCCGGAAGAATCCCAGGATTTCCGCTTTGTCGCGGCCTTCGAAGCCAAATAAGGGTCGACCGCAAACGATTATCGCCAAATAAAATATATCCCCCCGTTGCCCTCACCCCGGGCTATCCGGTGGGGTTATTCTGATCTGCTCTCGACCTCTGGTTGTGGTATTATCGCTGGTTGTCCAAAGATTCGTCTCGGGCCCAGTACACCCACTGTGTCACTTTCGCAAGGAGTGATCCAGAGGATTTGGAACCCGTAGTTCACAACCCCCGCGACCGTGGATGAAGGAAGACCTCAAGCCCAGATGCAGAGTTGACCGAGGAAACTAATGTGGGTTAAGGGGCATCAGGTAGAAGAAGGGAGCGAAAAGGCTAATATGAGAGTGAAGCAAGAAGTAGATATGGGGTGGAGAATGCCGGAGCCAGAATTTGCGAGACCTGCGGGGATCAGACAAGCGCACCCAAGACACGCCAAGGAGCCAGGACATCTACGATGGTCTACGACAGTAGTAGGGGGGCTAGTCGGCATGGTGGCCGATGAGGGACCGCAGCGGCAATGGTTCTATGAGGTAGGGAAAAGGGAGGAGCCATGGTGCGTATGCGATGGGTGGACACCGCAGAATGCGGCGCATCATCAAATATGCTCGTGAGTAGGGGACGGAATATTGAGATCGAGTGAGCAAATGTGGGATGATGAAGCGTGGTGTGAGAGAGTCATTTTGTAGATAAAGTACATAGATGGAGAGGGGATGATCTCGTGCCAAGACTCTTATTACCGCTGGCACTATTCTTCTTTTAGCCGAATAAGTATGAGATAAGCTAGATAAGTCTGGGAACCAGAGCGAGAGAGGCCACCTGGGGAAACCCTCCAGAAAGGACCAGCATCACGATCATGCAGTAGTCTTTTTTTGGGGGGGGGATTCACCAATCGTATTCAGCCTAAGTATCTAGACCATGACGATGGACTGCAGCTTCCTGTTCCCAGGTCTCTCTACCCACTGGGTTAGTCCCTACCCCTTCCTGTCTACATACATACTCTATCTACATTCTCTCCTTTCTCAACCCACGAACCGCGCCACTGCCTCACACCACTTTTCATCCTTCATCGCTAGCTCTCTCGTCCTCCCCTTCCCGTCTTCCACCCACGGGTACTCATACAAATAAGCGGCGTTCTGTGGGGTCCATCCATCGCATACACACCTCCCATCGTCCACCTGCCCTATCTCCTTCAGCCACTACGCTTATGGCCCCTTGTCCGTCACCATATATGTCAATCCTTGTATCGCTTGTCTGGACCATCGCAGGTGGGGTGGGGCTTCCCCGTGCAGTCTATATGCTTGCCGGATGCCTGCCGGTGTAATTATGCATCCGCCAACCCATCTCCACCTCTCTTTTCGCTCTCGCATCTGCTAATTCATTTCCCTCAACCCCGTTGTGGTCCTTCACCCACATCACCGTTCTCGACCGCTTCGCCATCTGCCTCACCAATCGCTCTTCAATCCATGATTAGTGCATCAGCCCCTGTATTCTTTATATCACTCCCTTGCTATCCAGGGCCACTACGTCACACCGTTCCCATGCTAATGACACTCCCAGTGCTTCCGCGTCTGCTAACGTGGCCACCATCCCCAGATATTCCGCGGTTGTTCGTGTTGCCGCCGCCGCCCTGTTCCCCATCCTGCTGCCGTCTGTCCATTCTTCCACCTCTGTCCACTCTCGCAGGATCGGTTCCGCCACCTCTCTTAATTCTGGCAGGTATCTCCCATACACCGATGCCACCCACCGGATGCGCTTGCATATCATCATTCTTCCCAGCTCACTTATGGCGGTCAGCGCTTCGACCTGATCTTTATCCCTTCCCCTCTACGCTGCTACCACCCATCTAGACCCATCGCTGATACTCCGTTGCCAGCCGTCGTTGCTGCTCGCTCGGCTCTGGATAGGTAGGTATAGCCCACAGCCGTATGTCAGAATCGGGAGGATTTGCTGCACCACAATGTTACTCTTTCCGATTGCTGTCAGCTTGCTTAGTCTCCGTACCATCTCCCACGCCGCTCTCGCTTCTGTGACGTATATTTCTGGTGTCTGCGTTGGTCACCCATGACCACTCCCAGGCGCCCCCCGGCCTGCCCCATCTCCCGCTCGCTCCCTACACATACTCCGCTCACACCACCAGTGAAGGACAGCGGCCAATACCCCTCTCGCTTGCTCCTCTCAGGATCATGTGTTTGCTCTGTTACAGCTTCCTCTCTGCTTCCCACACGACACTCGACATGTATACCGTGAACAGGGAGGGTGACAGCGGGCTCCCTTGTGGCGTTCCCCCAGTCATTTTTGCCCTGCCAATTTCCCTGCCATCTATCTCAATCCCGAACTCCCTCGGGGACAGCCAGTCATCGACCCACTCGCCTAGCCACCCCTGTGATTCTAGTACCCTTCGTGTATGATCTCTCCTTAGTGTGTTGAATGCTGACTTTATCTCTTCCGATTACCTCTCCCTCTGGGTGTTTCTCCATGATCATAGCCATCAACATGACAATGCCGATTGCCCCCCGTCCTTTTTTCCCTGCGAAGGCTCTCTTATGCCATAATCCCTCCCCTTTTTGTAGTTCCTGTGCTACTATCTTCTCTGCTAGTTTGCCCACTGTCTTCGCCAGTACTATCGGCCTCCATCCTTTAACCTTCGTGTAGTCCTTTGCTGGCTTTGGTAGCATCACGATTTTCATCCCTCGCCACTCCTCTGGCATGCTCGTTCCCTCTATGCTTGCCACTTGGGCGACGTCCCCGATTATTGCCCTCCCTAGCCGAGCACCCTTTATCGCTTTGAGTAACTCCTAGCTCACCCCGTCCGGTTCTGGAGCGCTCCCACTTTGTGTTTTGTTCAGCATATCCCTTACCCTCTTCACCTCCTGGTTATCTGCTGCTTTGCTAGGTTGTCTTTCCACCCTCGGTCATGGATCTGCTGGCCCCCATAGCTTGAGCGCAGATAACCTAAGACTCTGAGAACGAGACTAGCCTCACATACTGGTGTGCAAACTGCAAAGCCCAATTGGAAACGATAACGTTATTGAATTTGCTGAAAACGATCATGGAGAGGTATTTACCGTCAATGAAAGGAAGAGAAAATATCAGAATTGATGAGTGGCTTATTAAAGGCAGATGTGGGCTCCGTGGACATCAAGTACTCATTACTGAAACCATGCATCGGAACAGAAAACAACAATTAGCTAATGATTTGCTACTTTGTTTACTACATGCCTCTTTTTCCTTTTTCTAGGTAGATATATAGGGTGGTTTGGGCTTGTCTGGTTTGGTTACTAAACATTTGATAGATGGGGGTAGTGACCGACACATTAGTCAGAGAGGCTTGGGAGGCTTGGCAGGGGAGATAGATGTAAGGGTATGTACTGTAGTTTAGTCTCGGGGGAGCTTCACTCCTCATCATCATCATACAAGGAGTTTTGCCCACTCACAACTTCCATTAAGCAACCCTCCCACGCATTCCACACTTCCTCTCCTGTCTAACCCCAAACTACATACAACCTCAATCATCTTGTACTAGCTAAAACTTCTATCAACTCAACTGCGCCCATCCCCAGTCTCTCGCACAAGGGCAAAACGTTTGGTGTGAATCCTGTATGCATATTGCTGCATAGCATATTGTGAGTCATCGGAGGAAAATTTTTCGGAGGAAACTTGGGTTGGTGCCCTCATCCCCTGTCTAGTACCTGAAGTCTAGACAGCTTCAGCTAATTGCCCTGAATACAGGTCGCTGTAATTCGAACACTGCCCTCATGACCTCATTGATTCCCATCATGGACGACTCACACTCCCCTCATCTTCCTACCGCAGAGAGTGTACACAGCTGGGATACCAACGACCTCTATAAATGGCTTACATCAATCAAACCCCCGCCTCTCGGACACCTGAGGACAACGACCGATGGATTCCTAAGCGCTCAAATTAATGGTCCTGCCCTTCTCGGCGCAACCGAGCAATGGCTCACCGAGCAATGCCATCTTCCACCCGGTGTTTCCAAGAGCTTATTTCTGCTTGTGGTAGCCATTCAGGCAAACACTGGTGAAACTTCCAACCGGGGACAGAAGCGGGGATTGGAGATTGAGGGCCCTTCTGTGGCAGATCCGAGAGGTAAAAGGCCGCGCTTGTACGGGCAGGATCAGGACCCGGACGTGAATCCGCAATTGGGTGCATTGGCCTATGGGCAGCTATCCCTTCTGCAGACGGCGATGGACGGTATGATAGAATCTATAACACGAATAACAGGTATGTCCACTTCTAAGGGCATGTTTTTAGAGTGATATGCTTGCTAAAACTATGAAGAGCACATTCTGGCATTGGGCCCTACTGCGGAGGCCCTCTCAGACCCTGCGAAAGAAACCTTATTACCGTTTCCGTATATTGGCACTATCCCCAAGCGGTTTCACCTCCAGAACAAAACCTCAGGTTTATTCACCTTCCATGGAAGGGTATTCTGGAAAACACTGTATAATGCGGCGAAGAACATGGATCCTCGACAGAATAATAGGCTTCACTTCCATGGGACGTTGGGTGCAGGGAAATCTCATATGCTAGCGGCACTAGTGTGTCAACTAATCAAAGACGGAACCAGAGTAGCATATCTCCCCGATTGCTACGAACTGCTTCTGCATGAACCACCGTTGTTTTACATCATGCCAGCCCTCTATACAGCGTTCCATAGAGACCCAGAGCTCCAGAAAGAACTCCTGAATTTGTTGAAAACCGCCTCGAACGGCGCCGATCTCGAGTGGCGCCTGTTGAAGTTGTGCAATCTCGCGGCACTATTAGGAAAACCTATCCTTTTTATAATCGATCAAGCAAATGCGCTAGATGATGGAATACACGACCGAGTCAGTAACCACAAAAAGAAGGATGTTCGTAGGTTGTTGGATGGGATATCATCGCAACATATGAAGATCGCTAGCTCTACAGCTAACTATGCCGCGGCAAAGTATGATGAATTCCGGAGTACCTCGGAAAGCCGATTGAATTTGAACATGGGGTTAAATGCGGTAGGTCTCAATCTCTTGTTTACTTTCGAGACCAAAGTGAGCTTATTGGATTCTTTAAAGGATGAAATGGTGATGTGGTGGAAGAATCATGAGGCCCACAATATTATCCAGATGAATGCTGAGGATAAGAAGGCTATCGAGGAATTTACAGGGAGGATGCCAATTCTGCTGCAAGGAGTCGGTAACATTAGTCAAGGTAGTGCAGCTGAAGGCGCAATGCAACCCGGAGGTAGCCCGGGTGCACATGGAATTATCGACGGAAGGCAGTTACACTGGAATCAACTCCTCAGACTACCGGAGGTGGTTAAAATGATTGGGGCAATTAATGCCTATGCCACCTCAAAAATTAATCACCTTAGTGCTGATGGAAACGATACAGCAATGCAAAGGTATGTAGCACTTCCATACATAAACAACCCAACCAGCTAAGGAATATGTCAGTTTCCAGCGGGGGTGGGAGGCGTGCATATTTGAACAAGCCCTTGATGTCGCAGACTGCACCAGCCTAGATGGGCGCTTTTTTTATAGAGATGAACAGAACGGTGGGATTGGCCGGAGCACCTGCAATATTGCCCGCGCTGTGGGGGCGAGTCGCCTACGGGAAATTGAGAATCTGCCCCAATTTGCAGAGAAGCAGTGGCTAAATCGAATTGCACATTGTCGAGATAATGCCGCCGTGCTTGGTTTTCTTGTGGAGCGAGCCGTCCTAGGAGTTTTTATCCAACAAGGCTCAGTATTTGCGGGTACAGAGTTTGACAAACCACTTTTGCAGCAAAAGTTCATGGGGCGCATCCCCGAACTACCACCAGCCAACACCCGGCCCGTCATATATATCCCCACTATGTACAACTATGAGGGCGTTGATGCTATCCTTGCCACCCGCCCTAAGGTCAAGAAAGCAGAAGAGTCTCAGGCAATAGTGGTTGGTATACAAATCACTATTGCAAAGAGTCATAGCGAGTCGGAGGCCGCCTTTATGGGGGCCTGGGAGGCATGGCATGAAATGATGGGATGTGATAAGACGGAGTTCCGCTTTCTTTGGGTAGTCAAGGACTTGGCGCCGGACTGGGAAACGAGCTGGACTGAAATTCCACAGAAGTGTGTTACACTTCGTGGCAGGCAGCGCGTCGTACATCCTGCATATAAGCGGAGGTATGTAACTATTATGGATTTCCATGATGGCGTGGGAGAAAAGTTAAGAACAGCATGTATGGGATACAGCGATTGATGGGTCGATGGGATAGACTGCTCCATGGGAAGGAGCGGCTAGAGTATATTGGGATTAAGTGTGTGAAATACAGGTCTTTCAGCTGGTGCAAGCCGGGTGTCAGGCAGGGGTTCAAGGGCCGAGCGTTTTGATCCAGATTTTGTAGCGTGCTTCTTTGCTTCCGTTTCTGCTAGCTCTTCATCGCGCTCTACCTTCCGTTGCTTGAGATACTCATCAGTAACAATATGAGCCTTAATAAGAAATCAGCGATCATGTTTACCACCTCGTTATTTATTCAACTCTGATTGCAGCTGTTCAGTATGATGTTTATGTAGTGCTTGTTGAGCAGTTAATTGAGAGCTAGTATGTTGAACCCGAGTGAGGTTGTCAAGGCTATCAGAAGAGGCTCGGGGGAGAGAAGTATCGGTAGTTTCAAGTATTTGGAGGTTTTGTTTGAGATCGGAAGCAGGAGGTTGTGATTAAACGGTCATACACTTGCGTTGGATCGTAAGGCCAAATACCTGCATGACTTAGTCTTGTCAAAGGTCTGCCAAGCCGCTAGGCGACGTCTGGAGCGCGACTGTGCCAAGCCCCTGAAACTGCTGGTTGGTAAACCCAAGACTACTTAAGTACTTTATGCAACCTGAAATGCCGGGTGAGGTTTACTCAGCAATCTGAGGGTGACGGCAACCGACGTGGCGTAAAGAAGGACGTATCTCCACAACCACAGCTCGAGAAAAGACAAGATCAACGCGATGAGAAGGGCTAGGTAACAAGGCGGCAAGTCCAAGGTCAATTTACTTCGGAGATACCCCGTGGATTAACACCCCGTGTCCATAGGTTAAGGGAAAAGAAAGTGTGGATCCTGTGACTCCTCCGGGCCACACCGTATCGTGAGCCTGGTGAGAACATATCAGTGCAACATAGCCTCGTTCCCAGGCGCTTTGTAATACCGCACCACCCACATTAGTCATTAGTCAGTGCCAAGCAAATAACATGTAAACAATTCCAAAACAACAACCAGCAGCTTAGCCGCAGAGCTAGATATTTTCAAAACAACGCATGTAACAACGA